>Ga0157372_10009597_pt1 | contig 10286 bp, 5 predicted proteins | sample C55metaG_FD_115307 | JGI IMG/M metagenome (GOLD analysis project Ga0157372, IMG submission 115307) | Corn rhizosphere microbial communities from Kellogg Biological Station, Michigan, USA - C5-5 metaG | ecosystem: Host-associated > Plants > Roots > Rhizosphere > Soil | place: USA: Michigan...
CGCAACGCGATCGCGCGCTACGTCTGGCACGAGACCGTGGAGGGCGGGGACAGCAACATCGTCGACGTGTACGTCGCGTACCTGCGCAAGAAGCTCGACGCCGACGGCGAAGAACCGATGCTGCACACGCTGCGCGGCGTCGGCTACATGCTCCGCGCTCCGGCGACCCACGGATGATCACGGCGAAAACGCGACGGCCCCGGCTTTCGAGCCGGGGCCGTCGTGTTTCGTGTCGTTACTCAGGGTCCGCCGGTGCCGCCGTCGATGTCGGGGCCGCCATCGTCGATGCAGTCCGGATCGTCGGGTGACGGGTCGCAGGGCAAACCCGTGTAGACGTTGTAGCCGCTGAAATGTTTGATCCGCCGCCAGACAACGCCGTTCTTGAGGTTCACATGGGTGACCAGGCTGCCGTCGAAACCGGCATCCGTTTGCGACGACGCGTCGAGACCCGGGCGGTAATAGATGCCGAGATAGTGGAGCGCCGACGGATTCGCCGCATAATAGTCGGCATTCGACGTGATCGCGTTCGCGTACACGCTCGTCGCGATGAGAACTTTTGTATTCGGATTGAATCGCAGCGCCGGCGAGAAGTCGATCGTGAAGCCGGTGCTCGTGAATCCGTACGTCGCCGTGATCGTGACCGACTGTCCGTCGGCCAGCGTCGAGCACGGGTCGTTCCACGTGCCGGGACCGTACGAGCTCGTCGCCGGATCACAGATGGAATTCGCCGGGAAGCTCAGAGCGTACAGCCCGCCAATCTGGAACGTCCCGCCGGCCGACGTCACCGTAAACGATGTCGTGCGGAGTCCGGTGAAAGACGAGCCGGAATTGAAGTCGAGCGAAGGCTTATCGGTCGCGACCGTTATGAGCCTTGACGCGCTCGGCGCAGTCGTCGATTGATCGCAGCTGATCGACATGACCGCGAGTACTGCGGCTCCCGCAATCGGGAGCGTCCTCGGGAAGCGCCGCATAAGCACCAGCCATCTCTTTTTAGAACAACCAGCAAACACGTCCGTCGGCGGAGCGTTAGTCGAAGCTAAGCTCGGTGCTACGGATGTGCTAGCGTCAAAGCTACTGCTGTGGTCGCTCCAGGCTGGCTTCCAATACGTCAAATCGTCTCGTCATCTCCGGGTATCCGAGCTTTTTGACTCGATCCCCATACGCTCGCAGCAGTTCGCCAACACGAGTTCGGTCGATTCGGCCGACGGCCTCAGCACACGAGGTGATGAGCCAGGCGGCGCAATACATGTCCGTGGATTCGGCCAGCTCAACCGACCGGGCTAACCGTTCAACCGCGCGATCGCGCTGTTCGTCATCACCCGCGTAACCGCGAATTTGGAGGGCTTCCACGACCTCGCGCCCCACGAACCAGTCGGTTCGATCTTTGGTGCGGCTTCGCAGAGCGCGTATCGCCGAACGAGCCTCATCCTCCTTCCCGAGCTCGAGCGCGCAGAGACCGGCCCCGGCCGTCGCCCCGGCCTCGATGTCCGCTTGCCCGATCCGCTGCGCGAGCGAGACCGTCGTCTCGTAGAGCTGCGTCGCCGATTCCCAGCGTCCGACCTCTCGCTCCGCGTGCGCCATGTTGAACAGCGCGGCCAGCTGATACTCGCTGTGCTTCACCGCGACGAACAACCCGAGCGCTTCGCTGAACAGATCGCGCGCCTTTTCGTAATCGCCGCAACGCTGCAACAACACGCCGAGGTTCAGAGCGGCGGCGCCCCACAGGTCGGGAATTCCGCCGGCGCGACCGACGGTGATCGCCTTCGAGTACGCTTCGAACGCGACCTCGAGACGCGACTCGAATTGCGCGACGACTCCCATGTTGCCGTACGTCCTCGCCTGTCCGCGCGCATCGCCCACCGTCTCGTACAACGACAGCGCGCGCTCGAGAATCGAATACGCCCGGCTCGGCGACTCGCTGAACATCGCGCCGCCCAAGCGATTCACCGCGTCGGCGAGGAGAAGCGTGTCGCCGACCTGCTCCGCCATCGCCACTCCTTCCGCGGCGAAGCGCTCGGACGTCCGGCGATCGCCAAGGCGGCCATAGGTCTGCGACATCATGAGCAACACCGCCACGTGCTCGTGGTCGAAGCGGAGCCGCTTCGCTTCCGCCTCGAGCACCTTGAGCGCTTCGAGCGTCACGAGCGCCGGCTGGCCGAGCTCCATCCGCGCGCGCTCGCGCAGACGGCGCAGCGTGAGCGACCGGCGCTCGTCGCCCTGACCGTCGAACCACTCGATGGCGAGATCGCAGAGCTCTTCGACTTCGTCGAAACGGCCGCGCGTCTCCGACAAATGCGCCAACGCGACGCGAATCTCGGCCAGCTCGCCCGGACTCGTCGCGTTGCGCGCCGCAAGCTGCAGGTACGAGCTCGCCGCGCCGGACGCGTACACTCGCTCGGCTGTCTTTGCCGCGAACTGACCCCAGCAGTAGGCGTCCGCCTGCTCGCCGGCCGCGTCGTAGTGCAAGGCGATGTCGTCGGTCGAATCGGGTCGCAGCCTTTCCAACGCCTGCGCGACGCGCAGATGGAGCTGTCGTCGCTGCTGCGACGGAAGTCCGTCGATCAACACCTCGGCCACGTCGTCGTGCGTGAATGCGTAGCTGCCGCGATTCCGCTCGCGCGTCGGGTGAACCAGCCCCGCGCTCAACGCCTCCGACAGCGCGAGCCGGACGGCGGGCTCGCTGCCGGCGCCCGCGGCGACCAACAGCCGAACGTCGAATTCGCGCCCGACGATGGCGGCGGTCCACAACACGCCGTATGTGCTCGCGGAGAATCGCTCGAGTCGGTGTCCGATCAGCGCCGGACGCCCGGCGGGGATTCGCAGCTCCGACACCGGCGTCCATTCCCATCGCATGCCGTTGTGCCAGACGTACCCGTCTTCGACGAGCGATCGGAGCAGGTGCGTGATGAAGAGCGGATTCCCCTCGGTGTGGCGGTAGATGAACGCGAGCAGCTCGCGTCCGACTGCCTGCCGGTGGAAAGCCGCGTCGAGCCACTGCTTCACTTCATCGCGCGTGAGATTCGCGATGCTGATCTGTCGAGCGAGCTCGGGTCGCGAGCTCGCTCGTCGCATCCAGGTGCTGTCATGCGGGCCGCTCCCAAGACCGCTCGTCTCCGTCCGGAACGCCAGGCAGATCATGATGCGGTCGCGGTCGAGCTGGCCGATCAAATGTTCGAGCGCGTCCCACGACCACGAATCCGCCCACTGCATCTCGTCGAGCACGAGCACGAACGGCCGGTCCGATGCGAGCAGACGCACATAGTCGGCAAGCTCTCCGAGCAAGCGGAACTGGCTTCCGGGGCGCGCCACGACCGCTAGCTCGCCGAGTGCCGGCTCGAGGTGCTGAAGCTCGGCCCACTCCCGCTCGGGCGCGGGCTGGAAGACGTGCGTCGCGCGAAGCAGCGCACGCCAGACTCCGTACGCTTTGGGCAGTGTGCGTTTGGGCGCCGCGACCGACGCGAACAGCCCGCCGCGCAGCCTCGCCTCAGACTCGAGCTGCCTGAGCAGCGTGGCCGTGCCAGTACCCGACGCGCCCGTCACGGCCACCACCCTCGGCTGTCCAGCGCCAACTTCGTCGAGCCATTGTCTCAGCGAGGCGAGCTCCTGAACGCGCCCGGCGAACCGGTCGATGGAGAGTGGACGGCGAAGCGCTTCGTGATGCGCGGGAGGCATCGCCGCCGCACCGTCGCGCCCCTGCGACTGAATGCGAGCGAGGGCCGCGGCCGCCGCGTCGAGAACCGCTTCGTACGATACCCCGTGATCCGGTGCGGCTGCCGCACCAATCGAAAGCGTCCTGGCGCCAAAGCCGTTCGAGAAACGGTGCGTTCGGACCGCGGCGCAGATGCGGTCGCCGACCGACCGTCCATCGTCCGCGCTTGCGTTGTTGAGGACGACCACCACGCGCTCGCCGATGCGCCCGACCAGGTCCGCACCGCGGACCGAAGCGCCGATCAGCTCGAACACCTCTCGGTTCAGCGCGTCGAGGTGATCGGGCGACCAGGGCTCGCCATCGGCAGCCGGCTTGGGCGGCGGCTCGACGTCGATCTCGGCGACCAATACCGCCACCGGGCCGGGGCCCCCGCCACGACGCCCTGCCTCGGCCACGACGGTTCTGGCGGCAGCGTCGAGCTCGTTGGCGTCCAGGTACAGCTGCGACATTCTGTTCCTAGGAGGACGAGTGGGCGAACCGGGGGTTCTCAACCGTAGGAAGCGGGAACGAACCCCGCAAGATCTTTTTGCACCAGAAGTTGGGGCACCAAACCAGGATCGCGGGTATGGTTAACGAGGCGGGTCGGCCGGCGTCTACCCAAGCGGCTTACCGTTCCGGGATTACCTATGCGCCACCTCGTATTGCTGTCGTCCGCCCTGATCGCCTCCGTGGCAGCCGCCCAGGCGCCGCGAAGTCAGAGTCCTGCCGCGCCAGGAAGTCCCAATTCCATTTCAGCGCCGCAAGGTGAGTTGCTCCCCGACGAACAAATCCAGCAGGTCCTCAATCGATTGACCTTCGGTCCGCGCCCCGGCGATGCCGAGAGAGTCCGCGCGATAGGCATCGACAAGTGGATCGACCTTCAGCTCAATCCCGACCGAATTCCTGATCCATCGGGCGACGATGTTCTGAAGAGCTACTCCGTTTTCTCGACGCCGACCGGCGACATGGTGCGCCAGTTCGAGGAGCTTCAGCGGCTGCAGCGGCAAGCAAAGCGCGACGCGGGCAACGACACGACGATGAACAAGCAGCAAGAGCGTCGTGAAGTGCTCGCGCAGAATCCACAGCTCATGCAGGCCGCGCAACGCAATCAACAAATGGTCGGCCAGATCCAATCGGCGCAGCTCGCGCGCGCCATCTCGACCGAGCGGCAGCTCAACGAGATCATGGTCGATTTCTGGGAGAATCACTTCAGCGTCTTCGCCGGAAAGGGCCAGACGCGTTTGTATCTCGCGCAGTACGACCGCGACGTCATTCGTCCGCACGCGCTCGGGAAATTCCGCGACTTGCTGGGCGCGGTGGCGCACAGCCCGGCGATGCTCTTTTTCCTCGACAATTGGCAAAGCGCCGCGGACAGCACGCAGCCGACGCTCGCTCAGGCCCGCCGACCGATGGCGATGCGTCGTCCGGGGAGATTCGGCATCTTCGCGCCTCCACCGCGTCCCGTGCCGCAGCAACAGCAGCAGCGCGCGCGGCGCGGGTTGAACGAGAACTACGCCCGCGAGCTGATGGAGCTGCACACGCTGGGCGTCGACGGCGGCTACACACAGAAAGACGTCCAGGAAGTGGCGCGCGCGCTCACGGGGTGGACGTTCAACCGACAGTCCGGTGAGTTCCTGTTCAATCCCATGATCCACGACGCCGGCGAAAAGACCATCCTTGGGCAGAAATTCCCGGCGGGACGCGGCGAAGACGAAGGCGAGCGTGTCCTCGACATCGTGGCGAGTCATCCGTCGACGGCGCACTTCATCGTCACGAAGCTGGCGCGCCATTTCGTGAGCGACGATCCGCCCAAGTCGCTGGTCGATCGCTGTGCGAGCACGTTCAGCAAGACAGCCGGCGACATCCACGAGACGCTTCGCTGCGTCGTCACGAGCCCGGAATTCTTCAGCCGCTCGGCGTATCGCGCCAAGGTGAAGACGCCGTTCGAAGTCGTGGCCAGCGCGTTGCGCGCGGTGAACGCGTCGCCGGATCCCACGCCTCGTACGGCGCAGCTCGTGGCACGGCTCGGTCAACCGATCTTCGGCCGGCAGACGCCCGATGGATGGCCCGATCGCGGCGACGCGTGGATGAATACCGGCGCGATTCTCAACCGAATCAACTTCGGCCTCGCCCTCGCGGCCGGTCAGATTCCCGGCGCGCCACTCACGAACTGGTCGGACTTCTCATCGCTGCGCACGCAGCCGCGCACGCAGCAGGTGGACGCGGTCGTGAAGTCGATGCTCGGCGGACAGGTGTCGTCCGAGACGCGCCAGGTTCTCATGAGCGGCGAAAATCCCATGTTGTCGACGGCCGACGCGAACGCGATGGCCGACAGCTCGGCGATGAACTTTGGGCGCAGGGGCGCCGGCGGGGGGCGTGGCGCTCAACAGCAGGCGAAGCCGGACGGAAAAGGATTCCCGCGCGGCCCGGGTGCGCAGATTCCCGGCTTCGGTCGTCCGGTGAATCTCCAGGGTTTGCCACAAGTCGTCGGTCTCGCGCTCGGCGCCCCCGAATTCCAGCGGCGATAGGCCCGAGAGCATTGGAGCATCAGAGGATAGAGATATGAATCGTCGAGTTTTCATGAAGTCGGGCGCCATGGCGCTGGCCACGATGGGACTGAATCCCAGCTTCCTGCGGCGTACGGTGTTCGCGCAGGACCTGCTCAAGGGAGCCGCGTTGCGAGGGAACGGACGCGGCAAGGTGCTCGTGGTTCTCTTCCAGCGCGGCGCGGCCGACGCGTTGAACGTCGTCGTTCCGCACGGTGAGCGCGCCTACTACGCGATGCGCCCGACGATCGCGATTCCGCGTCCGGTTTCCGGCGCCGCCAACACCGCGATCGATCTCGACGGGTTCTTCGGTCTGCACCCGTCGCTCTCGCCGTTCAAGCGGTTGTGGGACGACGGCATTCTCGCTCCCGTGCACGCCGTCGGATCGCCGAGCAACTCCCGGTCGCACTTCGACGCGCAGGACTACATGGAGAGCGGCACGCCCGACAACAAAGGCACGCGCGACGGGTGGCTGAACCGGTATCTCGCCGTGAAAGGCACGTGCGACGAGTGCAAGCTGCACGACGACACGCAGAATGGCGCGGCGCCGGCGAAGGGGTCGCCCTTCCAGGCGGTCGCAATGACGCCGCAAACGCCGCGAATTCTCGAGGGCGACTCGCCGACCGTCGCGATGAACAGCATCGACGAGTTCACGATCCGAACGAACGGCACGCAAGCGGAACGCATCGAAGCGCTCTATCGCACCGGCAGCGCCGACGTCGTCCACGCGGCGGGCGGCGAGATGTTCGAGGCGATGAAGATCCTCAAGGCGGCGAACCCGCAGCAGTACGTCGCCGAAAACTCGGCAGACTATCCGCGCTCGCCGTTCGGTCAGCACCTCAAGCAGATCGCGCAGCTGATCAAGGCGGACGTCGGCCTGGAGATCGCGTTCGCCGACGTCGGCGGCTGGGACACCCATGTGAACCAGGGCGGCGCGACGGGACAACTCGCGCAGAGGCTCGACGATTTCTCCAAGTCGATCGCCGCGATGGTGCAGGACCTCGGCAACCGCATGGCCGACGTCACGATCCTCACGATGTCGGAATTCGGCCGCACGGCACGCCAGAACGGCAACGCCGGCACCGACCATGGCCACGCGACATCGATGTTCGTGATCGGCGGTGACGTCAAGGGAAAGAAGGTCCACGGCAAGTGGCCGGGACTCGAGCCGGAGCAGTTGAACGAGGGCCGCGACCTCGCGCTCACGACCGATTTCCGCTCCGTGTTCTCCGAGGTCGCCTTCAAGCACCTCGGCGCGGCCAAGATGGACGCGGTGTTCCCCGGATTCAAAGGGGATCAGTCGAAGTGGTTGGGCCTCATCTAAACGGCGGCAAACGCCGGTAACGCAAGGAATCGGACGTCTGATGTCAGAAATCAGACGTCCGATTTCTCGTTTTGGGCGACGGGCCGCACAGGCGAGCCCGACCGTCACCTCGATCTGGCGGATGCGCCGCCCTGACCGTAGCTTGCTCCCCGTACACTACACGGGGAGAGTCGTCGCGTGGCTAAACCGTCCGCTGAGCCGCTCGCCTTCCTGAAGGGCACGCTCGACATGATGGTTCTGAAAGCCCTGAGCGGCGGACCGATGCACGGCTTCGGCATCGCCCTCTGGCTCGAGTCGCGCTCCAGCGGACAGCTCGGCCTCGACGACAGCTTCACCTACCAGGTCCTGCATCGCCTCGAAGGGCGCGGGCTCGTCGACGCCGAGTGGACCGTGACCGAAAACAACCGGCGCGCGCGTGTCTACAAGCTCACGCGCGCGGGCCGATCACGCCTCGCTCGAGAGACCGACGTCTGGCTTCGTTACAGCGAGGTCGTCACCGCGATCATGACTGTGGACCCGCGCCCAGCCTCGGGCTAAGGCATGGCGTCGGACGAAATTCCACGCCGAGGCGCGCGTTGGTTCCGCTTGCGCGCGAGATCGCGCGCCGCGCTCGAGTCGCAGGTGCGCGAGGAGATCGAGGCGCACCTCACTCTCGCCGTCGACTACCTCGTCTCGCGAGGACTACCGCGCGATCGCGCCGAAGAGGAAGCGCGCGCGAGGTTCGGCGATTGGAACGGCGCCCTCGAGCGCATCTATGTCTCAGCCCGCGACCGGGAGGCCCGCATGGACCGACGCGAGCGATTCGCCAGCGTGGCGACCGACCTGCGACTCACTGCCCGCCTGTTTCGCCGCTCGCCGCGCTTCTACGCCGCGTCCGCGTTGGTGTTGGCACTGGGGATCGGTGCCAACAGCGCGGTGTTCAGCATTCTGCGCGCGACCTTGTTGCAACCGCTGCCATATCGCGACCCCTCGGCGCTGGCAATGCTCTGGCGAGTCTACCCAAACGAGAAACCGACACCCGGACAAGTCAGATCGAAACGATACCGCGGCCTGCTGACGACCGAAGAGCTCATGGGCTGGCGGAAGGAAATGACAGCGGAGCTCGGCGATGTCGCCGCGGCTGTCTCGTGGGAGAACAATTCCGAAGCGGCGTTCGATTTAGTCGGCGATGGACGAACCGAGCGTCTGAACGGCGCGCTCGTGACGTCGAATTTCTTCGACATTCTCGGGGTGCGCGCGGAACGGGGACGCTTGTTCAACGCGACCGACGAGTCGAACGCGTCGGCAATCATCGTATTGAGCCATTCACTGTGGCAGCGATCGTTCGGAGCGGACACCGGCCTCGTCGGACGTTCGATCACGCTCACGGTCGGTTCGCAGGATCGAGCGCCGCGACGCTTCGTCGTCGCCGGCGTTCTCCCGCCGGAGTTTCACTTCACGTACCCGGAAGAGACCGAAGCGTGGGCGATGATGCCGTGGTCGCTCGTCGAACGTTACGGGCGCAACGAGATCGCGTTCGTCTCGGTCACGCGTCTCAAAGCGGGAATCACGGTCGCCCAAGCCCAGCAACGCGCGAGTCTGTTCCGCACGGGCTTGGAGTTTCCGAACCAGAAGCCGGAAGATCGTCCGGCGATTGCGCTCGAGCCGATTCACGACTGGATCGTCGCGGATACGCGCCCGTCGCTTCGTCTTCTGGGCGCGGTGGCGGCGATGCTCCTGCTGGTCACCTGTGTCACCATCGCCAATGGCCTGCTGGCCCGCGCCGCCGAGCGACGTCAGGAACTTGCCGTCCGCACGGCGATGGGAGCGGGTCGCGGTCGGCTGGTGCGTCAGCTGCTCACGGAAGGTGCCGTGCTGTCGCTCGCCGGTGCCGTGCTGGGGACCTGCCTCGCGATCGCGCTTCAGCCGGTCCTGCGACGCCTTCTTCCGGAAAGCGTGCCGAGAATCGGCGAGATCGGCGTGGACGCATCGACGATCGGATTCGGTATCTTGATGGCCTGCGTCTCGACCCTGCTCGCGGCGGTGGCGCCGGCCCTCGGCGGCACGCGCGACGACGCGGGGAGTTCATTGATCCGCGCGTCGATGCGCGCGACGGCCGCGCGCGGAACGGTGCGTTGGCGGCAGGGACTCGTCGGCGCACAGACGGCGATCGCAACCATGCTGCTCGTCTCGGCGCTCCTGCTACTCACGAGTCTCTGGCGGCTCGGTCGCGTTCCACTCGGCTTCGACGGTAGCCAAGTCATCGCCGTCGAAACGAGACTGCTTGGTCCCGAATACCGCGACACCGCGAAGCTCGAGCGAATTCAAACGGATCTGGTCTCGAGCGTGCGCGCGATTCCCGGCATCACCGAAGCCTCGTTGACGTCGGCGGTGCCGTTTCGCGGCACGGACTTCGTGCGCGTCTTCGGGACCAAAACGACGGGACCGATCTTCGCGAATCAGCGATTCGTAGATCCCGGCTATTTCGGGGTGTTGCGCGTCCCGCTCCTACGCGGTCGGTTGATCGCGGACGCGGATCGGCTCGGCGCGCCGCTCGTCGCGGTCGTGTCGGAGTCGTACGCGAAAAAGCAGTTCGGCGACGTCGACCCTGTCGGGAAGCTCCTCGCGGCCGATGAGCGGGTGGAAGTCGTCGGTGTCGTCGCGGATGTTCGCTACGTCGCTGCGGAGAAGGATCCGATGCCCGCGGTGTACGTACCGCTCGCCCAGAATCCCATCCGGCTCCTGTGCA
>Ga0157372_10009599_pt1 | contig 10285 bp, 10 predicted proteins | sample C55metaG_FD_115307 | JGI IMG/M metagenome (GOLD analysis project Ga0157372, IMG submission 115307) | Corn rhizosphere microbial communities from Kellogg Biological Station, Michigan, USA - C5-5 metaG | ecosystem: Host-associated > Plants > Roots > Rhizosphere > Soil | place: USA: Michigan...
GGCTGAATCCGCCAGCCGCCGCGCACTCAAGCTCGACCCCGAGCTGGCCGAAGCCCACGCGTCGCGCGGCCTCGCCCTCACGTATCAGCGAAGATTCGACGAGGCTGCGGAAGAGTTCGAGCGCGCCATGGAGCTGGATGCCGTGCTTTATGAGGCGCCATGGTACTACGCGCGCGCGCTCCAGGCGGAAGGGAAGATCGAGCAGGCCGTGGTGTTCTACGAAAAAGCGGCCGACCTCCGCGTGGACGACTACCAGGCCCTTATCTTTGCCGCGACCTGCTATCGCAGCCTCGGCCGCCCGGATGAAGCGCTCGTGGCATCCCGCCGTGGAATCACCGCGGCGGAGCGCGCGCTCGCCGTCAATGCCGGTGAATCCCGCGCCCTCTCACTCGGCGCCGCTGAATTGCACGAGCTCGGTGAAACGGCACGGGCCGAGGAGTGGGCGCGGCGCGCGGTTCAGTCAGACCCGGCCAATCCGCTGATGCTCTACAACATCGGCTGCCTCTACGCGCGTTCCGGCAAGCACGGTCTCGCCCTCGATCACCTCGAGCGCGCGCTGGAGCTCGGCATGCGAAACCGCGACTGGCTGATGACGGATCCGGACCTCGAATCGCTGAGGGAAGATCCACGATTTGCGGCGCTGCTCACCGAAATGCCTCCGGCGGCGTGACCGGATTTCACTCGAGCGTCCGCACGTGGGTTTCGGCGGGGCTCGCGCTCGCCGCAATAGCTCTCTGCGCATCGCCCGCCGCCGGCCAGGAGCTCGGTACCATCGACTTTCCAACCTCGGGAAGCGCTGCCGCACAGCCGTCGTTCATTCGTGGCGTGCTCTACATGCACAGCTTCGAGTATCCGAGCGCGCTCGCCGAATTCCAGAAGGCCGAAGCGATCGAGCCGAGCTTCGCGATGGCGTACTGGGGCGAAGCGATGACGTACACGCACCCGGTTTGGAACCAGCAGGATCGCGACAAGGCCCGCGCGGCACTCGCAAAGCTCGCTCCCACCCGGGCTGAGCGTCTCGCCAAAGCGCCAACCGCGCGCGAAAAGGAATATCTCGACGCCGTCGAGATTCTCTACGGCGATGGCACGAAGGAAAAACGCGATACGCTTTATTCGGCGGCGATGGGCCGAATTTCGGCGCGATATCCCGACGATCAGGAAGCGAAGGTGTTCTACGCGCTGTCGCTCATCGGGCTGAGCCAGGGCATTCGCAACGTGCCCACCTACATCAAGGCCGGCGCGATTGCCGAAGAAGTTTATCGGAAGAACCCGAACCATCCCGGCGCGGTGCACTACACAATCCACGCCTTCGATGATCCGGTGCACGCACCGCTCGGCCTTTATGCTGCGCGCGCGTACTCGAAGATCGCGCCAGGCGCCGCGCACGCGCAGCACATGACGACTCACATCTTTCTCGCGCTGGGACTGTGGGACGACGTCGTGTCGCAGAACGAGATCGCGTTGGGACCTCACGCCGACAAGTACACGCCCAACCACTACAGCGAATGGCTGGAGTACGGCTATCTCCAGCAGGGCCGCATCGCCGACGCTGCACGTCTTCAGGAAACGTTCTGGCGGAACGTGAAGAATCCGATGCCGGTGTTTCAGCGCGAGGGAATGGCAGTTGTCCGGGCGACTTATGTAATGAATACCGGACGCTGGGACGACCCTTCACTGGCGCGCACTTTTGAGACTGCCGATTTGAGTCCTACCGCGCAGGGGGTTGAAGCGTTTCTGCGCGGCTACATCGCCGTCGAGCACAAGGACAATGCACGCGCAGCGAGTGAGCTCGCGAAGCTCGATGCGCTCGGTCGGCTCAAGGGTCTGGATGCGGATCAGCCCGATCGCGACAAGGTTGCAATCCTTCGCAACGAGCTGCGCGCCGTAATTCGCAATGCGAGCGGCCAGAGCGCGCAGGCAATCAGTCTTCTGCGCGAAGCGGCGAAAATACAGGACGCGACTCCGGCCGAGTTCGGCCCGCCGGACGTCGTGAAACCCGTGTACGAGCTGCTCGGTGAGCTGTTGATGACGAAGAAGGGCATGGCTCCCGACGCAGAGCGCGCGTTCGAGCGATCGCTCGAGCTCGCGCCGCGGAGGCCGGCGTCGCTGCTCGGACTCGCGCGCGCGGCGAATGCGGCAGGAGACCACGCTGTCGCCGCCACGGCGTACGCGGATCTCGCATCGGTATGGCGCCACGCTGACGCGGAAGTTCCGGGTCTGGCAGAAGCGCGGCAGGCCGGTAATCTGGAAGCTGCTAGATAATCAGAGCAGAATTCCCCGAGCGAAGTTGAGCATCGTCGCTTTTCAAGTCTGCTTCTTCGGTTGTTCCATCCCCGCTCTCACAATCGTGCGAAGCTTCCACATTGCGACTATCGCAACGGCCAACGGACACACTACCAGAACCGCGTACAACGGCGTAAGCGCAATGAGGTCAAAATCGTGAAGACCCTGAAATATGCTGCTCAAGGTTACTGCAGCTGCCGCGATGACGGCCGGCAATCTGGCCCCTGATGGATACAGTCGCCCCGCAAAAAAGGCGAATTGCAGGAGAAAGGTTGCCATTCCAATAGTACCAATCACCAATAATCCTTCTGCGACAGTATCCATGACTTCCTCCCTCGGCTCGCGACGAACCTGACAGCCAGTAGTCAGCGCAACAACCTGAAGAATACCGTATGGGCTACAACTTACGTCTGCTTTTACACTTTAGGAGATATGAAAGAGACGCTTTTCGGGTCAGTTCAACCGCTCGGACGGGGCTCGCGGGTGGCGCTCGTCGCTCCCGCCGGCGTCATCAGCCGCGACGACGACATCGAACGCGCATGCGACAACGTCCGCTCGTTCGGCTGGGAGCCGCTGCTCGGCGAACACGTCCGGAAACAATCCGGCTATCTCGCCGGCATCGACGCCGACCGTCTCCACGACATCAACTCGGCCTTTGCAAGCGATGAAGTTGACGCGATCTGGTGCGTTCGCGGTGGCTACGGGACGCTTCGCCTGCTAGCATCCATCGACTATCCCGCGCTTCGCCGCCGCCCCCGCCCGGTCATCGGCTTCTCCGACATAACGGCACTTCATTCGGCGATCCACCGGAAGTGCGGCATCGTGACTTTTCATGGTCCGACGGCGCGCTCGAAGATCACGGACTTCTCGCGCGAATCTCTCTCCCGCGCGTTGATCGAGCAGAAAGACCCGTGCGGAGAGGCGCCCAATGGGCGGGTGCTCAGGGGCGGCCGGGTCACCGGCCGATTGGTCGGAGGGAATCTCGCGCTCATCGCGGCATTGATCGGAACGCCATTCGCACCCCGCTTCGACGGGACGATCCTCGTCATCGAAGACATCGGCGAGGCCATCTATAGAATCGATCGGATGCTGCGCCAGCTCATCCTCGCCGGCGCGCTTCAGTGTTGCGCTGGAATCGTCGCCGGCGATTTTCGCCCGCCGCGCGACGAGGTGCCCCTCGACAACCGGACCCTCGACGAAGTTCTCCTCGAAGCGGCGACGCTGGCCGGCATTCCCTGCCTCGCCGGCGCGCCGTTTGGCCATATTGCCGATCAGTGGACGATTCCCCTCGGCGCGATTGCCGAATTGGACAGCGACGCACGGACTTTGCGCGTACTTTCAGGCACATGAGGAGGCGCCGATGACCGAGAAATCAGCCGCCGAGCTGGTCGCCGATGCAAAAACACGAATCAACGAGGTCACGCCGGCCGAGGCCATGCAGATGCACGCCGCAGATCCCGGCATCATCTATCTCGACGTGCGGGAGCCCATGGAATGGAACCTCGGGCGCATTCCCGGCGCGCTGTTCATTCCCCGCGGCAATCTCGAGACCCGCGTGGAGGCAACGATTCCTCGCAACAAGAAGGTCATCATCTACTGCGCGCATGGAAATCGGTCCGCCCTTGCCGCCGACACCATGCAGGAAATGGGTTACACGGACGTCGCCTCGATGTCTCAGGGATTCGTCGGCTGGGTGGACGCCGGCGGAGAGGTGGACGGTTGAGCCAGATCGAAACCTTCGAGATCACGCGCGACCGGCCCCGCGGCGGAAAGCCGCTCACAATCCGTGGTGAGGCGTATCACCCGAACGGCGCGAGCGCGGACGAGAGCTCGCCCGGCACGGTTGTCATCTGTCACGGATTCAAGGGATTCGCGCACTGGGCGTTCTTCCCCTACCTGGCGGCCGCCATTGCCGATCATGGGATGCGAGCCATCACGTTCGACTTTTCGGGAAGTGGAGTCGGGCCGGACCGCGAGAATTTCACCGTGCTCGAGGAGTTCACCGCCAACACCTTCACGCAGGAGCTCGACGATCTCGCCGAGGTGATTGCGGAGTCGCGGCGGAGGGGATGGATCGATCGCCAGTTCGGGCTTTTCGGTCATTCGCGCGGCGGCGGTGTCGCGATCCTTCACGCCTCCCGCGACAAGGATGTCGGAGCACTCGCGACATGGTCGGCAATCTCGAGCACGCAGCGGTGGACCGAGGCGCAGAAGCAGGATTGGCGCAGGCTGGGCTACATGGATGTCGAAAACGCGCGCACGCACCAGACGATGAGAATGGGAATGGCGCTGCTCGACGAAGTCGAAGCGCTCTCCGGAGGCAGGCTCGACGTTGCAGCGGCAGCAAGGAGAATCCATGTGCCTTGGCTGATCGTGCACGGCGATGCCGATGAAACGGTTTTGGTCAAGGAAGCGGAGTTCCTCGCGGAGCTCGCGCCGGATGTTGCAATGCCGTGGATCGTTGAAGGCGGGAATCACGGGTTCGGCGCAACGCATCCGGTGAGGGATCCGGCGCCTCTTCTGGCGTTGGTGACTCGTGGCACAGTGGGTTTCTTCGCCGAGCATATAGCTCGCGCGCCAGTGTGACCGGTGTAGTGTCACTGTCGCGACTCCGCGAGCATCCCGAAGTGGCACGAATCGCGGAAAAAGTCGCCAGACACGAGCCGACAGAGGTAAGCGAGCCCGGAGTTCGGCGCGCAGCGGTGGCTTTGATTCTGAGGTTGAGTCCGGAAACCACCGAGCCCGAGATTTTCTTCATCCAGCGGGCGCATTACGAAACCGATCCATGGAGCGGACAGATTGCGTTTCCCGGCGGCAGGGAAGAACCCGGCGACGACACACTGGTCGAAACGGCGGTGCGCGAGATCCGCGAGGAAACGGGCATCGACCTTCGGCGCGATGGCGAAATCATCGGACCTCTCGACGACCTCCGGCCGATGACAGTCCGGCTTCCCGCCGTCATCGTCCGTCCCTTTGTCGCCCTCCTCGGCGACCACCCTGAGCCGGTGCTGAGCCATGAGGTCGCCGCCAGTTTCTGGGTGCCGCTCTCGGACCTCCGCGACAGGTCGGCCTGGCGCGACACCGTGGTTACCGCCAGAGGCCTCGAGCTCACCCGCCTCGGGTTCCATCACGGCGAGTTCGTGGTGTGGGGGATGACCGAGCGGATTCTATCCGACTTTCTAGCGCTGGTTACATAGCGTTACTCGGTAACGAGATAAGCGCGCCCTTGCGTCAAGAGTTAGGAGATCCTAACATATCTTGGTAGAATGCCCGTAAAATGGGTTTCCATCACCCGAAAAGCATACCATAGATAGTGGCTACACGACGACCCAGACCCTCCACTAAAGACCTTCCCGGCCCGAACGCCGGATGGCGGCGCGCTCGCGTCACTCCGAGTCTGGCCGAGGTCTACAAGTCGGTGCCGCTGGCGGGTGGACCGTGGTGGCGGAAGCTGTTGGCCTTCGCTGGTCCCGGGTATCTCGTGGCGGTCGGCTACATGGACCCCGGCAACTGGGCCACCGACCTCGCCGGCGGATCGCAGTTTGGATACACGCTGCTGAGCGTGATCCTCATGTCGAACCTGATGGCGATACTGCTTCAGGGGCTGGCGTCAAAGCTCGGAATCGTCACCGGCCGCGACCTGGCTCAGGCGTGCCGCGATCACTATCCGACCCCCGTGGTCTGGTTTCTCTGGGTAATCTGCGAGCTTGCGATCGCCGCCTGCGATCTCGCCGAAGTCATCGGCTCGGCAATCGCGCTGCATCTGCTCTTTCATATTCCGCTGCCCGCCGGCATCGCCATCACCTCGCTCGATGTGCTGGTCGTTCTCTTCCTTCAGAACAAAGGCTTCCGGCTGCTCGAAGCGCTCGTGATTGCGCTCATCGCAACAGTCGGCATCTGCTTCCTGTTCGAGATCATCATGTCGCATCCCCCGTTCGGCGCGGTGCTCAGCGGTTTCCTCCCGAGAACGGAAGTGATAGCGAATCCGTCGATGCTTTACGTCGCCATCGGCATCCTCGGAGCGACGGTGATGCCGCACAATCTCTACCTGCACTCCTCCATCGTGCAGACGCGCCAGTACGCCGAGACTTCGGAAGGAAAACACGAGGCGGTGCGATTCGCGTTCATCGATTCGACGATCGCATTGAGCTTCGCTCTCTTCATCAACGCCGCAATCCTTATCGTTGCGGCGGCGACATTTCACACGTCCGGGCACAGCGAAGTGGCGGAGATTCAGGATGCATACAAGCTGCTCACGCCGCTGCTCGGCGCGGGCGCGAGCACAATGTTCGCGCTGGCGCTGCTTGCGTCGGGCCAGAATTCGACAATTACCGGAACGCTCGCCGGCCAGATCGTGATGGAAGGATTCCTCAACATCCGCCTCCGGCCCTGGCTGCGGCGGCTGATCACACGGGGCATCGCCATTATCCCCGCGGCCATCGTGGCCGTGATGTATGGCGCGACCGGAACCGCCCGGCTGCTCATTCTGAGCCAGGTGATCCTCAGCATGCAGCTCTCCTTCGCAGTTTTCCCCCTTATTGGGTTTACTTCCAACAAGGCGAAGATGGGCGAGTTTGCGAACCCCGTCTGGCTCAAGGCTCTTGCCTATGTTGTTGCGGTGACCATCGCCGTCCTCAACATTTGGCTGCTGCTTCAGATCTTCCGCGGAAGGTGACGCCATGTACAAGCGAATAATGGTCCCCGTGGAGAACTCCCCGTACGACGAAGCAATTCTGGCGCACGTCAGCCAGCTCGCGCGTGAAAACAAGGCGTCCGTCGTGCTCATTCACGTCGCCGACGGCTGGGCGGCGCGCAACATCGGGCCGCTTCACCTGCGCGACAGTGAAGAGATGGAGGGCGACCGGGCTTACATCGAGCAGGTGAGTGCAGCGCTCGAGGCGGATGGCCTGGACGCCGACGCCGTACTTGCTTCAGGCGACCCGGCAGATGAGATCGTCGCCGCGGCCGCGCGCGAGAAATGCGATCTGATTGCGATGTCGACCCACGGCCACAGGTTCTTCGGCGACCTGATTCGCGGGAGCGTCGCGAACACGGTTCGTCACAAGTCACTCGTGCCGGTGTTGATGGTGCGGGGAACGGGGCCGCACAAGGAGCAGAAGTCCTGATGAGAAACAGCAAGCGCGCCGACCTTCAGCTCGTCACTTCGGCAGCCGATTCGCTCACCGGACCGGTGGAGGATTACCTCAAGGCGATTTACGCGCTTGGCGGCGGCACGGGAGCAGTCGCGACGAACGACATCGCCCAGCGGCTTGTCGTTGCGCCGGCTTCGGTGAGCGGCATGGTCCGTCGCCTTGCCGAACAGGGACTGCTCTCTTACGAGCGCTATCGTGGCGTGAAGCTGACCGCCAGCGGCCGCCGCGCTGCATTGCGTACTCTGCGCCGTCATCGCGTCATCGAGTCGTATCTCTCGAAGGCGCTCCAATATCCATGGGATCGCGTTCACGATGAGGCGGAGCGGCTCGAGCACGACGCGTCCGAGGAGCTGGTGGATCGAATGGCGGCAGCGATTGGCGAGCCCGAGGTCGATCCGCATGGAGCGCCGATTCCGTCGCGTGACGGAATGGTTGACGAGACGGAATATTTTCCTCTCGCCGAGCTCGGCGCGGGACTCGGTGTGCGAGTCGTGAGGGTGAGCGATGCAGACCCGGAGATGCTCCGCTACCTCGGCGAGCTCGAAATCACGCCCGGCGCGGAGCTGTTGATCGTGTCGAAAGCGCCGTTCGACGGTCCGATAGTCCTGCGCATCGGAGTGTCCCTTCACTCGATTGGGCCAGCTCTCGCTTCACAGGTTCTCGTCGAGCCGCTCACGGACATCGAGGCACCGGCCCACTAGTTTTGAGGGGTGCTTCAACCCCTCCTCGCCGCCCTGCTGCTGTTGCAGGGAACCCCGCGGACCATCGCGATCGACGAACGGCTCGCCATCGACGCTCACATTGCGATTGGCGACCGCGTCGTCGTCTCCGCCATTCCCGGAGCGCCAACAGGCGACACGGTCATCGTTTCGGCGATCGTGAAGCGCGGAACCGATCCCTCTGAAGTCGCGCGCTCCGAGTATCGAATCCGAATGCACCTCGACGAGCTTCAGGATCTTGCAGGCTACGGCGACCGTGTGGATCGCTTCGCCGTCGCCACTCGCGGCGACGCGGCTACTGCTCGTGCGCTCGCGGAAATCAATTCGGCGGCGTTCGGTTTCGAGGCCCACCGGTCCCGCGACATCGCAGTGGGAACGTCGAAGACTTTCCAGGTCGTCAGCCGATTTCACGCGGCAATTGGAGTCATCACCATCGTTGCGAGCGCGATTTTTCTCCTGTGCATCATGCTCCTCAAGGTGGAGGAGCGGAGGCGTGACGTCGCGGCTCTTCGGCTGATGGGAATCTCCCGCCGCACAGTGATGACAGGCGTCGTCATCGAAGCTGCATTGCTCGCGCTCGTCGGAAGCACACTCGGCATTGGCGTCGGCTGGGTGGGTTCCCGATTCATCAACTGGTATTACCAGGGCGTCTACAGAACGCCGCTTTTTTTCTCGATCATCACGCCGCAGATCGTGACGCTTGCCGTGGGACTGTCGCTCGTGCTCGGCATCACTGCCGGCTTCCTCGCATCGCTGCGGCTCGTTCGCACGCCACCACTCGTTCTCTTCGGCCGCTGATGCGATTTGCTCTGGCGTGGGCGTCGCTCAGGCGGCATGGAACACGAACGCTCCTCGCGATGCTCGGCGTCGCCGTCGCTGCAGCGATGCTCCTCGACATGGTGATGATGTCCACCGGCATGCGCGAGTCATTTCGCACTCTTCTTCTTTCGCGCGGATTCCAGCTGCGGCTGGCGCCGAGGGGGACGCTGCCGTTCGATACCGACGCGACGATAGAGAACACGAGCGGCATCGTGACCATTCTCAGAACCAATCCGGATGTCACCACGATCAGTCCGGTGCTGGGCGGCACCATACACGTCCCGCAAGGCAACGGCGTGGTCACGAGCGCGGCACTCGGAATCGACCCGCGAGTGCAGGGTGACTACGAGCTTCTGGCGGGGCGGAATCCGATGACGCCGGACGCAATCGTTGCAAATGAGGATTTCTTTCGCGCGACTGGAGCGAAGATCGGCGACACACTCGCTGTATCGACGGGATACGACGCCCAGACCCGCGAATTCTCCGGCTCACGGAAGATGGTCCTGACGGGGAAGGTGCGCTTTCTCTACGGCGCAGCGAACCAGCTCGCGACCGCAATGCAGCTTGCGACGCTCCAGGCACTGGGTGGCCCGAGTCGCAAGGATGATGCGTCGCTGTTCATGGTCCGCGTCCGCGATGGCGCGAACGTCGAGCAGGCCCGGCGATGGATCGAGAGCCGGCTCAACCAGGTGAGCGTGATATCGACCGAGACTGCGCTCGCGCAGGTTGACCAGCGACTCAGTTATTTCCGGCAGCTCGCGGTGATTCTGGGAAGCGTGAGCCTGTTCGTTGGTTTTCTCCTGGTCACGACACTGGTGACCGTTTCGGTCAACGAGCGCATCGGCGAGATAGCGGTGATGCGGGCAATCGGCATCTCTCGCTCGCACGTGGTTCAGCAGATCGTGCTCGAGGGAGTTGCAATCAGCATCGTCGGAGCGGTTGCCGGGCTGTTTCTCGGGCTCGCCACCGGCAGATACCTGAATGGAATTCTCTCGTCGTTTCCCGGGCTTCCCGAGGCGATCGATTTCTTTCTTTTCCAGCCGAAATCAGCGTGGACGGCGCTGGGACTTCTCGCGCTTTCCGGAATCGCGGCCGGAGTGTATCCGTCGTTCCGCGCCGCATCGCTCCCGATCGCCACGACTCTGAGACAGGAAGCAATCGCGTGACTTCTCCGGTCGTACAGTCACGGGACTTGAGGCGGGACTACGCATTTGGCAACGAGCGTGTGCATGCGCTCCGCGGCGTGACGTTCGACATCGCGGATGGCGACTACGCCGCGATCGTCGGTCCCTCGGGGTGCGGCAAGTCCAC
>Ga0157372_10009600_pt1 | contig 10285 bp, 9 predicted proteins | sample C55metaG_FD_115307 | JGI IMG/M metagenome (GOLD analysis project Ga0157372, IMG submission 115307) | Corn rhizosphere microbial communities from Kellogg Biological Station, Michigan, USA - C5-5 metaG | ecosystem: Host-associated > Plants > Roots > Rhizosphere > Soil | place: USA: Michigan...
AACCGCTCGAGATTCGGATTGGCCGGAAGACAGTTGCGACAACGATGCGCACGCCCGGGCACGACGAAGAATTGGCCGCCGGTTTTCTAGTCTCGGAAGGATTGGTTCGCGCCGCCGGCACTATCACCCGATTCGTTCGTCCCGCCGCATCGGCCGACCGTCACAATATCATTATCGCGGTGCTTCAGCCCGGAACACAGGTAAAGCTCAATTCCAGCAAGCGCTTCGGAACCATCTCGAGCAGTTGCGGCCTTTGCGGAAAGAACAGCATCGCTGCGATTCGGCAGAATTTCGCGCCCATCAAAACAGGCAAGATCCGTGTGCAGATGGAAACACTGCTGCAGCTGCCTGGAAAATTGCGGGATGAGCAGTCGGAGTTTGCCCGCACCGGCGGAATCCACGCTGCTGGAATTTTCGCGTTTGATGGGGCCAGCCGAATCGTGCGCGAAGACATTGGCCGCCATAACGCGGTCGACAAAGCGATCGGGCGCGCCTTTCTCGATGACGGCCTCCCTCTAGATGACTGTATCCTTATGGTGAGCGGGCGGGCGTCCTTTGAAATCATGCAGAAAGCCCTGGCCGCCGGAATCCCAGTGGTTGCCTCGGTCTCTGCCCCTTCCACCCTGGCGGTGAACTTTGCCCGGGAGAGCAACCAGACCTTGATCGGGTTCCTGCGGCCGCCTTCCCTGAATATTTACACTCACACCGAGCGCATTGTGCTCGCACACGAGCCCTAGCTGAACCTCGTTAGGCGCGCGCTTCGACAGCCTTTTTTCGAAGATCTTCCACAGCGCGGTCCGCATCGATCGACGGCTTTATCCTGATGATAATACTCTTGCTGGCCGGAGTATTACTCCGCTCCGCCGTGTTATTGATGGAGACAAGGACGTTGCCTTCCGGGAAATAGGTGGCGGTGCAGTCGCGCGCAATCTCCATCGGCGCAATCATGAAATGTCGGGCGACTCGTTCCTCGCTCTGATAAAAACTGGTTAGGTCAACCATTTGCCCCTGCTGCAATCCTGCTGCGGCCACGTCTTCCGGGTTCATGAAAATGACGCGCCGCCCGTTATAAACCCCGCGATAGCGATCGTTCAGGCCGTAGATGGTGGTGTTAAATTGATCGTGGCTGCGCACGGTCGTCATCAAGTACTCCCCTTGCTGCAGCGTGAGCGGCTCGAGTTTTGAGATAATGAATTTTGCTTTGCCTTCTGCATTATTAAATTTGCGCCGGTCACGAGCGTCGTTAGGCAAATAGAAAATTTCGTCGCGCACGCGCTCGTTGAATTTTTCGAATCCCGGAATGACGTGCTCTATGTGATCACGGATGCGATCGTAATTTCCAACCAGGCTTGTCCAATCCACGGTCGAGCGCTTTCCCAGGGTCGCGTTCGCCAGCCCCGCGATAATAGCCGGTTCGCTTCGAAGATCCGGACTGGCCGGTTCGGCATGGCCCCGCGATGGGCTTATGATTCCCATCGAATCTTCGACCGTGACAAACTGTTCTCCTGATTCCTGATGATCGACCTCGGACCGGCCAAGACACGGCAGGATCAGGGCGATTTCCCCCGTGATGAGATGAGACCGGTTGAGCTTGGTCGAGACGTGCGCAGTTAAGCGGCAACTCTGCAACGCCTCGGCCGTGTACTCGGTATCGGGAGAGGCGGCGAGAAAGTTGCCGCCCAGCCCGAAGAAGAAGCGGATATGCCCGCGTTTCATTTGCTTGATCGTTTCGACCGTGTCGGTCCCGTGCTCTTTTGGTGGAGTAAACTGAAATTCGGCTCCGAGCCTGGCCATGAACTTATCGTTCATCCGCTCCCAGATGCCCATCGTTCGATCGCCTTGCACGTTGGAGTGGCCGCGAACGGGACATGGGCCCGCGCCGGGACGCCCAATATTTCCTCCAAGGAGCAAGAAGTTCATCACCTCCTGAATGGTCGCGACCGCGTTTTTGTGCTGCGTCAATCCCATCGCCCAGCAACAAACAGTGCGCTTTGAGTGCTGCGCGATGGCGGCCGCTTGCTTGATCTGATCGCGCGTCAGGCCGCTCGCGGCAGTGATGACGTCCCAGGGAGTGGCGCGAAGATGTTCCATGAATTCGGCAAACCCCGTCGTGAACTGATCAATAAAATCGCGCGCAAAGACGGAACCCGGCTGAGCCTCTTCCGCCGCGAGCATCTCTTTCATAATGCCGCGGAACGCCGCCATGTCGCCGTTCACTCGGACCGGCAGCCAAAGATCGCTCAGGACTCTTCCTTTGTTCAGGAGCATCCGTCCGGCAAACTCAAACGGGTTCGAATATTCCTGCGGATTTGGATTAACGACCCGCATCAATCCGGGCTCCGGCATTGGATTGATCGAAACGATAACCGCGCCGTTTCGCTTCGCATGCTCGAGCGTCGTCATCATGCGCGGATGATTCGTGCCCGGATTTTGGCCGACGATAAAGATGGCTTCGGCCTGTTCGAAATCTGCCAGCGTCACACAACCTTTTCCGATCCCAATACTCTCGTTCAAGGCGGCGCCACTCGATTCGTGGCACATGTTGGAACAATCGGGCAGATTGTTCGTTCCGAACTGGCGAGCAAAAAGCTGATAGAGAAAGGCCGCTTCATTACTCGTTCGACCGCTCGTGTAGAAAACCGCCGCCTCCGGACTGGGCAAGGCGTTCAATTCTCGCGCCATCACTTCGAATGCGTCCCGCCATTCGATCGGCTCATAATGCATCGCGCCGGCGCGCTTGATCATTGGATGAACGAGACGTCCCTGCAATTCGAGCCAATAATCCGTCTGTTTCTGCAGATCACTGATGGAATGTTCGCGGAAAAATTCGGGTGTTATCTTTTTCCGCGTTGCCTCGCTCGTTAGGGCTTTCACTCCATTTTCGCAGAACTCGAAAACGTGGCGGTCGTCGTCCGGATTCGGCCAGGCGCAGCTTTGACAATCGAATCCGTCCTTCTTGTTAATCTTGAGCCAATCGCGCAGCCCGCGGGTTAAGCCAGTCTCGCGCATGGTGAACTTGATACTTTCGCCGACTGCGCGCACGCCGGCGGCAACATGATGCGGCTCGCGCAGCACGGTTTTTTCCACTTCCTCAGGAGACTGCGCGCCCGGCGTCGGCACCTCGCCCGCCTTCGGCGCTCTAGGGTCGTCCGGCGTCTTGGATGTCCCTCTCGCCACGGATGGTAGCTTTTTTTCCACCGTCTCGGAGCTTTCTTGGCGCGCGGAATCCATGAACCGGTGCAAGCACCGTCACAAATTTACGCGGCCTCGTCCCGGCTGCAAAGCGAAGCCTCTTGGCGTCGGTTCCGCCGATGCCTCTATTGCGGCGTCTCGTAGGGAGGTTCCGGCGTCGCCATCGGAGTCACTTGTGCCGGAGGATTAATGACGTTGAAGACGATGGCAGCGACTATGCCGGCGGCAAAGTTTGCCACCAAATAGATCCAGATATTCGGCCAGCTTGAAATTCCCATAATGGAAATGCCAAGGGCAACCGCCGGATTAAATGCGCCGCCGGAAATGTCGCCCACGGCAAATGCTCCGGTCATGACGGTCATACCGATGGCGAGGCCGTAAAAAGAATTTCCGGAGGTGCCTTCCGCGGTGGCGGCATTCAAGACCACATAAACCAGGGCAAAGGTGAAAAGAAATTCAACGAGCAGAGCCGGCCCAATTTTCGGAGTCATCGCGGTGACAGCCACGCCGGTCCGGAGAAACTTGACCAGGACAGCGGCCAGCCCCGCGCCTGCCAATTGCGCGATGATGTAGGGCACGACGTCTCCCACGTTCAGTTTTCCACGAATCACGATACCAATCGTGATGGCAGGATTGTAGTGCGCTCCCGAGATGTGGCCGCCGGCATAAACCATGACCATCAGCGCCGCGCCAATGGCAAGAGGGGCAATCACACCCGAGCCCGCTCCGATAACGGTGCACCCAATGGTAAAGACGAGAAAGAACGTGCCGATGAATTCCGCAATGTATTTGTTCATAGGATTTATTCCGTTTGTTAGACGGCGCGATATTGAGCATCAGCCGCGGCCGCAGCAAGCCCTGAAATTCCTACCAAAGGCGCTTCTGCCCGTTCAGGACGTCCCAAGCCTGGCCGGCAGACTGGATCGGAATCGATTGGTAAGCGGCATCGGATTTACGGGTAGCATCGCTGATCCTGATATGCCGCGCGTGCGCCGTATCAATGGCATCCCAATATTCTGAACCAGAGCCGCGCGCAATAATGATGGGATTTCTCCAGCCGATTTCATCGATAATAAGACCGCCGTTCTCGTGCGGCGTGATGAGCGCGAACTGAAGCGGTTGGCCTGATCGCTTGATTCGATAACCGCCACCGATGTCTCTCACATCCCCGACAAAGAAATGGGCATCGCATGAGCAAAGCACGAAGAGGATGAGACCTGCCAAGAGGGCACGGGTAGATTCCAAAGAGCGCATCATCCTCTCTTGTTTTCGCGGGCAAGACAGAGAATGGCGGTGAAGTCACCCTGCGAATTGCGCCGCGTCTTCTAACCTAAAAGTCTCCTTCAGTCGGATACCGCGCTCCGTCTGCTCGACCGTCCCACACTCGATCCGGGGATCGTGCTCAAAGAAAAGAATCCACCGCTCATCTGCCGCTTTCTGCAGAAATTTCGCCTTCTCCTCGAGCGTAACGAGAGGACGCACATCGTAAGCCATTATCCAAGCGAGGGGAATATGGCCCGCACTCGGAATAAGATCGGCACAATAGAAGAGAGTTCGTTCTTCCCACTGAATTTGCACCACCATCATGGATTCAGTATGCCCATAAACATGATGCCACTTTATCTCCGGCAGAATCGGCGTCGCCTCCGCGTCCTCGACAAAGCGAAGACAGCCCAGTTCCTGAAGGGGCAGAATATTCTCTTTCAGAAAGGAAGCGCGTTCGCGATCGTTAGGCCGGACCGCCGCTTCCCAATGAGCACGGCTGCTCCAATAGGTGGCCTCGGGAAAGCGCGGTAGAATGGATCCATCCTCCGAGCGGTAGAGGGCCCCGCCGCCATGGTCGAAATGCAGGTGGGTCAGGAAGACATCTGTCACATCAGCAAAACCATAGCCGTGCGCATTTAAGCCTCGCTCCAGCGAATCTTCGCCGTGCGGTTGGTAATAACTGAAAAATTTCGCGTCCTGCTTGTTCCCCATTCCGGTGTCGATCAACACCCGGCGGTCGCCTTTTTCGATGAGGAGGCAACGCATGGCCCAGGTGCAAAGATTTTGCGAATCGGGTGGGTTTCGTTTCTCCCACAGGCTTTTCGGGACCACGCCGAACATGGCGCCGCCATCCAGCTTGAAGTATCCCGCATTGATAACGGCAAGCTTCATTTTCGTCCAGGTCACTTGGTGATGGTGACGATACGGCCCTGCTTATCAAAGCCGGCGACAATGCTGGTTTGATCAAGACCTGCACAAAACGCAACATCGTCACGAAGATCCGGCTGTTCCAACAAGCGCCGGCCATTGCGAGACTGTGAAAGTCCCGCCCGCAGATTATGTCGCTGCATGCGATAAAGCTGGCGCGCAGCCAATGCTGAATCGGCCAGCTCGATTGTTTTCTCCGCCAGGAAATCGACGATGGCGCCGGCACACAGAATATCTTCGTAAGCCGCTTCCTCATAGGTTCCACCGCAAACCAGAATCAGATTGGGAACATTCGATGTCCGCAAGTATTTCACCGTAGCCTTGAGATTGAGGAAGGACGCGATGAGAACGGAGCGGGACTGCCTACACGCGTGCAAGGCGCGTGTTCCGTTGGTTGTGGTCATGACAATTCTTTTCCCCCCGACTAATTCCGCGGCGAATTCACGCGGGGAGTTCCCAAAATCAAAAGGCAATCCGCCCGTTATCTCCGCTTCGATGCGAATCCCATGCCGTTCTCCGGCCAACAGGATGCGCCGGTCACGCTGTCGCCAGGCCAATGCCTCCGCGATCTCCGCTACCGGGATTATGCTGGCGGCCCCGTTCGCCAACGCCGTTACCATGCTGCTGGTCGCGCGCAAGACATCGATCACGACGCATTCGCTCTCGCCCAGATCTCGTTGGCCGAGACACTCGAATTCCGCGGGCGTGAAGAGAACCTCGAGATGCTTGGCCGGCATACCTAACAAATAGCATATTTCACTTCGGCGTTGCCACCATTAGAGACGAACGATTCGGATGCCATTCGTAACCGAATGAAAAATCCAGCGGAGGCGGACTTGTCTCAGCGTAGGCTCGCGCCAGCTCCGGTTGCGGATATTCTTTAAAGGTCGCAATCGGTCCGAAATAGCGCCCGTAAAGTTGCACCGACCATTTATCGTTTTCAAAAAATGAGTAAGGGATGCCCGATTCGTCCTGCAGAATGAGGTCGCTGTTCGCCAGGATAAAATCGCGGACCCGCGCGAAATAACTTCTGTGCATCAGGTAGGAGGCAGCCTTGATCAGACTTGTCCCGCGACCCTGCTGTTCGCAAAACTTCAAAAATGCGGGGTTTTCCTCGACCCCGCCATCGGACAAATCAGTCGTGAAATAATAAAGAGTCTGCTCCTCCCCATTGGGGCTGGTGAAGACGATTTTGACTCCTGGCGTGTTCCTCTTTCCTGAAGTCACGATATCGCCAAGCGAATCCAACATGATCATTGTCACTGATTGAATCGTGCAATGCGCACGCGCGAGAAAGACATAGAGGATCGGTAGCGTGCCGGTCAGCTGCGGCTGCTGCAGGTCCACCTTCATCTGTTTGGTGATGAAGAAGCTCCAATTCAACGAAGACTCGAGCGTCTTGCGTAAATTAGCCAAAGCTGAGGGCAGGAGATCCGGCGGGATCGCGTCAATATCCGGCAAAGGTCCAATTGGTTCGGTTCCACAAAGGACATAGGTGCCGGCATTCGGAAAAAATGCATTCGGGTAGAGAAAATCCGGACCGCTGAACATGTAAAAGACTGATCGCCTGCTGGTGAAGGCCGGGCCGAGCGCTTGCGCGGCCCATTCCCGAATGTGGGCAAGTTGGGTTTTCTCAAATTGCGCCCATTCGTTATCGAGTTCTGCGGCATGCTCGAGCCACGCGGGATCCGACGTCTTCTTTTCAAGCGAGCTTCCGGGGACAGGCAAGCCCGCCAAAAATCTGGCCGTGACGTCGGGCGGAACTTGATCGGCCCGCACGGAGCAAAACGCGCTCGCGTAGGCGATTATGATGAGAAGTCTAACGAACAAGGCGAGCCGAAGGTATCGAACCTACCCTGGGGCAATGGGGGGAGCCGGCGGGGCGGCAGGCGCAGCTGGTGTCGGAGTCGGCGCTGGCTTCTTCTTGGCTGCAGCTGCGGCCGCTGCTTCAGCCAGGGTGGCGTCGACCTGGGACGCTTCCGTGGGGTGAATTTCGTGGTAATACGTGTTCGACTTGGCCAGATCGCCTTTGCCAAGCAACAGCGCATCGAAGCGCTCGCGTCGGCTCAATTCGAAAACCTTGTCCATCTTGATCGCTTCGAAGGGACAGACTTCGACACAGATCTGGCAGCTCATGCAAACAGAGATATCGATGTCAAAGGTAGCCGGATAAAACTGCGGTTTCCCGATGTAGTCCGGCTTCTTATCTTCGCTCTTAACAATGTAAATGCATTGCGGGGGACATTCCTTCTCGCAGATCTTGCACGCGACGCAGCGCAATCCCGCCTCCGCGTCTGTCCCGTCGTAAACAAGGAAGGGAAAGTTCCGGTAGTTCTCGGGCAATGGATCCCGCTCTTCCGGATACTGCACGGTGATGAGACGATCCTTCTCGAAATAACTTCCGACGAAGTTACGCGCCGTCACCGCCATCCCTTTCAAAATTCCCGTTCCGATCATGTGCAAAAAATCCTAACTACTGGTTACCGGTCCACTTCACCCATCACGATATCGATGCTGCCCAGAATCACCATGACGTCGGCCACGGTGTGGCCAATGCACATATCTTCCAGGATGGTCAGGTTGATGAAGCTGGGAGGACGAACTCGATAGCGATAAGGATTCGCCGTTCCATCGCTGATCAGGAAAAATCCGAGTTCTCCCTTCGGTCCCTCGATCCGGCCATAGGCTTCCCCCGCGGGGGGACGAAAGGCGCGCACCTTCACCTTTGGATTCATGATCGGTCCGGGAGTGATTTGAGCAAAGGCTTGCTTTAGAATTTCGATGCTCTCGCGCATCTCCAGTGCGCGCATCATTAGGCGATCGTAACAATCGCCATGATCCCCCAGCGGAACTCTGAACTTGAAACGGGGGTAAAAACCGTAGCCATCGACTTTTCGCAGATCGTAGTTCACGCCTGAGGCGCGCAATATTGGACCAGTTAGGCCGGCGTTCACGGCAAGCTCCGCCGAAACTTTCCCGACCTCTTGCGTCCGGGCCAGCACGATCTCATTCGAGAGGATCAGATCTTCAAATTCATCGAGAAATTTCGCAAAAGCGTCCGGGACTTTTCGGGCGCGATCCATCCAGTCCGGTCCGGCATCAACACGGCAACCGCCGAAACGCATGTAATCACACATCATGCGGGAGCCGGCCAGAGATTCGAAAAGGTCCAGGATCTTTTCGCGCTCGCGAAAAGCATACATAAGGGGCGTTCCCCACGCGCCCATGTCGCTCAGGAGAAAACCAAGAAGCGAGGCGTGATTCTGCAAGCGGGTCAGCTCTGCCAGAATCACGCGCAGATATTCCGCGCGCTCGGGCACTTCGATGCCGGCCAGCTTCTCCACGCTGAGTGCGTAGGCCCAGTTGTTAGTCATGGAACAGAAATAATCCAGGCGATCGGTGTAAGGCATGGAGCCGAGGTAACTCGTATTTTCTCCGATCTTTTCGTGGTTTCGGTGGAGATAGCCAAAGACCGGCTTTAATTTGACCACGGTTTCGCCGGCCAGCGCCACGTTCATGCGAAATACTCCGTGAGTGGAGGGATGCTGCGGACCCATCGAAACTTCGAGCAACTCGCCATCGAGCCGCGAGGTCATGGCGCGAGGCGGCGCTTCTTCCAGTTCGTGAAATCCGGTCGCGCTCATCGCGTGTTCTCCGAACCGGAAGTCAGCGCTTCCGCTCCATCGACTGGTGGACGCGCGGGATAATGCTGTTTCGCCTTTACCAAGACATCGTCATGCGGCGTCGGCTCGTATTCGTAATCGTCCGGCTCCCGGTAATCCTTGCGCATCGGGTGATCGACAAATTCATCCCACATCAAAATTCGGCGCAGATCGGGATGGCCGTCGAAATGAATTCCATAAAGATCGAAGATCTCGCGCTCTTGAAATTCCGCGCTCCGGTAAATCGGTGTCAGTGATGGCAGCCGTGCCCCTGTCGAACGATCGCGTGTTCGCATTCGAACAATGACCGGCCCGTGTTTGAGCGCTATCGAGTAAAGGTGATAAACCGCTTCCAGGTATCCTGGAAACGATTCGCTCTGCGTTTCCTCCACTTCCTTCTCCTGCCCTTCGATCAGCTTCTTGACCTTTACCTTTTTTGTCACCGTGCGATCGAGCCAATCGACTCCGGTCACGTTTGAGCAAAAATCCAAACGCAAACCCGGATCGTCCCGCAGAAATCGCGCAACATCGACCGCCCGCTCATGATCGATCTTGAGGGATGCTTGCTGTGAAGGATTCGCGTTTGGAACAATGTCCACTCGTGCGCCTGGAACAGCGGCTTCGATCCGCGCTTTAATTTGTTCGAGTGTTTCCACAGAGAGAAGTTATTCCCGGACAGGATATGCCCGATTTTTGTGAGATCCTCCGCTGTTCAGTCTCAATGCTCTTGATCCTGTCGTAATTACTTTCTTTCGATTTGCGGAGGGTGAAACAAATCCGGGTTGGCCGGCGGCTGCAGGTCATGTTCGCCAAAAGCGGGCACTGGAAATTCGCTCGGCCGATCCTTCTTCAAAAAGGCGGCTTTGTCGGAACCACTCAGCTTTTGATCGTCGATCTTCCGTTGCAGTTCCATGAACGCGTGAAGCAAAGCTTCCGGCCGGGGAGGGCAACCGGGGATGTAAACGTCGACCGGGATGTAACGATCGATGCCTTTCAAGACGTTATACCCTTGCTTGAACGGCCCGCCTGAGATGGCGCACGCGCCCATCGATATGACGTATTTTGGATCGGGCATCTGGTTATAGAGTCGCACAATCTGCGGCGCCATTTTCTTGGTCACTGTTCCGGCCACGATCATTAAGTCGGCCTGACGCGGCGAGGGCCGAAACACTTCTCCACCGAACCGAGCCAGATCGTAGCGTGAGGCCGCGGTGGCAATCATTTCGATCGCGCAACAG
>Ga0157372_10009604_pt1 | contig 10281 bp, 8 predicted proteins | sample C55metaG_FD_115307 | JGI IMG/M metagenome (GOLD analysis project Ga0157372, IMG submission 115307) | Corn rhizosphere microbial communities from Kellogg Biological Station, Michigan, USA - C5-5 metaG | ecosystem: Host-associated > Plants > Roots > Rhizosphere > Soil | place: USA: Michigan...
GATCGCCCGCTTGAACGACTCCTCGGCGCCGGCCCAATCCAGCTCACGCGTCATCTTGAGATGGCCGATCGTACAATGCGCTTCACTCGAGTCGGGGTCCAACGTCAATGCGCGATTGGCCGCGGCCGCGGCGTTCTCGAACGCGCGCTCGGGAATCATCGCGCCGATCTCGGCGAGCTCGATGTACGCGAGGGCCTTCGTGGCGTGCGCGAGCGCGAACGACGGATCGCGCGCGATTGCGCGATCGAAGAAATCGATGGCCGTCTCCATCCGCTCGGCAGTGTACTTGATGAGCGCCTGACGGCCGAACAGGAAGAGCTGATACGCCTGGATGTCGCGCGTCGGCTCTTTGCGGACCCGCGATTCTTCGTCGCGGGTCAGCTCCGCCTCGAGCGCCGCCGCGATCTGCAACGCGACGTCGGTCTGAATGTCGAAGATGTCGACGAGCTTGCGATAGTACGTCTCCGCCCACAGGTGCCGGTCGGATTCGGCATCGATCAACTGCGCGACGATGCGCACCCGGTCGCCGGCGCGTCGTACGCTTCCTTCGAGCAGCGTCGTCGCGCCAAGCGTGGCCGCGATCTCGCTGAGGCTCTGCTCGCGCTTCTTGTACGGCATGACCGACGTCCGCGAGATCACCTTGAGCGACCGGATCTTCGAGAGGTGGGCGATCACGTCCTCGGTGATGCCGTCGGCGAAGTACTCGTTCTCGGGGTCGGCGCTGAAGTTGGAAAACGGGAGCACGGCGACGCTCTTCGACCGCCGCTCGCTGGGTGCGGTCAACGCGCGCGCGAAATCCGCGACCGACGCGAAGCGGGCCGCCGGCTCCTTGGCCAACGCTCGCTTGACGGCATCGTCGGCCGCGACGGGCACGGTCGAACCGAGCCGGCGCATCGACGGCGCCGTGTCCATGAGACGGCGCGCGATCATCGCTTGTGAGCTCGGCGCGGCGAAGGGCGGCTCGCCGACGAGCATTTCGTAGACGACGCAGGCGAGGCTGTATTGATCGCTTCTCGCGTCGCTGCCCTCATCGAGCAGCGCTTCGGGACTCATGTACGCGGGCGTGCCGACGATCAGGCCGGTGCCGGTGAGACGCCGGTCGGCGGCGGCGCTCGCGGCGAGGGCGATGCCGAAGTCGGCCACGATCGCTTGGCCCTCGAAGATGAGAATGTTCTCGGGCTTGATGTCGCGATGAATCACGCCGCGCGCGTGCGCGTGCTCGAGCGCCTCGGACACGTCGCGCGCGATCGCGAGGGCGTCGGCGACCGGAAGGTGCCGCTCGCGCTCGAGCCGCTGCCGCAGCGATTCACCTCGCACGAACGGCATCACGTAAAACAGATGTCCACTCGCGGTGCCCGAATCGAAGAGGGGCATGATGTGCGGATGGCTGAGCCGGGCCGCGATTTCGATTTCGCGGAGGAATCGCTCCGGACCGACGGCGTGCGCGAGCTCGGGATCGAGCACCTTGAGCGCGACCTGTCGTCCGTGACGCAAGTCGTCGGCGAGATACACCGTGGCCATGCCCCCGCGCCCGATCTCGCGCTCGATCCGGTATCGGCCGTCGACTGCGGCGCCGATTGCGTCGGCGGACGTGGATTCAGTCACGGTCTTCGATGCGGAGGCTTCGTGGGGATGCCGCGCGGGTGTCGCGGCGTCGTGTCGGGTCCGCGCATGCGAGTCGCGCAAATATGGAGAACCCTCCAATCGCTGTCACGGGGAGCGGCCGCGCCGGGGAATCGCTCTTGCCTTTCGAGAGGGCAGGTATGCGAGCGACAAGGATGTGTCTGCGGTTCCTGAGCCCGGCGTTGTTCCTCGGACTCGCCTGCCGCGGCTCGCGCGACGAACGCGACCGTCTCGTCGCCGCCGACGGCAAGCGGCACTACACGGCGTACACGGCGGCGGGCGAGGTCGAGGATCCCAAAGGCGTCGTCAACATCTACGCGGCGACCGGCGCCAACGCCCTCTCGCCCGTGGCCGCCCGGGCCAAGCCCTTGGTCTACGTACCGAACTCACGTTCGGGAACGGTGAGTGTCATCGACCCGACGACCTACACGGTCGTCACCACCTTCAAGACCGGCAAAGTGCCGCAGCACGTCGTGCCGTCGTACGACCTCACCACGCTGTGGGTTCTCAACAACGGTTCGAGCACGCTCACGCCGATCGATCCGTTCACGGGCAAAGAAGGCACGCCGGTTCACGTGGTCGATCCGTACAACATGTACTACAGCCCCGACGGGCGGCTCGCGATCGTGGTGGCTGAGGGGCACCAACAACTCGATTTTCACGACCCGGTGACGATGGAACTCCTGCAGTCGGTCAAGACCGACTGCCGCGGCATCGACCACATGGAATTCACCGACGACGGCCGTTATGCCATCGCGACGTGCGAGTTCGACGGGCGGCTCCTGAAGGTGGACCTCACCGACAAGAAACCGGTCGAATACCTCGCGCTCGACGATACGTCGGGCGCCATGCCGCAGGACATCCGGTCGTCGCCCGACGGGAGCGTTTTCTTCGTGGCCGACATGAAGGCCGACGGCGTTCGTCTCATCGACCCGATTGCGTTCAGGCAGATCGGCTTTATTCACACGGGGAAGGGAACGCACGGGATCTATCCGAGCCGCGACGGCCGGCTGTTCTACGTGACGAATCGCGGGTGGAACACGCTCATCGCGCACCCACACGGCGAAGGGTCGGTGAGCGTCGTCGACCCGATTGCCCGCAAAGTCGTCTCGACATGGACGATTCTCGGCGGCGGAAGCCCCGACATGGGGAACGTCACGGCCGATGGAAAGGAGTTGTGGGTGAGCGGGCGGTACGACCGCGAGGTCTACGTATTCGATACGGCGACCGGCACGCTCACCCACCGAATTCCGGTCGGCAATGAGCCGCACGGCTTGTGCGTTTGGCCACAGCCGGGGCGGTATTCTCTCGGGCATACGGGGAACATGCGATAGCGCAACGACGCGGACCGGCAAGCCTGTCTTGCGTCCCTCGTGGCTAACTCCTCAATTCCCGAGCGAGTCCCTCTCTCACGGAGCCGCGATGTCCCGCTGTGTCCTCTCGCTCTCGCTCGCCCTCTTCGCGCTTGCCCGCGCCTCGGCGGGGGCGCAAACACAGGCGGGAGCATCGGGCTCTCCTTCGGATCCGTATCTGTGGCTCGAGGATCAGCGCGGCGCTCGCGCCATGGCCTGGGTCGCGACCGAGAACGCGAAGACGATGGCGGTGCTCGAGAAGGACCCTCGCTTCGCGTCGTTGAATCACGACGCGCTCGCCGTGGCGCAGGCGAGCGATCGCATTCCCCGCGTTCACTTTTTGGGCGGCCAGCTCTACAACTTCTGGCAGGACAGCGCGCATGTTCGCGGCATCTGGCGTCGGACGACGCTCGCCAGTTATCGCACGGCATCGCCGCAATGGACGACGGTGCTCGACCTCGACTCCCTCGCGCGCGCCGAAAAGGCGAATTGGGTTTGGGAAGGTGCCGACTGCGCGTTGCCCGCCGAACGAAAGTGCCTGCTCAATCTGTCCGACGGCGGCGAAGACGCGATCACGGTGCGTGAGTTCGACCTCGCGACGCGCTCGTTCCCCAAGAACGGCTTCGTGCTGCCGCACGGGAAACAGAATACCGCGTGGGTCGGCGAAGACACGCTCCTCATTTCGCGCGAATGGAACAAGGGCGAGTTGACGGCGTCGGGCTATCCGTACGTGGTGAAGCGACTCGTGCGCGGGCAGCCGCTTTCCGCGGCGGTGGAAGTGTTCCGCGGGGTCGCCAAGGACGTCTCGGTCGGCCCGGGGAGCATCTACGACGGCGCCGGTCACCGGATCGTGATCGTATATCGAGGTGTCAGCTTTTTTCAAACAGAGTACTACAACGTCGGCACGTCAGGGGTCGCGAAGCTCGCCTTGCCGGCAAAGTCGCAACCCGTCGGCATGGTCGACGGGCAGGTGATCGTCAAGCTGTCGGAGCCATGGGACGAAGGGTCGGCGCACATCCGCACGGGGTCATTGGCGTCCTTCGACGTCGTGAAAGCGGCGACGAGTCCGACGCGCCTCGCTCCGGTCGCGGTCTTCGAGCCCGGACCGCGCGAGTCGGTCGACGGCGCCGCGGCGACGCGTGACCGGCTGGTCGCCACCGTCTATGAAAACGTCCGCGGACGGGCCTTCGTGTTCACGCGCGCGGCCGATGGAACGTGGACGCGCGCGCAACTGTCGCTTCCCGACAACCTGGCGGTCTCGATCTCCGACGTGAACCGGCAAGGCACGGAAGCGTTCGTGAACGTCGCCGGGTTCTTGACGCCGAGCAGCGTCTGGCTCGCCGACGCGCGCGCGGCGACCATCGCCGTGACGAAGACGCTCCGCGCGCAATTCGACGCGTCGCGCGATACGGTCGAGCAGCGAGAGGCGACGTCGAAGGATGGAACCAAAGTGCCGTACTTCGTCGTGCATCCGAAGGCCATGAAGCTCGATGGCGCCAACCCGACGGTCCTGACCGCGTACGGTGGATTCGAGGTCACGAACACGCCGTCCTATTCAGGAACCGTCGGCAAGCTCTGGCTCGAGCACGGCGGCGTGTTCGTTCTCGCCAACATTCGCGGCGGCGGAGAATTCGGACCGGCCTGGCACGAAGCGGGGCTCAAGACGCATCGCCAGGTGATCTACGACGACTTCGCCGCCGTCGCGCAGGATCTGATCTCGCGCAAGATCACGAGTCCGCGCCGCCTCGGCATCATGGGCGGATCGAACGGCGGGCTCCTCATGGGCGTCGAGATGACGCAGCATCCCGATCTCTGGAACGCGGTCGACATTCAGGTGCCGCTCCTCGACATGCTGCGCTACGAGCAGATCGACGCCGGCGCTTCGTGGGTCGGTGAGTACGGCAGCGTGTCCGTCCCGGCCGAGCGCGCGTTTCTCGCGTCGATCTCGCCGTACCAGAACTTGAAGGCCGGCGTGAAGTATCCGGAGCCGCTCATCTGGACGACGACGAAAGACGACCGCGTCGGCCCGCAGCACGCGCGCAAATTCGCGGCGAAGATGGCCGCGATGGGTCTGCCCTACATGTTCTTCGAGGTGACGGAGGGAGGACATGGCGCCGGCGCGAACCTGGCCGAGCAGGCGCACACCTCGGCGCTGGAGTACGTGTATTTCGCGCGCAAGCTCATGAACTGACCGAAGTGGGGACCGGGATTGCTTGAGACTCGGTTCTACAATTTCGCCACGGCGTCCTTCGCGAGCGCGAGCTCGCGGGCCTTCAGCTGGGCCTCCCCGATTGGTTTCAGCTTCAATCCGTCGAGAAGGCGGACGGTGAATACCACGTTGCCTTTGCGCACCACCAGCAGGGGTCCATCGGCGCGATAGATCATGTAGTAGGCGTCATCGCCGAGCCCCGTCACCGGTTCGGTCTTGATGTTCGGAATCGACTTGCCGTTGTTGAATCCGATGAGCGAGCCGATCGACATCGTGACGCGCCGATGACCGACGTCGTGCTTGGGGTCGTCGGACCAGATGCACGCCTTCCCTTTGCCGGAAGGCTCCCCTGGCAGGGACTTCGCTTCGATAGCCGCGCTCACCTGGTCCTGAGTGAGCAGCGAGCACGCGTCGGGATCGGCCGCCACATGGCCGGACCGTGCGTGGCTCGCCGCGACCGACTCCGTTCGGAGCGCCGGGAAGAACGCAACGGCGAGAGCGATAGCGACACTGTAGCGCGGCGACATGTTGGCGGCTCGGCTGAGGAGGTGCCAACATATCGCGGCTCCGGAGCCGGTCGCGAGCGAACTGAGCCGTCGCGAACGGATCATGAAGAGTCCTTTCTGAATCGGGGAAGTCATCCGCGGATCGCGGTCGTCGGGTCGACGCGCGATGCTCTTCTCGCGGGCAGATAGCAGGCGACGGCCGTCGCAACCGCGAGTGCGGCGATGGAAAAGGCCAGCGTTCGCGGGTCGTCGGGCGCGGTGTCGAACAGCAAGCTTCGCATCGCGCGCGTGCCGGCCCACACGCCGCCGAGGGCGAGGGGCAGCGCGAGCGCGAAGAGCACCGCGCCTTCGCGCATCACCATCGCCAGCACGTCCGTCGCGCGCGCGCCGAGCGCCATGCGGACGCCGATCTCGCGCGTGCGTTCGCTGACGCCGTACGCCATCACCGCATACGTCCCCAGCGCCGCCAATAAAAGCGCGAGGAACGAAAAAGCGCTCAGAACCACCGTCGTGAAGCGGTCCGAGACACTGGCCTTGTCGAGCACGTCGCCGATCGTTTGAACGTCGAACAGCGGGACGCCGTTGTCGATGGATTGCACCAGTCGGCGCACTTGGGCGACGATCGGCGTCGAGGTGCCCTCGTAATAGATGACGAGATTGCCGCCGCTTTGCGGCGCCTGCTGGGCGGACAAGAACACCTGCGGACGCGGCGCCTCGCGCAGCGACGGGTCATGCACGTCGCGGACGACGCCCACGATCGTGAACAGCGGGCGGGCGTTTCCACCCAGCCCCACGCGCCTGCCGATTGGATTCGGCGAATGAAGAATCGTTCTCGCCGCGGTCTCGTTGACGATCACCGCGAGGTGCGCCGTCGAGTCGGTGTTGTCCGTCGCCGCGAAGTCGCGGCCGGCTGCCATCGAGATTCCCATGGCGCGGAAGTACCCGACGCTCGCGATCCGATAGTCCGCGGTGGGAGCCAATCCCGGAGGCGGCGCCGGATCGCCTTCGACCATGACGGCGGTGGTCACCATGCCGTCGTGAAGCGGGAACCGGTTGATCGTCCCGGCAGCGCGTACGCCGGGAAGGGCGCGTACCTGCTCGAGCAACGATTGATTGTACCGAAAGCGCGACGCGGGCGTCGCGTACGTATTCTGCGGCAGGGCGAACTTCATGCGAACGACGCGATCCCGGCGGAAGCCGGGATCGACGCCGGAGAGTCGAGCAAAACTATTGATGAGGAGTCCGGCGCCCGCCGTCAGCACGAGCGCGAGTACGAGCTCGCCGACGACGAGAGCTCGGTACATGCGGCGCGTGCTGCGCCCGTGTGACATTCGCGCCGACGCGACCAGTGTTCCGCCCGACGTGCCTCGCGCCGCGCCGAGCGCCGGCGCCGCGCCGCACGCGAGTGTCACGACGACGCTGACGGCGAGCGTGAACGCGAGCACGCGTCCGTCGAGCGCGACCGGTCCAAGTCGCGTGATCGACAACGGCAGCAGACTCGAGAGGGCGCGCGTGGCGACCATCGCGAGCGCGACACCCACCGCGCCAGAGGCGATCGCGATCACCGCGCTTTCCACGAGCAGCTGCTGGACGATGGCTCCGGGCGACGCACCCATCGCCATTCGCACCGACAGCTCCTGACGGCGGCTCCACGCGCGGCCGAACATGAGATTCGTCACGTTGGCGCACCCGATGAGAAGCACGGCGCAGACCGCGGCGAACAGTATGAGAATGGGGCGCCGCACCTCGCCGGCCAGATCGTCGCGCAGGGGACGCACGGTGATCCCAAGCGCGCCGTCTTCCTTGGCGTGTTCCTCTCTGAGTTGGGCCGCGATCGGAGCAGCCTCGCGGCGAGCGGCGTCGATGACAACGCCATCGCGAAGCCGCCCGACGACGGAAAGCATGTGCACTTCGCGCCGCTCGAGGTACGTGCCGAGCACAGAGAGCGGGAGTAGCACGTCGACCCTCGCCTGTGGAAACACGAAGCGCGAGCTGAGGACTCCGATCACGACGTAGGGTTTGCCGTCGAACGTGAGCGATTGGCCCACGATCCGCGGGTCGGCTTGCAAGGCACGCGACCAGAATTCGTGCGACAGGATGACCGTGCCGGCCGCTCCCGGGCGGTCCTCGCCGTCGGCGAAATCGCGGCCGAGCGACGGCGACGCGCCGAGCGTCCGGAGGAAATTCGCCGATACCGCGCCGACGTCGATTCGCTCCATGCCATCGGGTCCGGCGTAGAGCGCATTCCACGACGGAAAAAAGCCGGCGAGCTGCGCGTACGAATGCGTTCGCGCCCGCCAGTCGACATAGTCGCCCACCGAGACCTGATAGTGGTCGTTGCTCTCCTTGGGATTGTCGGACCAGACGGCGACGAGCCGGTCGATCTGGCGGTAGCCCAGGCCGTTGAGGAGCGCCGACTCGACGATGCTGAACACCGACGTCGTCGCGCCGATGCACAGCGCGAGCGTCGTGACGACGACGGCCGTGAACATCGGCGTACGGCGAAGCGACCGAACGGCAAACCAGGCGTCGCCCGCCATGCTGTGCGAGCGACTCTCGTCACCGCGCTCGATGCGGCGTCGGAGCGTCACCGCGTCGACGATCGCGCCGACGCATCGCAGCCGAAGCCGGAATGCATCGCGGGGCGAGCGTCGCGCCTGGGGATCGCCCCGCCAGTTCCACTCCAATTCGGCCAGCCACTCGGCGAGCCATTCCTCGCGTCGGGACGCAGGGAGAGCGTAGGCCGCGAGGCGTACGAGCGTCTCGCCTGGAAGGCGCCCTTGATCGTGCGCGGTCACGTGGTGGCGGGCGTAGCGCCGGGCGCGAGGGTGCGCGCGAGTCCGGGATATCGCTCGTGGGCGTCGCGCAACGCCTGCGAGCCGGCCCCGGTGATCTGGTAGTAGCGTCTCGGCGGCCGCTGCGCGTCGCGCGCGTCGGCGACGGATTCCCACCGCGCGCGAAGCATGCCGGCGTCTTCGAGCCGGCGGAGAATCGGGTAGACCGTCCCGCTCTTGAGTCCCGACACGTCGATGACGTCGAAGCCGTGACGAAAACCACGCGTGACGGCGAGCAGCACGATCGCGGTGGGGTAGGTCAAGCGGAAAGAAGGCATCGGGAGCGGAGGTAGGTAGAACTCTACATAGGTAGAGTAATGCGCGGCCCGCGGCGCCGAAAGAGCGAAAAGGCGAGGATACAAAATCCGAACGGCGCCGAGAGCGGTGCTTCGCTCTGGACGCCGTTCTCAGTCTTCGTCGATGTTCGCCGGTTGTTGCTGTGCCGTCGCTCCCCCTTCGCCGTTCTCTCGCGTCGTCTACTCCTGTTGGCTGACCAGGTCGTCCGTCGCGCGGGCAAGCCGTTCGCGATACGAGCGAATCGTCTCGTCGGCCCGACGGAGCGGAAGCGCGAAACGGGGATCGTCAGGCTGCGCCACGGTGCCCGGGGGATTTTCGTCGAGCATCAGATCGCCTCCGCATTCCTCAACCGCCTCCTCGAACCGCTCCACCTCTTCGAGCACGAGGATCAACGCTTCGGGACTCTCGTCGCCGTTGAGCGCGATGCCGAGCCCTTCCAATCGAGCGATCACCTCGTCAGACGCCCGCTGCAAATCGGCCGATCGCGAAAAGTCTCCGGAGCTGTCCATTCTCGCCATTGGTTCCTCGTCTCGCGTGAAGGGAGTTCGTGGTGGCGCCCATCAGGTCGCATAAATGAAGCCACCAGCGAACGAGCTCAGATGCTCATTTCCACGTAATGGCCAAGCCCGCGTCGACGGTCTGCACGCTGCGCAGTTTCGCGTGCGCGAGCAACGCGTTGGCGAAGACGCTGAGCGCAACCGGCGCGCCGGGAAACGTGATGTCGTACATCGCGCCGAGCTGACCCGCGAGCCCGGCTACGTTGCCATTGCCATCGGGGTCGCCGTTGCCGTAGCCGAGTCCGGCCTTCACGTGAAGTGGGATGACCGGGAGGTGCGCCTGCACGAGCGCCGTGGCGAACGCCACCTGTGATACGCGACCCTTCCAGTAGTCGACTTCCGCGCCCAGACCGAGGCCGGGAAAGAGCGGCCGGACGACTTCGGCCATGAGAACCGGCGCGCCGCTTCCATCGGAGAGGGAAGATTCAGTCGAACCCGACAAACCGGCGCCGGCTCCGACGGAAACGCGGAGCTGCGCCGAAGCCGTCGATGACAGCGTCACGAGCGCGGCGAGCACGAGATGGCGCATGAGCGAAACCTCCAGTGTATAAAGAGAAACAAACGGCACTGGCGTGATCAGTCCGCCGTGCGAGCTTCATACCAGGCAAACGATCGAACGTTCGAAGGTGTGACTCACAATGTCGGCGTGGGGTCGTCCAATCATCGAGCGTTCAGGAGAGGAGCATGCGTCGCTCCGTGATGGCAGGGGTGTTCGCGATGTCGGCCGGCGTGTCGATCAGCGCGCGAGTCGCCGAGTTGCCGCGAGCGAAGTCCGGCGAGCTCACGGTGCACGAGTGGGGAACATTCACCAGCGTCGCCGGCGCCGACCACGTACGGGTGTTGACCAGCTGCCAGCCTGAAATGTCCACTGCGCTGGCGCCCGCATTGTAAAGCTCGATGAAC
>Ga0157372_10009605_pt1 | contig 10280 bp, 8 predicted proteins | sample C55metaG_FD_115307 | JGI IMG/M metagenome (GOLD analysis project Ga0157372, IMG submission 115307) | Corn rhizosphere microbial communities from Kellogg Biological Station, Michigan, USA - C5-5 metaG | ecosystem: Host-associated > Plants > Roots > Rhizosphere > Soil | place: USA: Michigan...
CGCTCGAAGGCGAATATGGCGCCTGGACCGGCCCTTTGCAGCCGTCCACCGAATGGCGCTTTCATCTCGACATCATGCGCGCTCGCTCCGATGTCGGCGCCATCGTCCACACCCACTCCACCTATGCCACGGTGCTCGCGATCGCGCGCAAGTCGATACCCGCCTGCCACTACATGATGGCGGCGTTCGGCGGCACCAATATCCGCTGCGCTGGCTACGCGCGTTACGGCACCAAGGAGCTGTCGGAGCATGCGCTAGCCGCGTTGGAGGGGCGAAATGGCTGCCTTTTGGCCAATCACGGCATGATTGCGGTTGGCGCGAATCTGGACAAGGCGATGTGGCTTGCGGTCGAGCTCGAGACGATCGCCCGTCAGTACTATCTGTCGCTCGCGCTCGAGTCGCATGTCATTCTGACCGATGAGGAGATCGCCGAAACAGCGCGGGGATTTACCACCTACGGCCTGCAGACCTCGTCGCCAAGGCCGAAGGTAGCGGCATCGGCTCGGGCTGCGCCGCGCAAGAAAAAGAAACCTGCCGGGAAGCGATGACGCGCACTGCGGCGGTCGCGACCGAGGATCACGGACTCGTCGATATCGCCGTCATCGGCGGCGGTATTAACGGGGCCGGCATCGCGCGCGATGCAGCCGGCCGCGGCCTGAAGGTTTTGCTCTGCGAGAAAGACGATTTCGCCGAAGGCACGTCGTCGCGCTCGGGCAAGCTTGTGCATGGCGGCCTGCGTTATCTCGAATATTGCGAGTTTCGCCTGGTACGGGAGGCGCTGATCGAACGGGAGGTTCTGCTCGCCTCTGCGCCCCATATTATCTGGCCGATGCGCTTCGTGCTGCCGCATTCGCCGGAGCAGCGTCCCGCCTGGCTGATTCGGGCCGGGCTGTTCCTTTACGATCATCTCGGCGGCCGTAAGCGTCTGCCGCCGAGCCGCAGCCTCGATCTGTCGTGCGCGGTCGAAGGTGCCCCACTGCGGCCCGAGTTTCGTCGCGGCTTCGAATATTCCGATTGCTGGGTCGATGATGCGAGGTTGGTGATCCTCAATCTCGTCGATGCGTTGCGTCATGGCGCTCGGATCCTGCCGCGCACGAGAGCGGTGCGTGCACGCCGGACAGGGGATGCATGGCAACTCGAGATGCAAGGCGAGAACGGCGGCGCGCAGATCGTCCAGGCGCGCGCCCTCGTCAATGCAGCAGGGCCCTGGGTCCAGGACGTTGTGCAAGGCGTTGCCGGGCTGAACTCCACCCACAACGTCCGCCTCGTCAAAGGCAGCCATCTGGTGCTACCAAAGTTCTGGGACGGACCGCATGCCTATCTGCTGCAGAACGACGATCGTCGCGTCATCTTCGTCAACCCCTACGGTGACAACCTCTCGTTGATCGGCACCACCGACATTCCCTATGACGGACGCGCCGAGGACGTTGCGATTGACGAAGCCGAGATTGAATATCTGCTGCGGGTGATGCGCCGCTACTTCCGGACTGCTCCGCAGCATAGCGACATCATTCACGCTTTCTCCGGTGTTCGGCCCCTCTATGACGATAATGCGGAGAATCCGTCCGCCGTGACACGTGACTATGTCTTCGAGATCGACGGAACGCCCGATGTTCCGCCGCTGCTCTCGATCTTTGGCGGCAAGATCACCACCTATCGCAAGCTCGCCGAGCACGCGCTGGGGCGCCTCGTCTCCTGGTTTCCCGGGATGGCGGGCAACTGGACCGCCGGCACGCCGCTTCCTGGTGGGGACATTCCGGGTACTTTCGCCGATTTTGTGATGGCTCTCGAACGCGACTACCCTGCTTTTCCTAAGACACTCGTTCGTCATTGCGCCCGGTTGTACGGGACGCGCGCAAGAGAGTTGCTGGGGGCGGCTCGCACCTGCGGAGACCTTGGACGTCATTTCGGCGGAGACTTCTATGAGCGCGAGGCATCGTTTCTTCGCGAAACGGAGTGGGCGATGAATGCCGCCGACTTTCTGGACCGACGCACGAAGCATGGCCTGCATCTAACGCCGGCTCAGCGCGCTGCGTTCGAGGCGGCTGTCGGCAAATAATGGTTTGACACCAGGCGCCCCGCATATTGTCGCCGAAAACTCACCCGTTCCGGAATTTTCAGTGAGGTCGCCTGCTATCTATCTCCCGCATTGTGGCCTTCCGATCATTTTGCGCTCCCGGCAAATGAATCGAACTTTGCTCTTATCATGCTCATGATTGGACAAGGAGCGCTGGCCGCTTCTGATCTCGCCAATCGCTCGATACAATCTCGAGGTCTCTTCCGACGATAATCTTGCCCTGCACTGGCGCGCCGTGGATGGTCGCTGACGCCATCGATCTCTGGCGTCAGGTCCGCGATGGCCGAGCTCGATCAGGCGCATGGCGGCGCGATGCGCGGCAAGCCCTGCGCGGGATAAACGGGACGGGTAGTTGGGAAGTCGTGCATTCCTGCGCTGAGATAGCGCAGAGACGTCGCGTTGAGGTACCGATGTTGGCGAAGTCAGCCCATCGTTTGCAGATAAAGGCTCGGATCAAAGTACTTGCTGGCAGGCGTGAAATCCTTGACCCCGGCATTGGCCATGAAGAAATCAGTCGTCTGTTGCAGCCATTTCGTGACAGTGCCGTCCGAATACTTCTTTTTCCACTCTTGTGAGGTGAACATCTTCTGCGCCTTGAATGATTCGTCGATGTCCGCCATCGGGGTTTGGCTGTAGTGAGCTTTCTGAAGAGCTTGCATTGCGGCACCGCTGTTGGCGACAATGTAATCATTGGCTTCAGCCCAGCCCTTTGTGAGCTTCGCCAGTGTCTCCTTGTTCGGCTCGTAATAGGTGTTCGCGGCTGCCCAGCCGTCGATGATGGCTGCTTCCGGATAATAAGCCGACGCGTCGGCGAGTTTCACGGATCCCTTCACCTTGTCGCGTGCGGTCACGTTAAATGGCACCCAGAGTGCGACTGCCGGGACCGCGCCAGAGACAAAGGACGTCACTGCCGCAGGCATGGTCTGGTTGACGAGCTCAACTTCCTTGGGATCGATATTGTTGGCGCGCAGGGCCTTGTCGAGGAAGACGTGCGCAGTCGTCCCGGTCGCCGTTGCGATCCGCTTGCCCTTCAAATCGGCGAACGATTTCACACCCATATCGGGACGCACCCACAATTGAGCAGTGGCGACTTCGATGTCGTTGATAAGAAACACCTTGCCCTGTCCGCGTGCGGGGAAATTGGAAAGCACGGCGCCCGTCGAGAGCACGTCGAGACTGCCGCCGATCAACGCCTGAAAAAGCTCGAGCCCGGTGTTGAACTGACGCATCTCCAGCTCGAGACCGTGCTTATCGAAGCTACCGCGATCGATTCCGGTCCAGATCTGCCCGTCGACCGCGACCGTGTGGAGATAGCCGACACGCACTTTCGTTTTGGCTTGCGCGATAGCGGGCGCAGCAATCCCGCTCAGCGCGAAACCTGCCGTCGTGGTCAGGAATTGGCGTCGATCCATGATTTCGTTCCTCCGCTTTGGGTTTTGATTATTCCGAAAATGAAGCCGGCCGGACCTGTGCCTGCTGCGCGCTATATTCCCTCATCACCAGCTCGCGAACATGATTGCGCAGCGCCGAATATTCGGAGCGCTCCTGAATGGACTCGTCGCGGGGATAAGCGAAGGGAACGTCGATGATCTCGCGAATCCGCGCAGGACGTGCAGTGACCACGACGATGCGCGAAGCCAGGTAGATGGCTTCGTCGACCGAATGGGTGATAAGCATGACGGTCTTGCCTTCCGTCGCCAGCACTCTCAAGAGCAGGTTCTGCATGTTGGCACGTGTCTGCGCGTCGAGCGCGCCGAACGGCTCGTCCATCAGCAGGAACTGCGGCTTCACTGCGTAGGCCCGTGCGATGGCAAGCCGCTGCCGCATGCCGCCGGACAAGTGCTTGGGGTAGGAGTTGGCGAAGTCCGAGAGTCCCATCAATTCGAGGTAATGCGAGCAGATAGCGTCGCGCTCGGAGGCGGCCACATGATTGGCTTTCAGCGTAAGACCGAATGCGATGTTCTGTTTGACGGTCAGCCAGGGAAAGACACCGTATTCCTGGAAAATAACTCCGCGTTCCGGTCCAGGTCCCTCGACGGGCTTTCCATCGAACAGGACCCTCCCGGTCGTCGGCTTTTGAAATCCCGCCAGCATGCTCATCATCGTCGTCTTGCCACAGCCGGACGGGCCTATGATGGCGATGAAATCACCATCATGGATATCGTAGGTGACGTCATCGACGACGTTCAGCTTGCCTTTCGCGGTATCGAAGGCGAGCGACACATGATCGAACTGGACGCGCGTCCTGCCGTTTGGCGTCTCGCTCATGCAACAGCCCGTTCCTGCCACACCAGAAGGCGGGCGCTGATCTTGCGCAGGATCAGGTCCATAATTAGGGCAATGCAGCCGATGCAGATGATGCCGACATAAATGACGTCAAGCAGGAAATAGGTCGACGCGTTCTGGATCATTGCGCCGAGCCCACGCTGTGCCGCGATCAGTTCCGACGCAACAAGCGTCGCCCAGGCAACGCCGAGCGCGACGCGCAGCGCGGTCAAGATGTGCGGCACCGTGAGGGGAATGATCACTTTGCGGAAGATCTCGAGCTCGCCGGCGCCGAGGGTCTGGGCCACACGAATATAGAGCGGTGTGATCTGCGAGACGCCCTCATACATCACGATCACGCCCGAGAAGAAGCTGGCGTAGAACAGGATCACGAGCTTGGCGAACTCGTCGACGCCGAAATAGACGATGACGAGCGGGATCAGCGCGATCGGCGGCAGCGCGCGAAAGAAGTTGATCATCGGATCGGCGACGATGCGCGCCGGCCGATACCATCCCAGCAGGAACCCGACGGGCACCGCGACGAGAATGCCGAGGACGACGCCCAAAAAGACCCGTGTTGTCGAGGCGAAGATGTCGAGCAGCAGGGTGTCGTGCAGCAGCAGGTCGACGAATTTCGCCGCCACCTGGTGCGGCGCTGGAATCAGGCCCGGGTTGACGAAGCCGCTCAAGCGCACGCCATACCAGAGGGCGATCGCGCCGAGCCACGGCGCGAGCCCCAATAGGAAGCGTCTTCCGGCACCCGCATTCATCGAGCGTTCCATCTGCAATAGCAGTTGATGCAGGGTCATATTATAAATAGTATGACCATACAAGCCAGCCTTTTGGCTGTGCTGTCTCGGACATCGATGCTCCGCGGGAAGCGCCTCGGCTCACTGCCGTGTCGGGCTGGCCCGAGCGGGGCTGGGGCGCGACGAATGCCTGCTCAGGGCTATGACTACATCATTGTCGGCGCCGGCTCGGCCGGGTGCGTTCTGGCGAATCGCCTTTCCGCCGATCCGTCCTGCCGCGTGCTGTTGCTTGAGGCCGGCGGGTCGGATCGCAACTTCTGGCTCAAACTGCCGGTCGGCTACTATCGAACCATCTACAATGAACGCTTTTCGCGGCTTTTCGAAACCGAGCCTGGGGTGGGTACGGGCGGGCGTCCCATCGTTTGGCCGAGGGGCCGCGTGATCGGAGGCTCTTCGTCCATCAACGGACTGATCTTCATTCGCGGACAACACGAGGATTTCGACGATTGGGCGCGACTTGGTGCCGCCGGCTGGAGCTATCGTGATTCGCTTCCCTACTTCCGTCGCTATGAGTGCTATCGGGGTGGCGAGAGCCAGTATCACGGCGCTCTCGGCGAATTCGAAGTGTCTGAGTTGCGCAACGACAACCCGGCGTCGGCCGCATGGGTCGAAGCGGGCGTCGAATTCGGTCTTCCCCGCAATCCCGATTTCAACGGTGTGACCACGTTCGGCGTGGGGTCCTATCAGCTCGGCATTGGCCGGCACTGGCGCACAAGTTCGGCATCGGCGTTCCTGAAGCCGGTCGCGCACCGCGTCAATTTGACCGTCATTACCCACGCGCAGGTCAGTAAGGTGATCTTTAAGGGCACGACTGCCGTCGGGGTTGAATGGATCAGTCGGGGGCGGGCTTCGCGGGCGAGTGCCGACCGCGAAGTCATCCTGTCGGCCGGCGCGCTGCAGTCCCCTCAGATCCTGCAACTTTCCGGAATCGGTCCTGCGGATGTTCTGGGCAACCTCGGAATTCCGATTATCGTGGATGCGCCCGAGGTGGGCCGAAATCTTCAGGATCACTACCAGGCACGCCTGATCGTTCGGCTGAAGCAGCCGATCTCGCTGAACGACCAGGTCCGCAATCCTATTGAACTGGTCAGGATGGGGCTGCAGTGGGCGGTTTCCGGTAGCGGGCCACTCACGGTCGGAGCGGGGCAGGTCGGCGGTGCCGCGTGCACGGAATATTCAATGAATGGCCGTCCTGATGTACAGTTCAACGTCATGCCGCTGTCGGTCGACAAGCCCGGCACTCCCTTGCATGCTTACTCCGGGTTTACGGCCTCTGCCTGGCAGTGCCACGGCAAGTCGCGCGGACGGCTGGCGATTCGATCGACGGATCCTTTTGACCAGCCGCGCATCGAACCGAATTACTTCTCCGAAGAGATCGATCGCAAGACGATTGTTGCCGGCTTGAAGATCCTGCGGGAAATCTATCAGCAGAAATCGTTCCGGAAACTCTGGGACGTCGAGATGGTGCCGGGACCGGCGTTCGGCAGCGACGATGACTTGTGGCGTTTTGCATGTGGTTCAGGAGGCACGGTATTTCACTGTGTCGGAACATGCCGGATGGGAAGCGATGCGAAATCGGTGCTCGATCCTCAGCTGCGTGTCCGTGGCGTCGAGGGATTGCGCGTGATCGACGCATCGGTCATGCCGCAGATCACGTCCGCGAACACCAATGCCGCGAGCTTGATGATCGGAGAGCGGGGCGCTGCCCTGGTGATGTCATGAACTGCCAACCGTGGAGCCGCAGGTGGATTTGATCGCCGACAGCCATGTCCCCAAATATGCGCAGATCGCCGACATTTTCCGGCAGCGAATAGCGCGGGGCGTCTGGGCCAAGGGTTTTAGACTGCCGGCCAACGAGCTTCTGGCGCTCGAGTTTGGGGTCTCGCGCGTCACCATCCGACAAGCGGTCGATCTTCTGTCCCGGGACGGCGTCATCGAGGCCCAGCAGGGCAGGGGTACTTTCGTGACCGGAGCGCTTAAGCAGGACCGCTGGCTCAGGGTCGAAACCACCCTGTCGGACCTCGTCGATGTCTATCGCGACACCTCGCCGGAGATCATCAACATCTCCGAGGGACGCACGGATGCGCCGCTATTGCCCGACGATGGCAAGCCGGCCGAAAAATATGTTTTCATGCGCCGGGTGCATTCGCGCAAGAAACAGCCGTACTGCGTGATTTCGATCTATCTCGACGAGAAGATATTTCGCCGCTTCCCCAGGCGCTTTCGCAACCAGACGGTCATCCCCATCCTGAACGATCTCAAGGATCCCGCGATCGAGAAGGCGCGGCAGACGCTGACCATCGGCACGGCCGATCTGGAGGTGGCGAGATTTCTGAAAGTCCCGCTCAATTCACCGGTTGCCGAGGTGCGGCGTGTTTTCACGGTCGCCGACGGCACCGTGATCTATCTTGGCGAAGTCACCTATCGCGGCGATTTCGTCCGGATTGATATGGATCTTCGTCCCTGACTATCAGCCTGCAGACTTAGGCTCCCTCCAGAGTCGCGGACGACGCGAAGTTCGATATTGCTTGGCGAACTGTCCGGCGTATTTGAGCTTCGGGCGGCGCTTTTCTCCTGGAACTCCGATCTTGTCTTCATGATACCCACGCGGGTCACCACGGAGGCTTCTGACCGGCCTACTTTCTTGGCTATTGCGCGCCAAGTAAGCCCGGTCGCTCGCAGTTCCAAGAGTTGTCGTTCGTGTTCAGTCGTCCAGCGCCGATTCATGCGCTGAATGATATGATCTCGTGCGCTGAATGAGAAGTCGTAATAATGTTTCTCCTCAGACTGCGGCGGCGAGACTCGACCTTTCCCATGCCGTGAATCCGGATGCTCGCGTCTCACAAAAGGCCGGTCAAGCCGCGTTTCTTCCTATTGGGGGGAGAGGGGGCCGCTATTACTCCAGTGAAAAGGTGACCGCCTCTACACTAGAGTACCGGAGGCCGCGCGAGGCCGACGTGCCGGAGCATGTTGACCAACTCGGCCAATCGCTTTTCGCGATATTCGTCCACGTTGAGGCCCGAATAATCCAGAAAGCCGGCGCCGCTGCGCAGGCCGATCCGGCCGTCGCGCATGTTGTTCGAAATCACCTGCGGCGCGCGATAGCGATCGCTGCCGAGTGCGCCTTCGAGATACCGGCTGGCGTAGTAGAGGATATCGCCGCCGCCCCAGTCGATGAACTCCAGCAATCCAAGCACCGCATAGCGGAAACCGAACCCATAACGGATCGCCTTGTCGATCTCTTCCGCACTGGCGACGCCTTCCTCCACCATGCGCGCCGCTTCGTTCATGGCTAGCGCCTGGATGCGCGGTACGATGAAGCCGGGTGTCGCAGCACACACCACCGGCACCTTGCCGATGCCTTCGAGGAGCATTTTGACACGTGCGACGATGTTCGAATCGGTCGCCTTGCCCGGTGAAATCTCGACCAGCGGGATGAGGTAGGCCGGGTTCAGCCAGTGCACGTTCAAGAAACGCCCGGGATGTTCGATCGCCCCTGAAAGGTCGTCGACCAGGATGGTCGAAGTCGTGGAGGCGATGATGACGTCAGGCCCCACGGCTCTCGATGCTGTGCCAAGAACGTCGCGCTTTAACTCGACGACCTCAGGAATGCCCTCAAAGACCATTTCGGCGGCGGCGAGCGCAGCCGTGCTACCGTTCGCCGGAACCACTGAGACGCGCGCAACAACGGTCTTGGCTTCGGTCTCCTTCAGCAACCCAAATCGCGTCAGGCTTTGCAACGTCTTGCGGACTTCGTCCAGCGCTTCGGTCGCGAGCTTTCCGAATTGCTCAGTCGATCGCCCGGCCTTGACGTCAATCATGGTGACATCATGCCCGGCATAAGCAAAGGCCACCGCAATGCCGCGACCCATGCGGCCGGCGCCGAGACAGGCGATGGCGGGACGATCACTGCTCATTTGCCAAATCCCTCGCGCAAGAGAGTCTGCAGTTCGGCACGATGCAGATCGCCAAGGCCGAGGCTTGCCAGCGTACGACCGGTCTTCATAAAGTCCTCGCTGCAGATGGCCCCGCCGATGGCGAGAAACGATCGCGCGAGTGGTGTTGCGACGCCGGCAAGCTCCGCGATCGAGATCAGGAACGACAATCCAAGCCGCAGATCTTCCCGCATATAGCGATGCTCGGTCAGGACGAGTTGCTCCCGCCAATCGCCGGAATCGGTCAGCCGGTCGTGCGATCCGCGGCCATACATCCAGATTTCGCCTTCCCTGGCATAGTGATGCGCCAGCGGGAAATGCGGCGCGCCATAGCCGAGCGCTTCGCGCACTGCGATCCGCTCCGCATCGAGCGCGTCCGTGACACGGCGGATTGCGGCCTGCGTGCCCTCTTTGTGAATATCCCAGCGTTCGAAATGCTCGATCGGACCTGCGTTCATGACGATCAGCGGTGGGTGGATGATCGGGCCGGCATTCATGAGCGCGCCCGACAGCGCATCCCCGCAGGGCTCGATCACCCCGGGAAATGCCTGGCCGATCACGTCGAGCGCATGATCGGCATGCGCGAGCGGAAACACGCCGACTGGCAGCCTTTTTGCGCGAATCGTGATCGCGACTTCGAATGGCCCGTGCTTGCGCGTCAGCCAGGGCAAGGTGCCCGTCTCCGCAAAGCTTGCGGCGGCATGATTGCCAGCGTCGTGCGCGGCTTTTGCAAAAATCATCGAGCCAAAGGTCGCCGGCGGCAGGAACACCACCTGGCCGTCGCGCAGATGCGGCGCGAGCAGTTTTGCGATGTCGGCCTGCGCGAAGGCCGGGGCAGGGCACAGGATGAGTTCGACCTCGCGAACAGCTGCAGCGATGTCCGTCGTCACCAGGGCCAGCTTCGCATTGCGCCTTCCGTTTACATCCTTCAGCAGGATGCCTGAACCAGCGGCCTGGTGCGCGGCGACTTGTTCGGCATCGCGCCGCCACAGCCGCACCTCGTGGCCTTGCAGCGCAAAATCCCCCGCGGCCGCAAACGAGCCGTTTCCCCCGCCCAACACTGCGATTTTCAAGCGACGCCTCCTCGCACAGGCGTCTTCGCGTCGATCTGCTTCAGCATGAAGTGCTGAACCTTTCCGAGCGCGGTCCGCGGCAAATCCTCCACAAAGACGATCTCGCGCGGCACTTTGAAAC
>Ga0157372_10009614_pt1 | contig 10276 bp, 11 predicted proteins | sample C55metaG_FD_115307 | JGI IMG/M metagenome (GOLD analysis project Ga0157372, IMG submission 115307) | Corn rhizosphere microbial communities from Kellogg Biological Station, Michigan, USA - C5-5 metaG | ecosystem: Host-associated > Plants > Roots > Rhizosphere > Soil | place: USA: Michigan...
CGACGAGATCGGCCCCGAGGGGATGCGCGAGCGCGTCGAGGCACGGCTCGGCCGAACCTTTGAGGACTTCGCGCTCCCGTCCGCACCGCCGCCGGGCAACCACCTCGGCGTCCACGACGGCTGGGTCGGTGTGCCGGTGCACCTCGGGTTGATCACCGGTGACCAGCTGATCGCGCTCGCGGATCTCGGCCACGAGGCGAGGATCACGCGTCAGCAGAACCTCGTCCTCGTCGGTGACGTGGACGTCGGCGCGCTCGCGCGGATCGGTCTGCCTGTCGATGCAGGCTCACTGCGCGGTGACGCGATCGCGTGCACCGGCGAGCCCCACTGCAACTTCTCGGTCACCGAGACCAAGTCGCGCATGGACGGTCTCGTGCAGCTGCTCGAGGACCGCTTCCCGCGTGGCCTGCTCGACGGCCTGCGTTTGCATCTCGACGGCTGCCCGCACGCGTGCGCGCAGCACTGGGTCGGCGACATCGGCTTCCAGGGGACGACCGTGCGCGACGCCGAGGGTAAGCGCCACCAGGCCTACGACGTGTACCTGCGCGGCAGCCTCGACCGGCCGGTCGCGATCGCGCGGCCGGTCTTCCGGCGCGTTCCGACCGACGAGCTCGACGACGCCGTCGTCCGGCTCGTCACGGGCTGGGTCGAGGGCCGCGGCGACGGGGAGAGCTTCCGCACCTGGTGCGACAGGACATCCGACGACGAGCTCGCGCAGCTCGTGGGAAGGGAGACGCATGTCAGTCGAGCTGCTTGACGACCTGGAAGCGGGCGAGCTGTCCGTCCAGTTCGAAGGAGAGGAGCCGGAGGTCGTGCTCGAGTGGGCGATCGGGCTGTTCTCGCCGCGGATCGCCATCTCGACCGCCTTCCAGACCGACGGCGCGGTGCTCCTGCACATGGCGTACGAGATCGACCCTGAGATCAAGCTGTTCAGCGTCGACACCGGGCGTCTTCCGCAGGAGTCGTACGAGCTCGTCGAGCAGATGCGGGAGCGCTATCCGAAGCTCAATCTCGATCTGCTCTCGCCAGACGCACGCGCGGTGAGCGCGATGGTTGGGAAGCACGGGCCGAACCTCTTCTACCGGTCGATCGAGAACCGGCTGCTCTGCTGCCAGGTGCGCAAGGTGCTCCCGCTGCAGCGGTACCTCGGCGGCCTCGACGCGTGGATCACCGGCCTGCGCCGCGACCAGTGGGCGACACGCAGCGACATCCGCAAGGTCGAGATCGACCACGACCACGGCGCGATCGTGAAGCTCAACCCGCTCGCCGAATGGACCGAAGACGAGGTGTGGGACTACGTGCGCGAGCACGACCTACCCCTCAACCCGCTCTACGCGAAGGGCTATACGTCGATCGGGTGCGCGCCCTGCACGCGCCCGACCGACCGCGGTGAAGACCTGCGCGCCGGCCGCTGGTGGTGGGAGCAGGGCGCGCCGAAGGAGTGCGGCATCCATTGCGCGATCGAGACGGGTGGCCTGGAGCACGAGCTGCGAGCGCTCGTCGGGGAGGATGAGTGACGACGATCGCGGGAGAGGCCCGCGACGTCGCGCTCGCCGAGTCGCAGGCGGTACGCGCGATGGCGCGCGACGACGCGCTGCGCGACCGCCTGTCCGAGCTCGTCGCCGAGCTCGACGAGGGCAGGGTCGCGGGCGGGGCCGAGCTGCTCGAGCAGGTGCTCGAGCTCGGCTTGCAGGCCGGCCGCATCCGTGCCTACTACGGGCCGGGCGGAGAGCAGGCGGCGCTGAAGACCCTGCGGCGGCTTCCGCGCGGGCAGGCGCGCGCCGAGAGCGCCCGCGAGGTCTCGGAGGCGCTCGCGTCGCTCGAGGGCGCGGTGCTCGAGCAGGTCTCGGTCACCGCGATCGCGCCGGGCAGCTACACGCTCAGCATTCACGCGGGCGGCCTCGAGCTGTCCGTCCGCCTCGACAGCGCGGGCGCGCGGCTTGCGAGCGTCGCGACGTGAAGCACTACGTCGTCTGTCTCGACCTGCGGGGGCGGTCGTGCCTCGTCGTCGGCGGGGGACGAGTCGCGCGCGAGAAGGCGCAAGGGTTGCTCGAGTGTGCTGCAGAGGTGACGGTGATCGCGCCCGAGATCGACGACGAAGTCGCCGAGCTGCCGGTGCGGCTCTCGCGGCGGCCGTTCCGCGAGTCCGACGTGGTCGGCCGCTTCCTCGCGGTCGCGGCGACCAACGACCGCCTGGTGAACGCCCGCGTCTCCTCCGCAGCGCACGAGCGGGATGTCCCCTGCAATGTCGCCGACGATCCCGAGCTGTGCAGCTTCATCCTGCCCGCGATCGTCCGTCGCGACCCGATCACCATCGCCGTGTCGACAGGAGGCGCGTCGCCCGCACTCGCACAGCGCCTTCGCGACGACATCGGCGACCTCGTCGGGACGAAGCACGCCGAGCTCGCCGACCGGCTCGCCGAGCTGCGGCCCTGGGCGAAGCGGGAGTTCTCGACGTACGCGGCACGTCGCGACTACTTCCAGCGGCTCGTCGAGGAGGCGCTCGCGTGAGCGTCGCGATCGTCGGGGCGGGGCCGGGGAGCCCGGGCCTGATCACGGTGCGCGCGCTCGAGCTCGTCCGCGAGGCGGAGATCCTCGTCTACGACCGGCTGGTCTCGCTCGAGCTCGTCGCCGAGGCGTCCGGCGCGGCCCGGATCTCGCGCGACGGGCTCACGCAAGAGGAGGTGAACGAGCTGCTCGTCCACCACGGCCTGCGCGGCCGCCGCGTCGTCCGGCTGAAGGGCGGGGACCCCTTCATCTTCGGCCGCGGCGGGGAGGAGGTCGCAGCACTCGCAGCCGCCGGCGTGCCGTACGAGGTCGTTCCGGGCGTGTCCACGCTCACCGCCGTCCCCGCCCTGGCGGGGATCCCGCTCACCTCGCGCGGCGTCGCCGCGCAGCTGACGGTGATCACGGGGACGAACGCCGACGGGACCGACCTCGACTACGACCGCCTGGCCGGAACGCCCGGAACGCTCGTGATCTTCATGGGCCACCTGCGCCTCGCGCACATCGCCGACCGGCTGATCCTCGCCGGGCGCCGCGCCGACGAGCCGGCGGCCGTGATCTCGAAGCTGTCACTGCCCGACGCTGTCGCGTGCACCGGCACGCTCGCGACGATCGCACCGCTCGCGCGAGCGCTGCCGCAACCGGCGATCGTCGTGATCGGCGACGTCGTCGCGCAGGCGCTGCCCGTGCTCACCGCGCTCGCGGCGACCGAAGCCGCGTAGCCGCCGCGCGGCGGCTAACCGCCTGCTCGCGCCCGTTCCTCTTCGATTGTGAGCTCTGCGGTGGGCCGCGCTTCGAGCCGGGCGTCGGGGATCGGCTGCCCGCTCTCGATCGAGAGACCGTACGTCCCGTCGGCCAGGCGGCGCTCGGCGCGGGCGACGGCGGCGAGCTGGGACTCGAAGTCTTCGGTGAGGCCCTCGTCGAGCTCGTCGATGTACAGCTCGGACGCATCGTTCGCGGCGTCGAAGAACGGGTCCGACTGATCGCCGTCGTCCTGGTGCCTGAGCGCTGCGATCGCACTCTCGAGACGGCGACGCTCGGCCGCGAGGAGCTCACGCGCACGATCCGGGTCCATGACCGGAGGCTAGCGCCTACGCGATGTCGCCGAGCAGCGCGACGGCTGTTGCGACCCGCTTGCCGCGCGGCGTGAGCCGGTACTCGACCCGCGGCGGACGGTCGTCGATGAGGCGGCGCGAGAGGATGCCCGCCCGTTCGAGCTCCGCCAGCCGCGCCGTCAGCGTCCCCGGCGCGACCGGATGCAGCGCCTGGGCGTACTCGTTGAACCGCGACGCCCCCTGAGCGGACGCCCAGATGACGGAGATCGAGAAGCGGCGCTCGAGGAGGCCCGCCAGCCGGCGGACCTCCTCGGGCATCGGCGCGCAGCTACGACAGCGCATGGGCCGAAGTCGCAGGCTCGAGTGCGAGCTCGAGCACCTCGTCGAGTGTCATCACCGGATGGAACGTCAGCTTCTGCTTCACGTCCTCGGGGACGTCGTCGAGGTCGGCGCGGTTCCGCTCAGGCAGGATCACGTCGGTGAGCCCGGCCGCGTAGGCGGCGAGCACCTTCTGCTTCAACCCGCCGATCGGGAGCACCCGTCCCTGCAGCGTGACCTCACCGGTCATCCCGACCGTGTGCTTCACCGGCCTGCCGGTGAGCAGCGAGGTGAGCGCGGTCGTCATCGTCACGCCGGCCGAGGGACCGTCCTTGGGGATCGCGCCCGCCGGAACGTGGATGTGGAACGACCGGTCGGAGAACGCGTCCTCGTCGATCCCGAGCTCGTCGGCGTGGGCGCGGGTGAAGGTGAGCGCGATCCTCGCCGACTCCTTCATCACGTCACCGAGCTGGCCGGTGAGCACGAGCCCTTCGTTCCCGGCCATGGCACTGGCCTCGACGAACAGCACGTCGCCGCCTGTGCCCGTGACGGCGAGCCCGGTTGCGACACCGGGGACGGCCGTCCGCTCCGCCGACTCCTGGTAGAAGCGCTTGCGCCCGAGCGCGTCGCGCACCAGCTCGAGGTCGACGGCGACCGGCGCCGTCTTCTCGCCCGCGACGAGCTTGGTCGCGGTCTTCCGCAGCAGCTTCCCGAGCTCGCGCTCGAGCTGGCGGACGCCTGCCTCGCGCGTGTACTCGGAGACGATCGTCTCGACCGTCGCATCCTCGACCGTGACCTCGTCCTCGCGCAGGCCGTTCCGCTCGCGCTGGCGGGGCCAGAGGTAGCCGCGTGCGATCGCGACCTTCTCGTCGACGGTGTACCCGTCGAACGGGATCACTTCCATCCGGTCGTAGAGCGCCGGCGGAATCGTGTCTGCGACGTTCGCGGTCGCGATGAACACGACCTGCGAGAGGTCGAGCTCGACGTCGAGGTAGTGGTCGCGGAACGAGTGGTTCTGCGCCGGGTCGAGGACCTCGAGCAACGCCGCGGACGGGTCGCCGCGCCAGTCGGCGCCGACCTTGTCCACCTCGTCGAGGAGGATCACGGGGTTCATCGTCCCGGCGTCGCGGAGCGCGCGGACGAGGCGCCCCGGCAGCGCGCCGATGTAGGTACGGCGATGGCCGCGGATCTCCGCCTCGTCGCGGACGCCGCCGAGCGACATCCGGACGAACTCGCGGTTGAGCGCGCGCGCGATCGATTCGCCGATCGACGTCTTCCCGGTCCCGGGCGGCCCGATCAGCGTCAGGATCGCGCCCGAGCGCTTGTCGGGCTCGATGCCGCGCTCTTCGCGCAGCTTGCGCACCGCCAGGTACTCGACGACACGGTCCTTCACGTCGGCGAGCCCCGCGTGATCGGCGTCGAGCACCTCGCGCGCGTGCGCCGGGTCGAGCCGCTCCTCCGACGTCTTCCCCCAGGGCACGTCGAGCAGCCAGTCGAGGTAGGTCCGGATCATCTGCGACTCGCCCGACTGATCGCCCATCCGCTCGAGCCGTGCGACCTCGCGCTCGGCTTGCTCACGGACGGCGTCGGGCATCTCCGCGTCTGCGATCCGCGTGCGATAGTCGTCCGCCGCGGATGCGTCGTCCTCGCCGAGCTCCTTGCGGATCGAGTCCATCTGGCGGCGCAGGATGTACTCGCGCTGCTGGCGCTGCGCGCCGGACTCGACGTCCTCGCGGATGCGACGGCGTACCTGTAGCTCGGCGAGCCGCTCGCGCTGCAGCCGAACCGCGAGCTCCAGGCGCTCGACCACGTTGACCGCCTCGAGCAGCTCGACCTTCTCGGCGAAGCTCACGTCCGGCGCGTAGCCGGTGGTGTCGGCGAGCGCGCCGGCGTCGCTGATCGCGCGCACGAAGTCGCGAATCCGCGAGTCGGCCTCACGCAGCTCGAGAATCTCCTCGACGGTCGCGCGATACTCGCGCTCGAGCTCGGTCGTCCGGACGCGCGGCGGAGTCTCGTCCGGCTTCTCCTCGACCTCGACGCGCAACCGCCCGTCGGGGCCGGTCGACGCGGCGCCGGCGATGCCGCGGTAGAGCCCCTGCAGGGTCACGGCCTGGCCGCCGCCGGGAAGCCTCAGCGTCCCGGTCACCTCGGCGACGGTGCCGACGCGGGCGTACTCGCCCTCGTGCACCGGCACGAGCAGCACCCGCTCCTCGTCTCCGGCCTCGATCGCCAGCGTCACCGACATGTTCGGGAACACGACGCTGTCCTCGAGTGGGATCAGCAACAGATCAGACACGTTTCGGAACTCCTCCTCCAATTGTTGTAGCAACTACAACGATTGAAGGTACCTGCTATTCCCCGGCCGGCGTCGGCGCCGGCGCGAGCAGGGCGCGTCCGACGACGACCGCCTCGGCGCCCGCGCCGGCCAGGTCGCGCACGTCGACGGGCGAGCGAACCCCGCCTGCGGCGACCACCGGCGACCCGGAGCCTGCGGCCGCTGCGACGAGCTCGAGGTCCGGTCCGGAGAGCGTCCCGTCGCGGTCGATCGCGGTCACGAGGATGCGGGCGCCGCACGCACGATCGAGCGCCTGGTCGAGCGAGAGCCCCGTGCTCCGGGTCCACCCGCTGGTTCTGACGAGGCCGTCGCGTATGTCGACCGCGAGGACGAGCGCGTCGCCGAGGTGAAGCCACGGCGTCGGGTCCGGCCACGCCGCGGTGCCCACGACGATCCTGTCGGCGCCCGCGGCGAGCAGCGCTTCGGCGTCGTCGGCGGTGCGGATGCCTCCCGACGCCTGCACCGGCACGCCGAGCGCTCGGATCCGCTCGACCAGCTCTGGTCGGACACCGCCTCGGCGTGCGCCGTCCAGGTCGACGAGGTGGATCCGGCGAGCACCTTCCTCGACCCACCGCGCGGCGACGGCCGCGGGATCGCCGGGACGCTCGACCACGTCCGCGTAATTGCCGTGCCGGAGCCGCACGGCGTGCTCGCCGAGCACGTCGACCGCCGGCACGACCTCGATCGGCAAGTCGAACCACATGATCTCATGTTAGCGTGCTAACATGAGACAAAGCATGGCAGAGCGGGCGCGACACACATGGCGGACCAAGGAGATGCGGGAGCTCTTCGACGCGATCCTGGCGTTGGAGACGCGGGCGGAGGTGGAGGCGTTCTTCAGGGATCTCTGCACGCTGTCGGAGCTGGAGGCGATGGCGCACCGCTGGCAGGTGGCGCGGCTCCTCGAGAGAGGGCTGCCCTACCTGGAGATCTCCGAGCGGACGGGAGCGTCGACCACGACGGTGACCCGGGTGGCGCATTGGCTGCGCCACGGCGAAGGCGGGTATCGAGCGGCGCTCGATCGCGCGACGTCCTGAGGGTCGCCCTCCCGGCGAAGGGCCGGCTGCGCGAGCCCGCGTTTCGCCTGCTCGAGGACGCCGGGCTCGGGCCCGAGCAGCCGGGCGACCGGGCGCTTGCGTTTCCGTGCCGTAACGCCCCGGTCGAGGTGCTGCTCGTGCGCGCGGCCGATGTCCCCGAGTACGTTCAGGACGGGGTGGTCGACTGCGGGGTGACGGGGGTCGACCTCGTCCGCGAGCGCCGGGCCGATGTGCGCGAGCTGCTCGCACTCGGCTTCGGCTCGTGCCGGCTCGAGGCGGCGGTCCCGGAGGAATCGAAGGCGCAGTCGCTCGGCGACCTCGCTGGTGCGAGCGTGGCCACGGTCTATCCGCACCTCGCCAGGGAGCTTCTTCCGGTCGAGGTGACGCTCGTCGACGTCACCGGCTCCGTCGAGATTGCACCTCGGCTCGGTCTTGCGGACGCGATCGTCGACCTCGTCTCGTCGGGGAACACGCTCCGGACGAACGGCCTGCGCTCGCTCGGCGTGTTGCTCGAATCCGAGGCCGTGCTCGTCGCCGCCGACGCCGAGCGGGCGGCGCCGCTCGCGGCGATGCTGCGCGCCGTCGTCGACGCGCGTCGCCATCGCTACGTGATGCTGAACGCGCCCGAGCGCGCGCTCGCCGAGATCGCGGAGCTGCTCGCCCCACGCGTCCCGAGCGTGCTGCCGCTGGCGGAGGCCGGCATGGTCGCCGTCCACGCGCTGGTTCCATCGACGGACGTGTGGCAGCTCCTGTCCCGCCTCGAGGCGGCCGGCGGGTCGTCGATCCTCATCGTCCCCGTCGAGCGGATGGTCGCGTGACGATCGTCGCCGACGTGAAGGAGCACGGCTTCGGGGCGGTTCGCGACTGGGCGCTCGAGCTCGACGGGATCGAGCCCGCGCGCGCGGCGCCGGCCGGCCCGATCCCCGAACAGGCGATCCACGAGCTCGCCGACCGCGTCCGCCGCTGGCACGCGCTGCAGCGGCCGCGTGACGTGACCCTGGAGATCGAGCCCGGCGTCGTGCTCGAGCGGCGCTGGTTCCCGCTCGAGACGATCGGCGTCTACGTGCCGCGGAGCCTTGTCTCGACCCTCGTGATGTGCGTGGTGCCGGCGCAGGTGGCGGGCGTGTCGCGGATCGTCGTCTGCACGCCGCCCGAGGGGGCGGGCCTCGTCGCCGCCGCCGCGCGACTGCTCGGAGTGGACGACGTCTGGGCCCTCGGCGGCCCTCAGGCGATCGGTCATCTCTCCTACGTCGAGCGGGTGGACAAGATCGTCGGCCCGGGCAACCGGTACGTCAACGAGGCGAAGCTCGAGGTCGCGCGGGACGTCGCGATCGACCTGCCGGGTGGTCCCTCCGAGGTGGTCGTGGTCGGAGACGGGGATCCGCGTGTGATCGAGCAGGAGCTCGCGGCGCAGCAGGAGCACGGCGCCGACTCGGTCTGCAGGGCTCTCGCCACCCTCGACGAGGCGGAAGCGGTGGCCCCGGAGCACCTCGTCCTGCTCGGCGAGGCCGAGGCGGAGGTCGACCGTGTCCGGAACGCCGGAGCGGTGTTCGTCGGCCCGTGGTCGCCGGTGGCCGCGGGCGACTACGCGACGGGCGCCAACCACGTCCTCCCGACGAACGGGTGGGCGCGGTCGCTCGGCGGGCTCGGCCTCGAGACGTTCATGAAGCCCGTGACGTTCCAGCGGCTGACCCGCGAGGGGCTCGCGCGCATCCGTCCGACGGCGGAGGCGCTCGCCGCGCTCGAGGGAATGCCGGCGCACGCGGCGGCGGTGGGTCGGTGAAGGCCCTCGCGCCCGGATTCCGGCCCTACGAGTGGGCCGCGACCACCCCTGAGGTGGCGCGCCTCGCCGGGATCGACGAGTCGAAGGTCCTCCGCTTCGACCAGAACACGCCGGCCCTCCCGCTCGCGTCGACACGGCCCGGGACGGTCGCGGGCTCGCTCGCCCGCGTCAACGGCTACCCGGGCGGAGGCTACGTGCCGCTGCGCCGGGCGATCGCCCGCTACGCCGGCGTCGAGCCGGAGAACGTGGTGCTCGGCGCGGGCGCCGACGACCTCATCCTCCTGTGCGCCCGCGCCTATGCCGGCCCGGGCGACCGCATCGCGATCCCCGCCGCGCCGACCTATCCGCTCTACCGGATCGCGGCGCAGCTCGCCGGCGCGGAGGTCGGTGAGCCGGACGCCGTGCTCACGTTCGCCTGCAGGCCGAACAACCCGACGGGATCGCTGGACCCGCTTCCCGATCGCCGCCCGCTGGTCGTCGACGAGGCGTACTTCGAGTACAGCGGCGAGACCGCGGCCGGCCTGATCTGGGACGAGGACGTGGTCGTCCTGCGCACGTTCTCGAAGCTCTTCGCGCTCGCCGGCGCGCGGATCGGCTACGCCCTGGCCCGCCGCGACCTCGCCGACGAGCTCAATGCGAGGCAGGCGCCGGCTCCGGTCAGCTCGCTCGCGGCCGATCTGGCGATCGCGGCGATCGCGGCGAAGCCCGATCCCGGCCCGGAGCTCGCCGAGCGCGAGCGGCTCGCCGCCGCGCTCCGGGCGATCGGGCTGGTCCCGCTCGAGTCGCACACGAACTTCCTCTACGTCCCGGTGGAGGACGGGCTCGCGCTCGGCGACGCTCTCCTCCGTCAGGGAATGGTCGTCCGCGCCTACGCGAACGCGATTCGTGTCTCGGTGCGCGACGCGGGGGACGACGACCTGCTCGTCGAGACGCTTGCGCGTGCGCTCGACAGGCCGTCGCCGGTTCCTCCGTCCGGTCGCCGCGTCGCCCGTCTCGTGCGGGCGACGGCGGAGACCCGCTATGCGGTCCGCCTCGCGCTCGATGGGGCGAGCAGGGTCCGTGTCGCGACCGGCGCCGGGCTCTACGACCACTTCCTCGAGCAGCTCGCGTTCCATGCCGGCTTCGACCTGCTGCTCGAGGGCGTCGGTGACCCCGAGACGGGCGACCACCACACGGCCGAGGACGCAGCCCTGGCGCTCGGAGCAGCGCTCGACGAGGCGCTCGGCGACCGCCGCGGAATTGC
>Ga0157372_10009615_pt1 | contig 10276 bp, 10 predicted proteins | sample C55metaG_FD_115307 | JGI IMG/M metagenome (GOLD analysis project Ga0157372, IMG submission 115307) | Corn rhizosphere microbial communities from Kellogg Biological Station, Michigan, USA - C5-5 metaG | ecosystem: Host-associated > Plants > Roots > Rhizosphere > Soil | place: USA: Michigan...
TAGTTCGGCAACCGTTTTTCACATTGCCGCCACGCCTTCCACAGGCACCAAACATCTAAGATGGGATCACCGTCAATGCTTTGCATCGCGAGAAGGGACTGGAAATCGAATTCACGAGATTTTCATGTTAGCGAAATGTTTGTGCAACCTGGCGTTGCTAGCATTGAGCTATGCGTATAGAACCCACCCGTGTTGAATCCAGCTTCCGTCCAGCTTTTTGCTTACGAAGGAGAATAGTTTGGCATTGACTTTGCAAAGTTGCGCGTTGGGGGATGCGATAGTTCTACACTGCAAAGGTCGCATTGTGTTTCGCGAGGAGGTAGTCAAGCTTTCGCAGGTGGTTGGTGAGTCAATTGAGACTTCGGATGTCGTAATTCTTGACTTAAAGGGAGTCTCGGCGATTGACAGCGCGGGACTCGGGGAGATGGTCGCATTGCACATGTGGGCTCGAGGTCATGGCCATGCGTTGAAGATGACGGGCCTGAGTAGCCGCATTCGGCATCTTCTGGAATTGACTAATTTGACTTCGGTGTTTGAGATCTATGCGACGGAAGAGGAAGCGCTCACCGTCGTAGCTTAATGTTCGCGTTGGAATTGATAGCGGCCCTGGCGTGCATCGGCCATAGCTTCGGCCACCGTAAGTAAAGCTCGGGCCGCATGTGACAGACTAGCTTCTTTCCTATACACGAGCCGAAGCTTTCGATGTATTTGCAACTCGCGAACATGGATTCTCACCAGTTCTCCGCGGGCTAGTTCTCCTTCCACGCTAATTTCGGGCAGCAAGGCTACGCCATTTCCCATAACTACGAAACGCTTGATGGCTTGGAGTGTTGGCAATTCCACGTCCATATGCAGCGGCGTCTTGTGACGGCGGAAGGTCTGAATCACCTTGTCGCGATAGGGAGAAGGAACCATGTGCGCGACGAACGACTCTGCACCCAGCTGGCGAATGCTGACCTCACGAATCGAGGCTAGTGGATGACGCGGTGGAACCACGAATGCTAACTCGTCCAGGTATACCACTACCGAATGCAGCTGCGATTCCTGTGGATCATAAGTAAGCAGGCCAAGCTCGACATTGTGCCGCAGCACGTCTCCAGGAATCTGACTTCCCAGCGACCGCTGAACCGTGATTTTGATCATGGGATGCAAGCGCCGAAATTCCACTAGAACCGGTAACAGGTAAAGGGAGGTGAGCTCATTGGCAGCAATCACCAGCTTACCTTTGTGCAGTTCGCGAAGCTCGACGAGAGCTTCTTGCGCGTCGTTACGCAGGTTCAACAACTTCTCAGCGTATTCCTTCAGCACACCGCCCGCATCGGTCAACACTCCTTCGCGCGATGAGCGGTCAAAAAGAGGCTCGCCGATCTGATCCTCCAACTTGCGGATGGTTTGGCTTACCGCGGACTGGGTGCGGTGAAGCTTTTCCGCCGCCCGCGAGAAACGCCCTTCGCGCGCTACTGCTAAAAAGACTTCTAACTGTGAAAGGTCCATTCCTGTTCTGTAGCAGCGCTACTGGGTCTATAAGCTTCGCTGATGGTGTTAGAAAAACTAATGATAAGTATCGGAATTATAAGCTTGCTTTATTGCCGTGTCCACGTAGCATGAAAGCTCATCCCTTGGAGGCTTTTGGAAATGGAACGAGCACGGATCACGGTATTCGATACCACGCTGCGCGATGGTGAGCAGTCGCCGGGTTGCAGCATGAACGTACAGGAAAAGCTGCGTATGGCACGGCAGCTTGACCGTCTCGGAGTGGACGTTATCGAAGCCGGTTTCCCCATTGCTTCGGAGGGCGATTTTGAAGCTGTGCAGGCTATCGCCGCGTCAGTTCGACGGCCCATAGTCGCCGGGTTGGCACGGGCTCGCAAAGAGGACATCCAGAGCGCGTGGCAGGCTCTCCGGCATGCCGCTCGTCCGCGTATCCATGTGTTCCTGGCCACGTCGGACATTCATCTGCGTTACAAGCTGAAGATCTCGCGCGAAGAGTGTTTGGCCCAAACGAAAGAGGCGATCTCCTTAGCCAAATCACTGTGTCCAGACGTGGAATTTTCGCCCGAGGATGCTACCCGGACCGATCCCGTTTTCTTGTCCCACGTGGTGCAGGAGGCGGTGGATGCAGGCGCGACCACCATCAACATCCCGGACACAGTTGGGTACAGTACTCCTGAAGAGTTTGGCAGTCTGATTCGCACGATCCGCGAACGAGTTCGCGGCTTGGAGGGTGTGACGCTTTCCGCCCACTGCCACAACGATCTCGGCTTGGCCGTTGCGAATTCCCTTGCCGCCATCGCCGCTGGCGCACGGCAGGTGGAGTGCACGATCAATGGCATTGGAGAGCGCGCGGGCAACGCGTCGTTGGAAGAAATCGTCATGACGATGCGGGTTCGCCCCGATCGGTATCCGTACGAAACCGGCGTCCGTACAGAGCAACTTTATGCGGTGAGCCAGTTGCTGACCGATGTGACAGAGGTTGCTGTTCAGCCCAACAAGGCGGTCATTGGGCGCAATGCCTTTGCGCATGAAGCGGGCATCCACCAAGACGGAGTGCTGAAGAATCCGTTGACTTACGAAATTATGACTCCGCAGTCGGTTGGTGTTCCGGATAGCCGGCTTGTGCTGGGGAAACATTCCGGGCGGCATGCTCTTGGCTTGAAGTGCGCTGAGCTAGGTTACGAGTTCGATCGCCGAGATCTGGACGATCTCTATCGACGCTTTATCGTGTTAGCCGATCAGATTAAGAATGTTGAAGACCACCATCTCATGCAGCTAATCCGCGACACCAAGGGTGTGCGAATCGGGCCTGGTCACGTCGAAGCTGTTTCGCTGGCCGTCGCGGCTTCTGTCGGTGGTCACGGAATCGCCCAGCGCCCGGCGATTGGAAAAACGGGTTTGCACGCACACTCGAACGAGCGGAAGCCGAGCGAGCTACCATTGCATCCCGCGGGCGAGCATCACCACGAGGAAGATTATCTTTGGGGCGTGTAAAATCGCGACGCTCGGCTAACCCAAAGTGTTCACATGCTCCTGCACATCACCACCCTCCCCGGCGACGGCATCGGGCCGGATGTTACTGCCCAGGCGGTCCGAGTCCTCGAGTCTATCGCTAATCGCTTCGGTCACACGCTGAAAGTCACAGAGAAGAAAATCGGCGGAGCTGCGCTTCTATCGAGCAACGATCCATTGCCAGCCGACACTCTTGAAGCGTGTCTTTCCGCTGGAGCGGTCCTGCTCGGCGCCGTGGGCGGACCTGCATTTGATTCCTATCCGAGACATTTACGACCTGAAAGCGGACTGCTGCGGCTGCGCAAAGAGTTAGGCGCCTATGCTAACTTGCGCCCAGCGATTTGCTTTCCTGCACTCGAAGGCCATTCAACGCTTCGGCCCGAAGTTGTGCATGGAACGGACATTTTGATCGTGCGCGAATTGCTCGGCGGACTTTATTTTGGCGAGCCCCGATCGATACAGGGCAACGAACCGCAGCGGGTGGCTGTCAACACGATGCGCTATTCGGAACAGGAGATCGTGCGCATCGCCCGCGTTGCTTTTGAGCTGGCTCGGAACCGTAGGGGCAAGCTGGTTTCCGTGGATAAGTCGAACGTTCTTGAGTGTTCGCGTTTGTGGCGCGAAGTAGTGTCAAGGATCGGGAAAGAGTATTCGGACGTTACTCTTTCTCATCATTACGTAGACTCAGCTGCCATGGCGCTCGTTCTGCAACCAGCCAGCTTCGATGTCATGCTGATGGAGAACATGTTTGGCGACATCCTGTCCGACTTAGCTGGAGGTCTGGTCGGGTCCTTGGGATTGCTGCCCTCCGCCAGCATCGGCGGGAAGGTCGGTCTTTACGAGCCGGTGCACGGCTCCGCCCCGGACATTGCGGGCAGGAGTGTTGCGAATCCTCTAGGCGCAATTCTCTCCGTCGCCATGTTGCTGAGGCATTCGTTTAAGCTTGACGCTGAGGCGGACTGCCTCGAAGCTGCAGTTTCGAACGTTCTTGCAGCCGGCCACGGCACAAGAGATTTGGTCAAACCTGGTCAGTCTAGCCTGAGCACGGTACAGATGGGAGATAAGGTCCTGCAGGCAATTGAGGACGTAAGTCACCCCGTACAGTCCGCTGCAAGGTAGAAGGTCTGATTTCTCACACGATTGTCTACCGCATCTCCGTTCCCGGAGTAAAATGGAAAATACGCGCAGGTAGTTCTTCCCGCTTCGCGGATGGCAGGAGGCGTAAGATGCTCTCCAAATGTGCCAATCCGAAATGTTCTAAGAGTTTTCTCTATTTACGTGGCGGAAAGCTGTTTCGTCTGGAAGTTCCAGTCGAGTCCGAACCCGGAAATGCCGGCAACGGCAAAGCGAGCTTCACCACGCCCTTACGCCATGAATATTTCTGGTTGTGTGAGGCTTGTTCGCGAAAGCTTCAAGTAGTGTTGGAACCAGGCAGGGGCGTAAGAACCATTCCTTTGAGACACTTCAAAGCTGCTTCATAAAGGTCGTGCCGCAGCGGTCGGGCGTGTCATCGAATATCTTCCGGTGATCGAGTTCCAGCGAATCTTCAAAACCTCGCCAAACATGCGGAGACCGTCGCGAACTGGGTTGATTTGCCCCTGATTGTCATGCGCCCATTTCACCGCGACTTCGACGACGTGAAAGCCCTGCTTTTTCGCTAAGAAAATGATTTCCGGATCGAAGCCCCATCGCTCGATTCGTTGCAAGGGAAAGATGGCCTGGGCAGCCTGGTGAGTAAACGCCTTAAACCCGCACTGCGTGTCCTTATACGAGAGCCCCAGGAAGATTCGCAGAGCCAAATTGAAAATCCTGCCGAATAACTGACGGTGGATCGGTTGACGTTGGCTTTGCAGTTCGGAGCGCAGCCAGCGCGAACCAATCGCCACGTCGGCTCCCCCTTCGAGAGCGGCGAATAGCTTGGGAGCTTCTTCGATCGGAGACGAAAGATCGGCGTCACTGAACAACAATACCTCGCCTTGGGCATTCAGCATGCCATTGCGGACACTATAGCCCTTGCCCCGGTTGCCAGGATTTTCAATGAGCCGCACGATAGAGTTGTGCGCGACATATCCCTGAACAATGCTGGCGGTATCGTCTCGCGATCCATCGTTTACGATGATGAGTTCAGCATCCCATCCCTGCTCGGCGATGTAACTCAAAACGCGATTCAAGGTTGGGACAATCCGTTGCGACTCGTTATAGGCGGGGATGACGATGCTGTAGCGCAAAAGCTTCCTTTGAGAAGTCTTTAACACCTAAGCGTAATTCCGCCTAGTCAGATTCGCAACCTGCCACCTTATGGCTTGATCCGAGATAATTACGCGGACGTTAAATGCAGCTAAAAATAGAAGTGCATCTTAACAGGTGTTCTAAGCAACTTGTCGCTGGCGGGTTAACATGTCAAAGAACTCACTCACAAGTTCCTGGTCCCACAGTCCGGCATGAGCTTCGTCGTGCATCGTTATGACAGATTGCTCATGAGAGAGCGCAGGTTTGTAGGGCCGCGCAGTTCGTAGAGCGTCATAGGCATCGACCACCTGTAGAACACGCGCGAGCAGTGGAATTTCGCCCCGGCGCAGGCCATCGGGGTAGCCGCTGCCATTCGGATGTTCATGATGCGAACGAATTATGGGCAACACCAGCCTTAATGACCTGAGCGGCTTACAAATAGTCTCGCCCGTTACAGGGTGCTTCTTCATGATTTCCCATTCAGCGGCGGTCAGGTTACTGCCTTTTTTGAGGATCTCATCGGGCACCGCAATCTTGCCGAGGTCGTGCAGGTAACCGCCACGGCGCAACGCAACCAGTGACTCATTGTCTAGCCCGAGATGCCCTCCGAGATCCGAGGCGTAGCGCGCCAGCCGGTCGCAATGTCCTTCGGTGTAGGGGTCCCGAGCCTCGACACTTAGCCCTAATGTACACAGTACAGTCTCGGCCGACTCGAGTTCGTCCGTAAACTCCTTAAGCTTGAGCAGTGACTTGACCCGTGCGAACAGCTCTTCAGCGAATATGGGCTTGTTCAGGAAATCGTCGGCACCCGCTTCAATGCCGCGAAGCTTGTCTTCGCGATCGCTCAGGCCCGTGATCAAGACCACGGGTATCAATCGCGTCGCAGGGTTTTCTTTGATCTCCCTGCAAATCTCGTACCCAGACTTACCCGGCATAACTACGTCCAGCAGGATCAGATCAGGTGGGTGACGATGAATTTCTGCCTCAGCCTCAAAGGTATTTGACAGTGCGACGGCGTCGTAGCCCCGGCTTGCGAGCAATTCTTGCATCAGCAAGACGACGTCGGGATTGTCGTCTACGACGAGGATGCGTGGGGAGCGCCGCCGCGCTGGCAGAATTTTCCGCATATCTAGACAGGATTCATCTTTACGGTCGGAAGTTCCATCCTGGAATGACATCGTCACGCGCCTGGGAATTTAGGTCATTGTAACGGAATTGCGGATTTAGGACACGGCCTAACAAAAGGAAGTTTCATCGTAAGTAGGACCGAACTGCTTCCGAAATTGGGAAGCTCTTTGCGACGGAGCGTGTCGATTGACCTTGTACCACTTAGGGCGTCCGCATAGCGTAACGGCATGCGAAAAAGTGCAATGATTTGCGTCTGTGGGTGCTTGCTATTAACGAGTTTGCAAGCAGCAACCAAGGGTCACACGATCAGCTTCGGCAAGTGGCAATCGATAACGTGGAACGCAAGCCCTGATAACCAAGAGAAAATTGAGCTCAAGGTACGGCCCCTATTCCTTGATGGACGCATTAAGGAGTACACGATCGGCCAACCGCACGATGTGACAGAGCGCGTCTTTGTCGTGCGCCGCGCCTTTCGCATAAACGACGCGCTCCCTGGCGAAGCTTCTAGCCCCGCGCAATGGCGCTGGGAGCAGGGAGGATGGCTTAGCGTGGATCGATCAAGTGGCCGGCTAACCCTGCTTGCACTCCCGCTAATGGATACAGCCGCTCATGACGCGAGTTGGTACCGGGACTACGTCGCATACTGCGGAGTTTCCGAAGACGGCAAAAAGCTGTACGCTATCGTGGCGCAACTCGGGCGTCGCAAGCTTCTTTTGCGCAAGTATATCGGCGTTTCGGGGTCGGAAAATATAGCCGCTTGTTCAGCGCCACGTTGGGAACGAGCCCCCGCTCGGGTGACCTTCGATTTGCCGGGAACCGACAAACTTGTCTTCGCCGTGCACACCCGGGTTCTAGACACGGTAGACGACAATGCGGAAGAGGAGTAGTGAAACTCGCTTAAGGATCTTCGGGTGATTCCGGCATAGTAGCCGCCTTCTCCCGTGCTGCCGCGGCCTTAGAATCTAATCCCTTGGCTTTGTAGGCAGCCGCCAACCCTAATTCTGCGCCCTTATAGTCCTCCTTCAGTCGGAGTGCCTCCTGAAAGGACTTGATAGCCTCATCATACTGGCTGGCTGAAAGTTGAGCTGAGCCGAGATAGCCGTAAATCTCGGGGTCTTTCGGGTCAAGGTTTGCGGCGCGCTGGAGCGTAGAGATCGCTTCCTCGTGATTCTCCATTGCATCCAGAGTTGCACCGAGGAGAAGGAGAGAGCGCGTGTCTTTCGGGTTAGAGCTCACGAGTTCAGAAAAGAGCGCTTTCGCTTTATCCAGGCGCCCGGTGCGCATGTATAGGAGTCCGAGGTTGTACTTAGCATACGAGGATTGAGTATCTAGTCGCAGCGCTCGCTGCAGGGCAGCCTCAGCAGCGGCAGTGTTCTTCTGACGCAAGTAGGCGTTGCCGAGCATCGCGAACCCAGGAGCGAACTTTGGATTCTTCTTCGTTGCCGCGCTAAGTTTCTCGATAGCAACTTTGAGGTTGCCAGTGTCGAGAGCTTCCGATCCCCGAGTGACGTCCACGACGTATGCGTTTGCTCGAAGGACAAGCGTGAAGGCTCCCGTGACTATGAGAGCGGCTGCGGCGAACGTAGCCAGTCGTACCCGCCGGCGCCTTTCTTGCGGGCCCGTCAAGGCGACTGCCAAAACAGCCCCAAGTGCGAGGCCAGTTATGATTCCACCTAGGTGTGCTGAGTTGTCGATCCCGCGGATGCTTTGCCCTATCAGAAGGTTGAATCCAGCGAAAAAGAGGAGGCTTTTCAGAGTACTGGTGAGCGCGACCTTTGGCACAGGAAGTTTCCCTAGATAAAGCGCGCTGATGAGCGCTCCGGCAATGCCAAAGATCGCTCCAGAAGCACCTGCCGAAACTCCGAGCGGGTGTCGCCATACGCTGGCAATGCTTCCGGCTACACCGCTGAGCAGGTAAATGCCAACGTAGCTCCAGCGCTGAAAAATGCGCTCGGCAAGTTGACCCAAATCCCAAAGGCACCACATGTTGAACGCAATATGGAAGATACCGATGTGGATAAAGGTCGAAGTGAGTAGCCGCCATGGCTGACCTGTCAGCGTCAACAGACCAGAATTTGCTCCCCATTTGAGGAGTTGTTCGCTGCTGGGAGCTGAAGGAGATACTCCAGATGATGCCATCACGAGGAAGACAGCGATGTTCACAGCCACCAGCCCAGCCGTAACAGGAAACAATCGCGCCAGTTGGATCGGGGACGGGCGCGCCGCTGGAACCAGGCGTGGGTCACTTGCAGGCGCGGGTGCCGGAACGGCGATTTCGGCCCTTCGACAGTCAGGGCAATAGTCGCTTTGTTGTCCAAAAGAAAAGGCCGGAAGAGGTTTTCCGCAGCTTAAGCAGCTGGCCATAGAGAGCTTTCAAAGCTCTACTCTACCGTGACCCGCGGCACCTGCTCAACCGGCTCCCAGGTCGCCGCGAATGAGCTATTGGCCACCCGCAGCGTGCTCACTTGCGCTTTCGCGTTCAAGTTGCAGGAGGGCTTCTTTTCTCCCCACGCCCCAACGATATCCACCCAAATCACCATTCTCGCGAACGACGCGATGACAGGGAATGGCCAGTGCCACTGGATTCGTCGCACAAGCCCGTGCCACCGCTCTGGTGGCCTTCGGCTCGCCTATGTCACGCGCAACCTGGCTGTACGAGCGCGTGGATCCGTAAGGGATGGCTTGCAGGTATTCCCAGACACGACGCTGAAATGCAGTGGCCTGAATATCTAACGGCAGAGCTGCATTCAGCTTCTGTCCTTTCATTCGTTGCAATAGCGTGTCGGTCCAGTTTCGCAAGGTACGATCATCCCGCTTGCGCAGCGCGAAAGGAAATTCGTGTTTCAGTCCCTGCTCGAGTTCGTCTTCCGAATGAGCAAATTGAATGGCGCAGATGCCTTTGTCGGTTGCGGCCACCAGCATGCGCCCTAGAGGAGACTGCGCGAACGTATATCGTATGGGCGCCGAAACAGCTCCACGTCGATATTTGTCCGGTGTCATCCCTAACTGAGAAGCAGTGCGCTCGTATAACCGGCTGCTGGATCCATAACCGGCGTCGTACATGGAACGCGTGACGGAGTGCCCGGCGCGCAAGTTTTGCTTGAGCCGATTCATGCGACAAGAATCAGCGTACGCCTTAGGTGTAATGCCGAGTACGGACTTGAAGCTCCTTTGCAGGTGAAAAGGACTTTGCTGGAAGACGTTGCTGAGCTTTGACAAAGTCACTGGCTCATCCAGGTTTTGTTCGATATACCGGCAAATACTCTTCACGCGGTCAGCTTGGCTATTGCCGCTCGCTGCTTTCGGGCGGCATCGTAAGCAGGCGCGGTATTTCGCCTTCTCCGCTTCGTCGGGAGTGCGGAAAAACGTCACATTCTCACGTCGAGGACGCTTGGCGGAACAAGATGGCCGGCAATAAATGCCAGTGGAGGAAACAGCGAACACAAACTCTCCGTCGCGACTCGTGTCCCGCGCCAGCACAGCCTGCCACAGTTCCTGATCTTTTGCTGTCATGATGAGAGCCTCTTGCGGTTCGAGTATCGCATTGGTTGTCATGTTGGAAAAGATACGCTGAACCCAAGGCGCCCTCTATCCGAATCTTGCCTTCAAAGCGTCTTTGTGCGGTAATCCCAGAGCGTGAACTACGTACTGGTACTTGGCCCTACTGGTACCACCCAGGATTATGAGCCGGACCGCTCCATCAGCCCCGAACTGTGCTGAGTCCACGGATAAGGTTGTAGCCGCTCACGTATCCCGCCCTGTTTCATTGGATGCTGCACATCCGGCGAACGAATGGCAGTTGGCCACTCCCGTCAGCTTTTGCGCGGATTGGGCGGGAAAGAAGGACGATCCTGCGCGTCAGACCACAGTTCGGGTGCTGTGGTCAGCGGAGATGCTCTACCTGCGCTTCGAA
>Ga0157372_10009619_pt1 | contig 10273 bp, 10 predicted proteins | sample C55metaG_FD_115307 | JGI IMG/M metagenome (GOLD analysis project Ga0157372, IMG submission 115307) | Corn rhizosphere microbial communities from Kellogg Biological Station, Michigan, USA - C5-5 metaG | ecosystem: Host-associated > Plants > Roots > Rhizosphere > Soil | place: USA: Michigan...
ATACTATTTAAAGACTTAGCCTTCTCATCTGCCATCAATAACAATTAAATCCAAAAGTAATAATAAGCGGAGCGGCGTCTGATCAGTAGGGTTACATATAGTTGTTTTGAAAAAGTATAAGAAATAATGTTAGCCATTGTAGGTAAAGCTTTCATAGTGGTTGCTATTTCTTAGCAAACCATACCTCTTAGTAGTACTTCCGGCCAACACACGATACATGGTACCTGCATGCTGCCTTCTAACGTATGCCTTTCTACCCTATAAACGGAAGATTATTTCTACTAAAAGATTGGCAGTTCTATTATTCAAAGTAAATTTATACAAGGTATTTTTATCCGGTAATACATAATCTAATGCGGTTTATAGAAATTCTTTTATCAATATATTCCAGATATGGGTGGATCACTTCCTCACAATTGCCGTAATGTCACTTGATCTGTACTTTTTAAAGCAGGTTACCAACGTTTTATGAATGATTGAAGGGTTACCTGGAGCTGGTTTCATAATAATTGTATTCATACTTATTTTGCTGAAGAAGGAAAATTCTGTTTTCCGCTTTACTGAAAAATCTGGTAGAGGTTATCTGTTCAATAGCTTTCCTTTTAGCAAAAGAGAAGTCCTTTTCAGAATCCTGTAGAAACTCCTGCAAGACCATTGCCCTATCTGTAATGCGGTATATCTTTCACCAAATTCGGCTATATAAAGCTGCGGCAATGCTGGAAAGGGCATATTTAAACCCTTGTGAGACCTATAGCTCATTATTTAGGCTAATAGGTAAAGAAGACAGTGATTCGCATTAAATAGCTGATATAAGCGTTAATGCCCTAACAGGCGTTGAAGTATATCTTGGTTATATCACCCCGATCATTCCAGAACGCGGCAGCTTAGATCCCGGTTCAGCTATTCAGGCGGTCTTTCCATTTATAATTTCTTTCCGGGAATGTATCGGATGTAACACATTTAAATCCATAACACACTATTATTTTTCTAAAATTTACAAAAGTTATGTGAAGAGCTGTAAAGAAATGGGTAAAATGCTTCGAGATAGAGTAAAATAAACAAGCCATTGTAAAACAAAGACTTATAAAGATGATAATAGTAGAAAAGATCACAGAACAGCATTGAAAAAGTTGAAGCCGAAATGTAGGCATAGCAAAAAGAGAAAAACAACAAGAACTGCAAAATCAAGTGGCAATTTACCACCCAATATCCACGCATTAAACTCAAGCCACTCTACCTGACACTGCAATTATATTTCTGCTTGTATTGAATTAATAGCGTACCTTACAGGTATTCTTTCAAAGTTTCTGGTAACTATTCCAACTTAACCCACACCAGTTTCAATTTTTGCAGCAGCTTTCTCTGAACATTACAACCAAAAAATAAGATAGCGTTAAATGTAACATGAAAAAAAGTTGTTACCTCCATTCTCAAATCCATTCTTCCTAAAAGAAGGAGCTACGGGTTGTTACGATTAAATTCTTTAAAAAGAAAAGTATGAAAAATAAAATTTATGTAGTTTGTTTCTTAGCGCTAATGACAACAGGTTTTACAGCCGCTGCGCAGGTGTATAAAACAGCGGAAGATACGGTTAAACTAAACAAAGAGTTTACCGAAGTAAGCAATGATATTGCCAACTTAACTGCTAAGTTAGCGGTAGCACAAAACAATATGCCCGGCTACCGGTCTAAAGCCAATGCTGCAGAATCAGATGCCCAGGATGCAGCAGAAACCAGTAGTATTCAGGCTGATAAAGCAACCAGGGGTGGTGTAAAGGAAGCAAGAAAAGCAAAACGAAAGTCAAAAAAAGCTTTTCGTGAAGCCAAAGATTCCCGCTCAGCAAATAATGATGTAGGCAACCAGGATGATAAAATAGCCTCTCTGAAAGGAGAGTTAGCCAAAAAGCAGGAGCGGCTCAAACAATTAACGGCTATGCGTACAGCTATTTATGCGCCATCTCCTCAGCAATAAATGTCTATCCACTAGAAAGACCTAAGCCAAGAGGTTTAGGTCTTTTTGTATTAAGTTTTCTTTAATCATATATTATGAATTTACTCAACCGCACTGTTGTACTAGGTGTAATGATCAGGCACGAAACACTTACTATTGATGATATAGGGAAAGAAGAGAATATGGGTTTCGTGCCCAATAAAGAACACCTTCAGTTTTTATTAGAAGAATTAACAGAAAGCAGACATTTAACTGTCCTGTCGGGTGTAACGCCTTTTACTTATGCCATAACGGATAAAGGAATTGCAGAAGGTAAAAGGTTAAACGAAGCGGTATAAAATGCAACTTGCTTGTTTTGTAAACTGAAGTATAAGATGATCAATAAAAATTCAATTACAACCGTATGTCCGACTCCAGGCGATTTAATTTAGACCAGGAAACAATAAAGCAACTTGGTATACGACAATCAGATAAAAGCGTTAATGCCCAAATAGCGCCCAATGCCCGCATATTCGAATATCCGGGTGTAGAGAATGTTTATATAATGGAAAGTGACCTTTATGGTAACCCAATGCCTGAAGGCTCTTGTTTCCTGGCTTTTGAAGGCAGGGCAGGATTGATGGGGAAACACATAAAGATTGAAACGCTAAGAAAGAGCAGTATAGAGGAAATTATGAAAATGGTAGAAGATAATCAGGCTGGTTGATGAATACTGAAAAAGAGCGACTGCCGCTCTATCAAGCGCCTGATAGATCAAATTGATGAAGATTAGTCAGTCCATTTGTTCAACATATACTTTTCCCCGAAAGCTGATTTATACGTGAAGTGAATAAACGAATGATAGCACTTCGGGCATCAAGTCCGAAATTTAATATACTTTATATCCAATAAGACCTATAAGTAGTTTCTATTTCTCCCCTTTTAATGATATTCTGAAATGCAATCCTTAATTACTTAAAAAAGGCAGAACGCCTGGTACCATAGTTCATAAATAAATTAGAATGGCTATAACCGTCAATAGAAAAGACATCCTATTTGAACCCGATAATAGTAGAGTAATTGCCAGATTCCTTTATACCAATGATGAAAGAAGCCTGCAGATTATATCAAATGTTTTGGCATTGTCCGAGAAGCAGCAGCAGGAAGCCATCAGCATAGTTCTTAGAAAGTATTCAAAAAGACACCGGAGCATTACAGGAATATTGGAAAAGAACTTCCATAAAATAATGCACCTGCTCCCGGCACTAAATATAGAACCTGATACTCTTTCCTTATCGCAAAAGCTGTTAATTGGCTCTTACTTTACTATGGAATATTCTATAGAAGCCGCTGCTTTTTTTAATCCCTCTATTGTAGAAGATACTGACCAGTCCGAACTCTTAGCCGGAGAAAAAAGGATCATACTCAGTTTCAGGGCTACAGGAGAAGGCCATGTGTCTTCTATTGTTTTCCGCTCCGGTACTATCGACAGAGATAATACAATTGTAATAGAACCAGCCGGCAAAATGTTAGATGCACCTGCTCATATTAAAAATCACAACTACGATAAAAAATCATTCCTCCAGAAGCTGAATGAAATGCAGCAATATGAATGTAAAGCGTACGACAAATTGGTAGAGAAACTTACTTACACCTTTACATATGAAGAATTAAAGCGGTATGTAGAAGAAACCAAAGCACAAATAGAAATAGACCAGGACAGCCAGATTTTTTTGCAGGAAATTATGTGGCTGGCTTCTTCGCATTATGAAATGGAATTTTCCCTCGACACGGCTATATCAGAAAGGGTTATTTTCCCTATTGCAGATACCGAAAAAAAAGGCATTGAAGATGCCCGGTTTGTTCAATTCAGAGATGATGATGGTGAAGTAACGTATTATGCTACCTATACAGCCTATGACGGCATCAGCATATTGCCTAAACTATTAACAACAAAGGATTTTTATTATTTTAAAGTATTACCGATACATGGTGAAATAGCTCAGAATAAAGGCATGGCTTTATTTCCCAGAAAAATAATGGGCCAGTATGCCATGCTTTGCCGGATAGATGGCGTCAATAATTACATTGCTTATTCTAATAACATTAACGTCTGGCGTACCGCGAAACGGATTCAATCCCCCAAACTTCCTTGGGAGTTTATACAAATAGGAAATTGCGGCTCACCAATAGAAACGGCGGAAGGCTGGCTGGTGGTAACACACGGTGTAGGCCCTATGAGAGAGTATGTATTAGGAGCATCTTTGTATGATCTTGAAAATCCGGAGCTGGAAATAGGAAGATTATCCACACCGCTATTGTTTCCAAATAACAAAGAACGGGAGGGTTATGTACCAAATGTTATTTATTCATGTGGTTCTATTGTTCATAATGACGATTTAATCATTCCTTATGCCTTATCGGATTATGCTTCCACATATGTAACAGTGAATCTAAAAGAACTCCTAAAAGAACTAAAAGGATTTGTTGTTTAGAAAACGGTATTAAGCTTTTAATATTTCCTCATAAACACGCAAATAGGCTTCCACCATTTTTTCACTACTAAATTTTAGACTGGCCCATGCCCTGCATTCGTTTCTGTCAATAGTATGGATACGGTTTACAGCCTGTACAGCCTCATTACTATTTTGAACCAGGAAACCCGTTTTCCCACTTAGAATCAATTCTGGCATGGAACCTCTGTTAAATGCAATAACAGGTGTACCACAAAACATGGCTTCCGCCACACTTAAGCCAAAGGGCTCTTCAAAACTGATAGGGTGCAATAAGGCACAAGCATTTCCCAAAAGCCTGTTTCGTTCCACGGGACCTGCATTTCCTATGTAAACCACATTTTTATTATCAACAAAGGGCCGGACTTTTTGCTCGTAGTATTCCTGATCCTGTATTAAGCCTGCTATCATTAATTTCCTTCCTGATTGCCGTGCTATCTCAATGGCTTCATACGTACCCTTTTCCGGGTGGATCCTTCCAAAAAACATTAAATAATCCTCCGGCTTTTGTACGAACGTAAATTCACCCGGATTGATGCCATTATATACCGTGGCTATATAGTCCAGTTCCGAGCAACGGTTCGCGTTACTGATAGAAACATAATAACTGCTCTTGTTGTACTTTTTATATACCGGTAAAATGTTAGGGGAGGAAAATCCATGTATGGTAGTTAGCATCGGTGTTTTAGTAAGACGGGAATACGTAAGCGGTAAAAAATCAAAATGATTATGAATTAAATCGAAGGCACTTGCCTGCTCCATTAAATGACTGATATGCAGGCATTCCACTACTTTGGGATCTATCGTGGTATCTTCTGCATAAGGATGCGGACAACTATATTGTAATTTGCCTTTTGTTACAGAATCACCTGTGGCAAATAACGTCACATCAATTCCCTTTTTGAATAACCCTTCTGTAAGCGTTGAAGCCACCTGTTCCCAGGGGCCGTATTTTCTGGGAGGTGTTCTCCAGGCTATAGAAGCTAATATGGCTATTTTCATATAGCCTGTTCATTACTTTTATATACATCCTCAAATGCCTGTAGTACGGTTAAATGTGCAATCAGATAAGCCAAGGTACTTTCCGCTCCCTGGTTCCGGTTGATACCGGTTTTTTCCAATCCGTCGCAACAGCCTTTTGTTTCAAAATCATATAAACTTATCCGGTGATCATTTTCTCCTAAAAACCACATAAAGGAAGTATATAATTGATTCAGGTATTCTTTGTCTTTCGTTACATTAAAAGCCTGATGAAACATTAAAACCATAGCCATAGCATCAATCGGTTGTTGGGCAAACCGGGATAGATCTCCATCTTTCTGGTACCATTTTTCATTACCAATGATGGACAGGTAGCCATCTTTTAACGTAATTTCCGAAAGAAAATTCATGCTTTCCAATGCAATCCCTTTGATTTTTTCATCTTTTAAAATTTCTGCTGCATGTAAAAGCGCCAGTGGCAGAAAGGCGTTGTCATAAGCTAAGATGGATTCATACCAATGCCAGGTTTCTGTCCGGTGCACTCCATATTGACGAACCAATATGTCAGACAGTTTACGTAACATTTCTATCATGCCCTCATCAGATGAATTGCTTTTCAGATAATAGCAGATGCCTACTATGGTATTGGCAATGCTTCTGATAGATTGCAGCTTTTCAAAATTTTGAGCGGCATTAAAAAACAATTCTTTGCCGGACTGGTAATAGGCGTCATTCGGTGCATTGCCCAGCAAATAACCCAGCGACCAAATGGCCCGTCCAAAGGAGTCTTCAGAACCTACTTCATCCAGAAAATTCCGGTTGAAGCTCAGAAAATTTCTAAACGTTCCATCCTCATTTTGCATATACTGAATATAGCTAAGATAAGTAGGGGAGAGTTTCAGGGCCAGTGGATGTTTGTTTCGCTTGTAGGCCATCAGCACCATTAATAAGGCACGAGCATTATCATCAAGACAATATCCCTCCTTTAAATTCGGAATGCCAAATTTAGCGTGTTGTATAATGCCGGTATCATCGGTCATGCGTTCGATATGGTCTAATAAAAAGGGAGGAAGGACCATAGTATCAAAAACCGTTTCTTCTTTCACTCCCGTCTTTAGATCTTCACTGCGTATTTTTTCAGCAAGTGCATTATACTTATCGCCTATTTTGGGCCACGTAATTTCCCGGCCATAATCATACGCCTTTTTTCGCAGGTCGGTCATTACCTGCGGATGATCGAGCAGATCGAGAAGGATCGTTGACAGTTCTTCGGTATCCGTAAAATTAAAAAGCCTTCCTCTGCCCTCTGCGAGCAATTCGGTAGCATGCCAGTAGGGAGTGGAAATAACGGCAGACCCTACACCAATGGCATACGAAAGCGTGCCACTGGTAATTTGTGCTTCATTCAGGTAAGGGGTGATATAGATATCTGAAGCAGAAAGGTATTTGAACAATTCAGTTTGATCAATAAACTCATTTAAAAAAAGTACATGTTTTTCGAGGTGAAGGCTTTTTACCAGCCACATCAAATAAATACGGTATTCTTCGCCGGAATGCCGTAACACATTGGGATGCGTTTTTCCTAACACAATATACACCACTTCCGGGTGCTTTTTCACCACTTCCGGTAGGGCTTTAATCACCGTTTCGATACCTTTATTCCTGCCAATAAAGCCAAAGGTGAGCAACACCTTTTTGTTCTCCAGCTTAAATTCTTTTTTCGATAACCGCTGGTCAAATTGAATATCCGGTACACCGTGTTCAATATAAACAATCTTATCTTCCGGAACCTGATATACAGAGGTAAGAAATTCAATGGCAATATGACTCATGACCACCACGGTATGTGCCATTTTACATATTTCCCTCAAAACAGACCGTTCATTATAGGAGGGCTTTTTTATAACCGTGTGCAAGGTGACGATCAGGGGGATTTCCAGCCGGTGTAATAAAGGAAGAATATATATCCCGTTTTGCCCTCCATAAATACCAAACTCATGTTCCATGATGCAGACATCCGCACCACTGAGATTAATAAATTTGGCCGCTTCCAGGTAATCGCCCTGCTGCTCCTGATTGATCGTTAGTTTTACTTCTTTGGGATAATCATATTTTTCCTCCGGATCGTTCATCGCTATCACGATACCTTCATTGACCTGTGTTGTTGATCCGGGAGCTTTAATCATAGAACCAAAAAGATTCTGTGTAAAAGTACCTATCCCGCATTCACGCGAAGGATAAGTACTTATGTATGCAAGTTTCATAATTATTTGTGTTCATTAACTAAAAGGAAACTGTGCCGCTATTGGTCAAGCCTTGAGCATTTTTCTTCGACTTAATCGGTTGATGGCAGAGCAGAAAAAATTTACCTTTAGTACTTGCACTATTTTATAATACATAGTAAAGCCCATTAGAGTTTATATGTGTTATAAGCGGTAAATGTTAATACAATGTGTACGGTCGTAACGGGCTTATGCTGATACACATTTATTGACTGCAACCGGATCAAATCTTCACCATTACATATTTTCTTTACCTTACCACTATACAGGGTTTTAAATTTCGCTTTATAAAGCCTGGAAAGTAGGATTCGCTGAAGCCACAGGCAACAGCTTTGAGTTTGATCCAGGTGCTTTTCTTGCTATCCACCTGGCTTTTGGTGATAGTAGTCATTTGGTCACAGGCACGGCCAAGTTGTAATTGAAAATCAGCATCACTGGAAATAACCTGTTGTTCGCAAGTAACCTTTACGTTGTTTAATAATTTTTCGAGGTCGCTTCTTTCGGCTTCCGCATCCATATCAGCAGAATGACTAAACCGGCGTTGAAGAGCGGTTAAATAGTTTCTCAGGTCTGTAAGGGCAAGGGTCCCTTTAGTGGAAGCATATCCGGTAATAAATGCTGCTATCAACAGACCCAAAACGACGATGCTTAACAGTACTTCCAGCGGCATTAGAAGCAAAACGCCTTTTCGCCATTTGTTATAGCATTCCATTTCTTTTTGAAGATAGTTCATATTATTTCACTTTAGCGTATTTTACAGTAACACGATCGTTTGTATATACATAGCTAATTGTGCTAAGATGAGCAGTAACAATATAAAGCCTACAAGCGCCTTTCTAAGCAGATACAGTGAAAGAACAAAGGATTTAATGTGCAAATTTTCGATACTGCTGCCCCATTTTCTTTCCTTTTTATTGTGATATACCATAATTGTTTTAGAAGAAAAATTAATGTTTAATTTAAAAAGCAGATGTAAGGATTGAAACAGGTCTGATAGAGGGTAAAATAATTACGAGGTGCCTTTAATACAAAGTGTAAGATACACTATATAATCGGCACTAACTGAGATATTATTTGTGTTGATCTCAGCATAATTTATGAAGGCAAAGTAAACCGTTTACCAATGTAAGCTAACGATTTTATTCTCGCATCTAAAAAGTTGAATACAGGGAATTTTTACAGCTAAACCATGCTGCAGGTAACTACTTGTTATAATTCGTATCTTCTTTGCCTTTTCTCACTTTTCTAATAATACGGTTCCAGCGTTTCTGCCAAACTACTCCTGCATGCTCTATAGGCACTTCATCTCCCAAAAGCCGGCCCCAAGGCTTCATTTCATCTATCCGGTCAAAAATTATTTTCAGCACTGCAATAAAAGGTATGGAAAGAAACATACCGAATAGGCCCCATAAAGCTCCTCCAAGCAGTATGATTATTAAAGAAACAAGTGCATTTATCCGAACTTTGGATGACACGATTCTAGGAACTAAAATATTATTATCAATAAACTGAATAAGCAAATAAGCAGCGATGATTATGAGTTGAGTAGAAAACCCTGTAGTGTTTATTGTAGCGGCTAATACAGGTAGAAGGATGGCGATTATACCTCCTAAATAGGGTAGTATGTTCAATACTCCCCCTATTACACCAATTACTATGGCATAGGGCACTCCAATAATCAATAATGCAACGCTATTAAGAATACATACAATTGCAGTTTCTATCAACAAGCCAACCATATAACTTTGAATAGCACTTTTGGTTTGGGTCAATATTTCTGCCACCCTGAGTGAATTTTGTTCCAGGAACACTTGGAATAAAAAATCTAGAATTAAAGGTTTATAAAATAAAAGCAAGAACACATAAATAGGGATCAGTACAATAATCCCAATTGTTCCTAATAAAGTACTTAAAGTACTCGTTAACAGGCGCTGGCTGTTGTTTATAGCGCTTTTAAGTACCTGGACCTGATTCATTATAGACAATCCAAAATGCAGCTGCACCCATAGCTGTAAATCAGTAAGTAAAATGGCGAACTTTTGTTGGAGCAGAGGAATACTTTTACTAAATGAATAAATCTGTGTTGAAAGAAAGTAGAGAATACCGCCAATTACAATAACAGCTATCAACATAGTGATAAGTATAGATAGCACTCTGGGCAGTTTGTGCTGCAGCTTGTTGTTTAAAGGATTGAGCAATATAGCAACTAAAGCTGCCATAGCTAATGGCACTAACACATCTGACAGTATTTTTAATATAAATACAAACAGTATCAGTCCAAATAAAATCACTGTAACTTTTATATAAAAAGGATGCTCTTTTACTTCACTGTTTTGTTCCATGTATAATGGCTTTACCTAAAGTTTCATTAAATTTATTCGTTGCACCCATTTCTCTGTTGAAAATTCGTCGTGTAGCAATGAACGGTAGTCGTTGGGAAAAAATGTGTCACTGTCTTTAACTGAATATTTTTACATTGAATCACCAAACAAAAATCAACATAGAAGCAGATTGTTAAAAAAACCATCGAGGTATTATATTCCTTACTAAACCTCAATTTAAAACATA
>Ga0157372_10009623_pt1 | contig 10272 bp, 7 predicted proteins | sample C55metaG_FD_115307 | JGI IMG/M metagenome (GOLD analysis project Ga0157372, IMG submission 115307) | Corn rhizosphere microbial communities from Kellogg Biological Station, Michigan, USA - C5-5 metaG | ecosystem: Host-associated > Plants > Roots > Rhizosphere > Soil | place: USA: Michigan...
GACTCCGTCGCCTCCGCCCTTGTGCTCAATTTCAAACCCGAGCTTGGATTGGTAGAAGTCGAGGCTCGACTGAAGATTCTCGACAATAAAAAAAGGAACGATGCTGTTGAGGGTAGGCACAGCAAGATGGTAGCACGGCGGAGTAGCGGACCCCTCGCGGCTTTTCGGAAGGGGTGCGTCCTCCTTCGGGCTGAAGCCCGCTTCAGCACGACCGTGCCCAAGGTGGCCATGAATGGCCGCTCTTCCACGTAAGATAGAAAGGTATTCTCACGATGCTGCGTGCACAGTAAGAATTCCCTGAAGCAATATTGGCGCCGCAAGAAAGCACGAGGTCCTTCGACTCGTGAATCATTCGCTAGCGAATGATTCACTTCGCTCAGGATGACAGCGTATGGGTGGCAACTAATCGTTCGTTCAGGATGACAGAGTTGAGATGGGTCGTATCGCTAGGACTTGCGGTTCTCAGCGATGTGCCAAAGGACGCCCGTGGGATCGCTTAGGTAAAGCACTCGCAAACCCCAGGGCTGCATCGCAGGCGGTTTGCACATGATGCCGGGGTACTTCGTGGTGAACTCCTTTTGCTGGATGTACTCCCACCAGGCGTCCGCATCGTCGACGTTCAGGGACATCATAAAATTGCCCGCGTGTTCGGCGACGTAGAACTTCTGCAGCAGGAAGCGGAAGGACCCGATCTGTAGTTCTGCGATTTGATCATTGCTAAAGTTGATGGCGAACCCCAGATCACTGTAGAAGGTTTTGGAAAGTTCAAGATCTTTAGCAGGCACGAACGCCTTGATGTCAGTCACGGCACTCGGAAGCATTCTTTCTCCGTTGAACGAAGTTGGGTAGATTCGTCTTTCAGAACTGAGACTTCGCGGACAGTATATGCCTCCTCTCTCGGCGGAAGCGCTTGACTTCATGTAAGACATGTGCCAGCCTTCCATCGCAAATCATTTCTCCTGCGCGGGCGGTGAAGAGGCAATTTTGCCTCGAACTTGAGCTTCCGCAGTCTTCCAAAAAAACTAGAGAGGAATAAATATGACGAAGAATTTCGTAATTGCACTTTGTGCAGTCTGTCTTTGCGTTGCCGGCTTTGCCGCTGAGAAGCATGGCGCCATGAATAGCTCAAAATCGTCTTTCGACCAATTCGTACAGGAGAGCAACAAAGCGCAAACTTCGAACGATGGCAAGTGGCTGGAAGCGCACTTAGCCGATGGCTACGTCGAGGGCACAAGCTTTGGCACGTGGGTTTCCAAAGCGCAGCTCCTCAAAGATGCTAAGGATCCGGCAAACAATAAGTTCACGAAGAGCGACATCAGCGACCTGCAAACACAAGTCGTCGGAAACGTCGGCCTTGCGCGTTTCAAAGAAAGCTACGACGCAATGATTGAAGGCCAGCATCGTGCCCGAACCATCATTTGCAGCATAACTGCTGAAAAGCAGAGTGGTAGCTGGAAGGGGCTGTCGACCCACTGCTCGAAAATTGAATAGGGCAGGGTAGGGCGTTGGCCAGATCGTAACTGAGCTGGCCGATTCTTCGCGTTTGCAAAGGTTGGTAACACTCCCAGAATTCGTGCGTTCACTGCAGGAGGGAACATGACTTTGATCCGCAACCCCGGGAGAGTCGTCGGACTCTGGTATCTGTTCCTCATCGTCATTGGCCCGTTCTTCCTTCTCTATATTCCCAACAAAGTTTTCGTGGAGGACAATGCGTCGGCGACGGTTAACAACCTCGCTGCGCATGAGCTGCTGTTCCGCTTTGGCATCGTCGCTGAACTCGCTGGTGCGATCATTCTGATCTTGCTCACGCTGGCTTTTTACCGCTTGTTCGCAGGCGTGGACCGGAACCTTGCTGTGCTGGTAGTTATCCTAGGTGGGGTGATGCCGGCCGTCCTCTACTTCGTCGGAGCAGGGTGCGAGCTTGCCGCGCTCAGAATCGTACGCGGGGCCAATTTTCTGTCGGCCTTCGATAAGCCCCAGCAGGATGCGCTCGCTCTGCTGTTCCTGCGCCTGAACGGTTCTCAAATCACGGCTTCGCTTGCGCTTGCGGGTGCATGGCTTTTTCCATTAGCCATGCTTGTGTACCGGTCACGTTTTCTGCCGCGCTTTCTTGGCGTGTGGGTCGCGATCGGCGGCATTGCGTACCTTGCATTGAGCCTTACTGCGGTTCTTTGGCCGCAATATCAGGACAAGGTTTTTAGTTACTCGCAGCCCGCATTCTTCGGGGAAATCGCGCTCACGTTGTGGCTGGTGATTAAGGGGGCCAAGCCGCCTGCGCCGGATGCCTCTGTGAGTTAATTCACTTCTGTCGCGCTTCGGCTTCGGCGAGCCAACCACGGCGCAATTTTTCTGCGGGAATGCTGGAAAGGTAAGGCTTGATATCGAGAATGGGAGTACCGTCGAGCATGTCAAGGCCGCGAACCTGCAGGTTGGCGCCATCCCGACGAAGCAACTCGACAGTGGTCAAAGCGATTGGATTAGGACGCAGCGGTGAGCGGGTGGCGAACACGCCATGGGTCCGGTGATCGGAGGGCGGCGAGGCGGTCAGTTCGAATCCCTGGCTGCGATCGAACTCCCAGATGACGATGAGGTGGGAGAAGCCCTCAATGTCGGCAAGCCCTGGTTCAAACTCCGGCAGGATTTTGAGTACGCCATCGGCGTCATGCTTCGCGCCGAGACCCTTGGGAACTTCGCTGGGGTTTTTGTAGGGACTAGTGACAAAGCCGATGGGACGAGATGTAAACATAGATGAACTTTGAAGCGAACGGCGGAATCCCACTTCTCGCAAAACCCGCGAGAAGTGGGGCACCCTGCGTGTTCGGCACGAAAATCGTGCCTTCCCATTTGTGCTATTTCAGTGAGGCCATGTCAATCACGAAGCGATACTTGACATCGCTCTTTGCCAAACGCTCATAGGCCTGGTTGATATCCTGAATTTTGATCAGCTCGATGTCTGAAGTGATGCCGTGCTCAGCGCAAAAATCGAGCATCTCCTGGGTTTCGCGAATGCCTCCGATAGCAGAGCCAGCGAGGCGATGCCGTCCGAGTATCAAATTGAAGGCGGCCACGGCGGCGGGCTTTTCGGGCGCGCCGACCAGAGTCATTGTGCCGTCTTTTTTCAGCAGTTCCAGATAAGCATTGAGATCGTGCTCGGCAGAAACCGTGTCGAGGATGAAATCAAAACTGGAAGCGTGTTTTTGCATCTTCTCCGGCTTAGTAGAGATGACAACTTCATCGACGCCCAGACGTTTGGCATCCGCGATCTTCTTGGGCGAGGTGCTGAACAGCACCACGCTTGCGCCGAATGCTTTCGCAAACTTCACGCCCATGTGTCCCAGCCCACCGAGGCCCACGATGCCGACCTTCTGGCCTTTGCCGACATTCCAGTGCCGGAGCGGAGAATAGGTCGTAATGCCCGCGCAGAGCAGCGGAGCCGCGCCCGCGAGATCGAGTTTATTGGAAACTCGAAGCACAAAAGCTTCGCGCACCACAATGCTGTCGGAATATCCGCCATAGGTTACGCCGCCGAGAATTTTGTCTTCAGCGTTGTAGGTGAGAGTCGGAAAATTAATGCAAAATTGCTCGTCGCCGGCGCGGCAGTTCTCGCACACGCCGCAAGAACTGACCATGCAGCCCACACCGACGGTGTCGCCTTCTTTGAACTTTTTGACGGCCGGGCCGATTTTCGTGACGCGGCCAATGATTTCGTGTCCGGGCACAACCGGGTAAACCGTTGGCATAGTTCCCTGCCATTCATTGCGAACCTGATGCAAATCGGAATGGCACACTCCGCAGTATTGAATTTCAATCTGCACATCATCGGGACGCAGCTCGCGCCGCGGAACAGAGAAGGGTGATAATCCCGAGGTCGCGCTCTTGGCTGCATAGGCTTTGGCTTTATAGGCAACCGATGCCTGATTTTGAGGTTCAACTAAAGGGGTTTCTACTACACTCATTTTTCTCTCCTGAAATTGGTTTGAGATCGGATTAATACATCCCACCAGGGACGGAAGCAGCTTTCTGACTCGGGCGAATACTTCTCTTCTGATGCCCTGCCTCTAATAAAGGACGCAAGGAATCCGGCAACTCAGATCGGGATCACGCGTCACAATCAGTCGCGGATTCCCACTGCTGCCATCATTCTTCCTGTCACTCCGTTTTCTCCGCGATGGGAGAAGAACAGATCCTGACGGCAAATAGTGCATAGGCGAAGATCTGAAATGTTTTTCGCTGGCACTCCGGCAGCTAGCAACTGGCGACGATTGGCTTCGGCAAGATCGAGGAAGATTTTCTTCGGCAACTCGCTGTGTCCGGGTGCGCGCGAGGTCAGAAACAAAAGCGGATACTTCTCATGGATTTCGTTTCGGTCTTTGGTTTCGCGAAACAGTTCGCTGCCATAGGTGAACTGCGCCTCGAAAGCGGACCTGACCTCTGGCCCAATTTCGTAGCAGCATCCGCGAATTCCCGGGCCGATCGCAGCCTTCAGATATCGCGGCTCACTGCCGAACCAGCGGTGCATTTCGCCGACGCCCTTCTCAACGATGCGCTTTGAGGTCCCCCGCCAGCCGGCGTGAAAGACGCCGACCGCGCGGTGTTTGGGATCGACAACGATTACCGGCAAGCAGTCAGCGGTGAGGACGCCCAGCAAAATTCCCGGAACATTGGTCACCATTCCATCGCCGGCAAGCGGAGCATTACTTTTGGGAAGTTCAGTAATGCGACGAACAAGATCAGAATGGATTTGGCGAAGGGTGATGAGCGGCGGTTGTTGTCCAGTCGATGTTCGAGACTTTCGCTCCGCGGGCGTAGTCAGCGCACAGATAAATTCGCGCCGATTATTCTCCACTGAAGCTTTTGTGTCGTGGGCAGTGAACCCCAGGTTCAACGCGTTGCCACCGTAAACTTTTGACACTCCTCCGAACCGGGTGCTGAAGCCGTGCACCAGCCATGGGAGTTTCGTCAGTGACGGGGCACGTAAGATATCGCCGGCTGACACGCTGCCTGTTTTCTTCGGCGTTTTCTGTTTCAGAATTTTGCTGGGCACAGATTTATATTAGCAATCCCGCCCTCGCGTTATGCTTCCCGTGCACTAGGAAAAAAGCAAAACATAACCACAGAGAGCACAGAGTTACACAGAGCACAGCCACAGAGGTTTAGGCAGGCGATGCATTCCTCTGTGATTTCGTCTATAGGCCTCCATGCTCTCTGCTATGGCCTCTGATTCCAGCCGAGCAGACCGCGACCGTCGTATAATTCCCGGTTCACCGGAGAAAAACATGCGTTCATTGCTTGTCCTAGTAGTCACCGCGATTCTTGCCGTCCCTGCCTTCGCACAACAAAACGAAAATCAGCAGTCATCGCAACCGGACACTCAGTCCGCGAATCAGCAAAAGAAGAAGGAGAAGGCGCAGCCTCCAAAACAGCAAAAAGAGGAAGAGCCAGCGGCCAAATCAACTGAACCCGCCCCGTCGAAGAGTGAACCCAAGCCCGGAGACGACAAAAAAGAAGAGCACTTCGACATGACCGAAATCGCGCCGGTGGTCACGCATCATCAGGTTTCGGTGAACGGAAAAACTTTGAAATATTCCGCCACGACCGGCCGACTTCCCATTAAGCGTGGCGACGGCAAGATTGAAGCCGAGATGTTTTTTGTGGCCTACACGCTCGATGGCCAGGAAGCTTCGAAGCGGCCGGTTACATTTGCTTTTAACGGCGGACCAGGATCCGCGTCAATCTGGCTGCACATGGGCGCGCTTGGACCGCAGCGCGTCGTATTGAATCCTGATGGGTTTCTGCCGCCCGCTCCTTACCGCACTGAAGACAACCCTTACACCTTGCTCGATAAGAGCGACCTGGTCTTGGTGGATGCGATCGGCACCGGTTTCAGCCGCGCCGAAACTGCAGAGATCGGCAAGAAGTTTTGGGGCGTGAAGGGTGATATTCAGGCCTTCAGCGAATTTATCCGTCTCTATATCACGCGCTACGAGCGCTGGAGCTCGCCGCTGTTTTTGCTCGGCGAAAGTTACGGCACGACCCGCTCGGCCGGAATTGCAGGGAATCTGAGCGAACTTGGAATCAGTTTTAACGGCATCACACTACTCTCCACAGTTCTAAATTTTCAGACCCTAGTCGATCAGAAGACCAACGACGAGCCCTATATTTTTCTGATTCCTTCTTTCACCATGATCGCCGGTTATCACCATAAGCTCGCGCCGGATTTGCAGCAGGATGTAATCAAGGCGCGGCAACAGGCGGAGCAGTGGGCCTCGGGCGAATATGCACAGGCGCTAGCCAAAGGCGATTCGCTTACGCCTGAGGAGCGGCAGAAAACTGTCGAGCAAATGTCGCGCTTTACAGGATTGAGCAAAGAAGTTATCGACCAGGCGAACTTGCGCATCGACGTACCCAAGTTCACGCATTATTTATTGATCGATCAAAAGCTCCGGATTGGCCGGTTGGACGGGCGATACACGGGGCCTGATCCGAATGGGCTGCTGGATACGCCGTTTTACGATCCCACCGAGTCGAACATTCTTGCGCCCTTCAATGCGGCGTTTAATAACTATCTTCGCAACGAGCTGGGTTACAAAGTGGATATGCCGTACTTCCTATTTGCGCGGGATCAAAGTTTTGGAGAGAAATGGGATTGGGGATCGGGGATTGAAGGTTTTCCGGATACGGCCAGCGCCTTGCGGCAGGCCATGGTGCGCAATCCATTCCTGAAAGTACTGGTGATGGAAGGTTACTACGATCTGGCTACTCCTTATTATGCGGCGAACTACACGTTTGATCACATGGACTTGCCGGCGAAGTACCGGGGCCAGATTTCATTTACCACCTATGACGCCGGACACATGGTTTATTTGCCGATGGATAGCCTGAAGAAGATGAAGTCTGATGAGAGTGGGTTTATAGAGAAAGCTTTATCTGCTCAGTGATTATCGAAGCCGGGCGAACGTGCCCGTCGCTCCACAAACATTTATCGGTGACGGGCGGGGGCGCCCGTCACCACACAACCAGTTGGTAACTTGCTTCCCTGCCCATAATGCGATACAAACGGCGCAGTACCCTATGTCTTCGCGCCGTTTTTACCTCCTCCCACTCCTGCTGGTTTCAACCGTGCTGGCGCAGGTGCCCGCACCCAACTCAGTTCCTGTACCGCCAGTGAACCCAGCTGAACCGACGGTCATTCTCGACCATTCGCAAGAGGCTTACGTTGTCGAGAAACTCCACACTTCGTATCGTTTTGAAAACGACGGCACCGGGCGTCGCGAATTTTACGTCAAGATCAAGGTGCAGAGTGAATCAGGCGTCGAGCAATGGGGGCAGGTGGTGGTCGGGTATAACTCGGCGAATGAGCGCGTGGAGATTCCGTTTGTCCGGGTGCTGAAGCTGGATGGCTCGACCGTGACCGCTCCGCAGGACTCGATCCAGGACTTAAGCATTCCGCTGGAGCGAGAGGCGCCGGTTTATACCGACTACCGCCAGAAGCACATCACGGTGCCGGGACTACGTCCCGGAGAAGAGCTGGAATACGACTTCATCACTATCACGCAGACCCCCCTCTCGCCCGGGCAGTTCTGGATGGAACACGACTTTGCCAAGGCCGGCACGGTGCTGGATGAGCAACTGGTCCTCGATGTCCCCGAGGACCGGACGATCAAGCTGAAAACCAAGCCCGGCAACGATCCGAAAATCGCCGATAGCAATGGCCGGCGCGTTTATACCTGGACGAGTTCGCACGTCGACAAAGACGAATCGGAAAAGAAAAAGGACAAAGAGAAAGAAAAGCACGCGGCTAAAGAGCCTGACCTTCCCGCCGTGCAGATGACCACTTTCGCCAGTTGGGAACAGATGGGCCGCTGGTACGCTTCGCTGGAGAAAGACCGGCGCCAGCCCACTGCCGAGATACGCGCCAAAGCCGCCGAGCTTACCAAGGGCAAGAACAGCGATCTGGATAAGATTCAGGCGCTTTACGATTTTGTTGGACCCAATTTTCGCTACATCAGCCTTTCTTTCGGTGTAGGGCGGTTTCAGCCACACGCTGCCGCCGACGTCCTGCACAACGCCTACGGCGATTGCAAGGACAAGCACACGCTGCTGGCTTCGCTGCTCGAAGCCTCGGGTTATCACGCGTCGTCTGTGCTGATCAACTCCGCACGCAAGATCGACCCCGACATTCCTTCGCCCTCACAGTTTGATCACGTATTCACCATGGTGCCGCTGGGCAAAGAAGAAATCTGGATGGACAGCACCACCGAAGTTGCGCCCTTCCGGCTGCTGTCTGCGGTGTTGCGCGACAAGCAGGCGCTGATCATTCCGCAGGATGGCGCTCCCCATCTTGAACAGACGCCCGCTAATCCGCCTATGGTGAACCGGCAGGTGTCTGATATCGACGGCAAGATTAATGAATTCGGCAAGCTCAACGCGCATGTGAAGTATGAGCTTCGCGGCGATACCGAACTCTACCTGCGCATGCTCTTCCGGCACGTTCCGCGCAACAAGTGGAATGAGTGGGTCAAGCAGATGAATACCTTCAGCGGGATTAACGGAGAGGTTTCCGACCTCAACGTCAGCGATCCGGCCCAGACCCACGAGCCGTTCCAGATCGACTACAAAATCGAGGTTGCAAATTATCTCGACTGGTCGAAGAAGAAATCAGACCTGGTGCTCCCGCTTTCACAGATCAGTTTGGCTGATGCCGATGAGGACGACACTGATCCGATCAAGATTGGTTCGCCGATCGAATACTCGTATCATCTGCGGCTGGAATTTCCCACCAAATACACGGAGAGGTCACCGCTGCCGTTTGCCATGAAGCGCGATTACGCGCATTACGACGCCAGCTACAAAGTGGAAGGCAATGTCTTTACGGCATCACGTTCGCTGGTTACCAACATTAATGAGTTGCCCTCGGCGCGATCGAGTGACTACCTGGCATTTCGCCGCGCAGTGCTGTCGGATGCGACGCAGCATCTTTCGATCGACAGCAGCGCCGCCGGATCGCCGACGCTGTCAGCCGACCTGAAGGGTGATGAACTTTACGACGCGGCCAAAGCGTCGTTCGACCGGGGGAATTATCAGGCGGCGGTCGATCTTTTCAAACGGGTGGTGGCGGCCGATCCAAAACACAAAACTGCGTGGATGGACCTGGGCCGCGCTTACATGCTACTTCGCCAGACCGACGATGCCATCGTTGCCTTCAAGAAACAGGCGGAACTGAATCCATATGACGAGTACGCGTACGGCGCGCTGGGCTGGGCTTACACCACCGCGCGCAAATATGATGATGCAGCGGCGGCGTTCAATAAGTCGATTGAGATCGATCCGCTGAGCCAGTACGCGCATGCGGCGCTGGGCGGCATGTACGCGGAAGCGCACCAATACGACAAGGCCGCGCCGGAACTGGAGAAGGCGGTCTCGCTCAAGTCGGATGATGCAGCATTGCAGATCAGCCTGGGCGATGCCTATCTGAATTTAGGTCAGGACGAAAAGGCCTTGGCGGCGTTCGACCGGGCGACGGAAATTTCCGCTACTCCAGAAGTCTGGAACAACATTGCTTACCAGTTGTCGCTCAAGAGAGCCCATCTCGATCGCGCACAGCAGTATGCCGAATCGGCGGTGACGGCGATCTCCAACTCTCTGCGCAATCTTTCGCTTGATCAGTTGTCTGATCGCGATCTAGGAATGGTTTCCGCGCTCGACGCGGATTGGGACACCCTGGGCTGGGTGTATTTTGCGCGCGGCGATCTGGCGAAGGCACAAAAATATGTGGACGCCGCATGGACGCTGGGCGAGCACGGCGAAGTCGGTGATCACCTGGCAGAGATCTATGAAAAGCGAGGGCAGAAAGACGACGCGATTCGCACCTATGCCAGGTCACTGTCCGGACTGCGCCCTGCACTTGAGACTAAAGGTAGGCTGGCGGCACTGGTCGGAGGCGAGGCCAATGCAACCAAGGCGGTCGAGCAACATCGCGCCGATCTGCAAACTCTACGCACCATTCATCTGGGAAGAATTGCGCCTACGGGAGGGACGGCGGAGTTTTTTGTGATCGTGACATCGTCCTCGGGGCATGCGCAAGTGGCGGCGGCGAAATTTATCAGCGGAGAAGAAAAGCTGAAGCCACTGACCGAAAATCTGCGCAACGCCAAAATCGATTTCATGTTCCCGGATGACACGCCCACGAAAATTTTGCGGCGCGGAACGCTTTCTTGCTCCAAGGATTCGCACGAGTGCGATTTCGTGATGATGATTCCAGAGGATGTGCAC
>Ga0157372_10009624_pt1 | contig 10272 bp, 8 predicted proteins | sample C55metaG_FD_115307 | JGI IMG/M metagenome (GOLD analysis project Ga0157372, IMG submission 115307) | Corn rhizosphere microbial communities from Kellogg Biological Station, Michigan, USA - C5-5 metaG | ecosystem: Host-associated > Plants > Roots > Rhizosphere > Soil | place: USA: Michigan...
AGCTTTGTATTTGGCACCTGCCCTTTTTGATACATGTGTGTAAGCGATATGCGATAATCTCCGTTCTCACCTTTACCTGCAATAGAAAAATTTTGTGTTGTGATGAGTTCATTATTTAAAAAATTCTTCAGGTTATCTTTTCCGCGTGTTATTGCAGGTAAAGGTTTATAGTGGCTTACATCATCATATCCATTTTGACTAAACGGGAAAGTATTATCAGGATCATACTCACTATTGTATTGCGGATATTCAAGACCAGTGTTCAATTTTGGCCCCCATACATAACCATAATCATCGTACCAGCCGCCACCACCTTTGCCATCAATAAAAGCATAATAACCGCTCCAACCCATACCATACTGATCCTGCGTTTTTGGAACCCTTAAAAAACCTGTCTGGAATTGTGTTGTTGAGTTATAGGTAAACTCAACACCGTTTGCGCCGGTCTTACCTTTTTTAGTAGTAATCATTATCGCTCCGTTAATTCCAAGAGCGCCATATAAAGCGGCAGCCGCAGTGCCTTTTAGTACATTTATGTTATCTATGTCGTTTGGATTAAGATTCCAATAATCAAAGCTGTTATTATCTGTGGGCACACCATCAATTACAACTAATGTTTTTTCACCTCTCAGCAATATCTCGGGATTCTCAAAAAGATTTGTTTTGGGTATCACATTAAGACCGGCAACTTTACCAATTAAATTTTCTGCAACATTTGGTTCGGGTGCTTTTTCTAAAGAAGCGCCTTTTACTTCCTGTGTTGCATAAGAAATTTTTTCTTTTTCTTTTTTTATACCAAGTGCCGTTACAACAACGTCTGTTAATTGACTGCTCTCGCCTTGTCGCAGTGTTACATTTATAACTGTTTGTCCATTTACCGGCACCTCCAATGGAGTATAACCTATTGATGTAAATACCAAAGTTGCATCGGGTGAACAGGCAATTGAATATGTTCCTGCAGAGCTGCTAATCGCTCCTCTGTCAGTGCCTTTAATTTTAACAGAAACGCCCTCAAGATTTGTACTATCATGTGATGAAAGAATTACTACCCTCACCGTGATATTTTGTGAACAGGCATAATTAAAAATTGCGAAACAAGAGATAAGAATTAAAAATAATTTCCTCATTAGTTAAGTTTTTTTAGTTCGAAAACATCTGAAAAATTTACAAAGCTTATATTGAAGACAAGCAATAACGTTTTAAGCTGCAAAACAAATCAAAAAAATTTATTTTGATTGAATGTTCATTCAATATAAAAGTGAAATAAAAATATTTTTTTTAGCCTGCCAAATAAAAAATAACGAAACCGTTTGCGTAATTTTAAAACTTAATAATTTAATAAATAAAGGCTAACATTATAATTAGATTGTTTACTTTTCAGCCCCAAAATCTTTCAACTAATATTATCTGCATTAAAAAATGGGAAGAAAAAATTTAAAAGAACCACGCCAAAAAGAGATTATAAAAGCATTTTATAAATTATCAAAAAAAGAAGGGCTTGAAAATGCATCCATCGCTAAAACGGCTGAACTGATAAATGTAAACCCCAGCCTTATTATGCATTATTTTAAAACAAAAGATTATTTAGTGTATGGCTTGATAGAATTTATTTTAGATAAGTATTTACTGATTTATAAATTAGATAATATTAGCAGCAGCAGCCCAAAAATTGTATTAAATAAAATAATGGATAATATTTTTTCAAAAAAATGGAACACACTATTTGATGATGGTGTTTCTTATAGCTGTTATTCACTTACTTTCCGTAATAAAATAATTCGCCAGAAGTATAAAATATTGCTGGATACGCTTCGCAAAAGCCTGGAAGATTCAATAATAGCATGCAATAGAGCAAAGCTTTTATCTGTAAAAAATCCATCTGCAACAGCTGATTTAATATTTGTTTTAGTGGATGGCGCTTATTACTATTTAAGTTTGGTAGATAATAAAGAGGAATATGAAAAAAAACTTAGCCAGTATAAAAAGCAGGCATTAAACCTGCTTAAATAAAGTTTTTAAGTTATAAGCTTTTACAATCCGCAATTTAAATTTGAACATTAGACCTTTTTTCTTGCAATAGAAATCAAAGCAGTAAAGCCAATCGCAAACCAAACAATATTGACTATTATGTTAGGGTAATCATCAAGATGAATTGCATTTACAATTAAACCTACTGCCCCGAAAATATTTAACAGGTGATACGCTTTTTGCTCAGGTTTTAATTTACCCAGCGATAAAAGAAGATAAGCAACAATGTAAGCAAGCGTACCAATCCATCCGATTAAATCAGTAAAATTAGTAATCGTTGTATTTTTCATTGCAACCTTATGTTTAGTAACCGCTAAGTTATTTGGCTTTTACTCCTTTTCTCAAATCGGATTTGTGAAATGCACATTATTTATCAAATCTTTTCATATCCGGATGCAGCATGATATAAATATCATTCACACTTTTATTTTTCGAATGAATAATAATTCCTGTGCAAATATGCTGTAACCCGGCATTAGCAATTTCAAAAGCAATGCCTTTTTGTTTATCATCATAAAGAGTAATTGTTCTGCCATCGCTGCTTTTATATTGCGCGGCTTTTTTTACAGCGTATTTATTTTTTATATCATCAAGCGAACTGTAAACATGAATACTATCAGCGGTTACAAAAAAAGACGAAGTGGTTCTTATTTGCTGAACAGTTTGTTCACGCATGCTCGTGTCTTTGTAAGCAGTATAAATATTCAGCTCTGTTTTATTATTATGTTCGTCGCGTTTTTTTCCGTACCAGCTTATCCATGCTTTACCCATTGCAGCATCGCTCATATCAGGTTTGCCTAAAATACTTTGCAATGTTGATGCATCTGTACCCAGCGAAATGTTTCCAACACTTTTACCCGCAATTAATGTGGTGTTACCTTCGGTTGTTTGTGAATTTCCAGTTATATTATTATTTACTGTAACAGAATCATTACGCACTGCAACAGTATCCTGTTTTTGGAAAGCTGTATCATGTATCGTGTCTGTTGAAGTTGATTCAGATGAAGGATTGTTGTTGCAATCAATAAATATTAATGAAGCAAAAATTATAAGAAATCCCTTTTTCATTATGTTTTTCTCTTTGCTGTACAAAGATTATTCCGATATAAATTAATAATAAAGATATGTTTATGGAAGCAAAATATTTTCTTTATTAAAATGAACAACAGATTTAGTTATTTCGTAAAAGCATTGGCGTACAATAAAGCGTTATGAAAATTTTGGTAATAGAAGATGAAAGAGAGCTTTCAAAAAGTATTTGCGAATATCTCGGCAATGAGCAATTTATAACAGAAACAGCATACAATTTTTCTTCAGCGCTGGAAAAAATTTCTTTATACGATTATGCCTGTATTATCCTTGATATAAACCTGCCCGATGGAAGCGGTTTGGAAATACTAAAAGAAATAAAAGCCAATAACAAAGCCGATGGTGTAATAATTATTTCTGCAAAAAATTCACTGGACGATAAAATTTACGGTTTAAAAACCGGCGCCGATGATTATCTCACAAAGCCATTTCATTTATCGGAACTAAGTGCAAGAGTATTCGCAATTATTCGCAGAAAATCCTTTGAGGGAAAAAATATTATCACCTTTGATGAGTTGCAGATAAACTTAACCGAGAAGCAGGTTTTTATTAAAGGAAAATTATCAGAGCTCACTAAAAAAGAATATGAACTGCTGTTGTATCTCGTAAGCAATAAAAATAAAGTGATTAGTAAATCTGCGATTGCCGAACATTTATGGGGCGATAATATGGACCTTGCCGATAACTACGATTTTATTTACACACACATAAAAAATCTGCGCAAAAAATTTCTGCAGCACGGTGCTCCGGATTATATCAATTCCGTTTACGGAATGGGTTATAAATTCAGCCTTCCAAAACCATGAAACTTTTTGCAAAATATAACCGCATTAACATCACCTCAACCATTTTAATTTTTTTGTTGGGATGCCTGGCATTTTTTCTGTTGCTGCGGTACATTGTTATTAAACAGGTTGACGAAGATTTGAAAATTGAAAAAAATGAAATCCTCACTTATGTGAATCGCTTTCACCATCTGCCAAATATTATTGAAGTTAGAGACCAGTACACTGCTTATCAGAAATTAGATAAACCGCTGCACATTGATAAAATTTTTACACACACTGCTTACGAAAAAAATAAGCGTCGCAACGAACTGCAGCGCACAATAGAATTTACCTTCCCGGTAAATGATGCATGGTATTTGGCAGATGTGAGCAAATCGCTGGAAGAGACCAATAGATTAATTGCATCTATTATCATTATTACCATAACTATAATTTTATTGATTCTGATTGTAACGTTTTTTATTAATCGTGTTGTTCTAAAAAAATTATGGCGACCTTTTTATAATACGCTTGAAACATTACAGCAATTTAAACTAAGCAATACAAATGCTGTACAATTTAATAACACAAATACAGATGAGTTTCAATATTTAAACACAGTTCTCACTAATGCTTTAAGCAAGGCGCAACAAGATTACCAAACATTGAAAGAGTTTACCGAAAATGCTTCGCATGAATTGCAAACACCGCTGGCAGTAATTCAATCAAAACTTGACTTGCTTATACAGGATGAGCATTTATCAGAAAATGAAAGCGGCATTATTCAAAGTGCTTACGATGCAGTACAAAATTTAAATAAGCTCAATCAATCTTTATTACTGCTTGCAAAAATCGAGAACAAACAATTCAGTGAAACGACTGTTATTGATTTAAAAGAAATGCTGCAAAATAAATTAAGCCAGTTTAATGATTTATGGAAAAGCCGCAACATACAAGTACAAACAAATCTTTCAGAAAAAAGTATCCGCGGCAATAAATACCTCGTTGAAATTTTGCTGAATAATTTATTAAGTAATGCCACCAAACACAATATTGAAAACGGTTTTATTCATATTATTTTAAACGACGATTTAGAAATAACAAACAGCGGCATTTCACATTCGCTCGATGAAAATTTTTTATATAAAAGATTTTCAAGTCAAAACAAAGAAACAGGCAATTATGGTTTGGGTTTATCTATTGTTCAGCAAATATGCATTGCATCGGGTTACACATCTGCATATAATTTTTCCGCTCCCAACGTGCATACATTCAGATTAGATTTTCATGCATCTATTTAGTGAAGTCAAAAGAGGCTTCAAATTTGCTTCAAATTCAAATTATTCTTTTGTTATGGATAATTTGTTTTGAATGAACCGAATGAAGCTGTTGCAATATTTTATTAAAGCATTTTTTTTGTGGATGTTTTTTGCATCTGCAATTAATGTAAATGCGCAACAAAAAAATCTTGATTATTTCCTTGAACAAGGTTTGCAAAACAGTCCATTATTAAAAGAAGCAAATAATGCAATCCTGCTTAATCGCATAGACAGTCTGCGCATTCTTGCACAATACAAACCGCAGGTAAATGGCATCAGCAATAATTATTATGCGCCAATAATCAATGGTTACGGTTATGATGAAATCATCACCGACATCCGCAATCTCACCGAACAAATTAGCGCCTCAAAAACCTTTGTTGGTAAAAGAAATTTAAATATCCAGTTTGAGGGAATTCAATTGCTTAATGATTCAATTTCCATTGCAGGGAAAATTTCTGAACAGGATTTACGGCGCACCATTACTGCTGCATACATTGCTGCGTATGGCAGTTGGCGTGAATATAATTTTAATAATGAAGTGTATAATTTGCTTTCACAGGAAGATACTATCTTAAAAAAACTGACGCAGGCTAATGTGTACCGCCAGACAGATTATCTCACTTTTTTAGTTACGCTGCAACAACAACATCTTTCTATTACGCAGGCAAAACTGCAATATCAAAATGATTATGCAACGCTGAATTATTTATGCGGTTTGATTGATACCTCTTATACGCCATTAGATTCTCCTGCTATCGCATTGCAACGATTGCCTGATTACAACAGTTCTGTGTTTTATAAAAAATTTATTACAGATAGTTTATTGTTGAAAAATGCTTCGCAACAAATTGGTCTTGCATATAAACCTAAATTAAGTTTAAGCACTGATGCAGGCTATGTTTCGTCATTAGCTTATTTACCTTATAAAAATTTTGGTGCTTCTGTTGCATTAAATCTCACCATCCCAATTTATGATGGTCATCAGCGTAAGCTGCAATATCAGCGATTAGATATTCTCGAACAATCGCGTATCAGCAACCGCGATTTTTATTCAGCACAATACCAGCAGCAGACAGCACAGCTTGCACAGCAATTGCAAACCATCAATCAGATTATTAATGAAACAAACGAGCAGTTAAAATATGTGCACACATTAATGTCTGCCAATCAAAAATTACTTGTAACCGGTGATGTGCATATTGCAGATTATGTGATTGCCATCAGCAATTATTTAAATGCACAGAATACCATCACGCAAAATATTATTAAGCAATTTCAAATTATTACGCAGTTAAATTACTGGAACAAACAATGAAGAAATCTACCTGCATATTCATAATATTTCTGTTAACCTGCATGAACTCATGTAAAAACAACAGCACAGAAGATGATGAAGATATTTCACCGGAAGATGCTGTTGTGCCTGTAACAATTACTCATCCTGCACATGGAAACATCAGCGAAACAGTTGAATTAAACGCAACATCAGCATACACTTTAAAAACGTTTGTAAAATCCAATGCGATTGGATACCTGCAATCATCCGATATAAAAGTGGGCGATTATGTGAGCAAAGGGCAAACGCTTTTTACTATAAAAACGAAAGAAGCTGTTGCATTGGGCAACACGATAAATAATCTGGATTCTTCATTGCATTTTGAAGGTGTAACAAAAATTAAATCTCCTGCCAGTGGTTATATAACACAATTGATTGCTACAAGCGGAAATTATGTGCAGGATGGCGAACAGCTTGCAGAAATTACGGATAAATCAAGCTTTGCTTTTTTGCTTGATTTGCCTTACGAACTAAAACCTTATCTCCCACAAAATAAAATATTGCAATTGCATCTTGCAGACAGTACGATACTGCAGGGTTATATTCAATCTGCATTACCAACGGTTGATTCTGTTGCACAAACACAGCGTTACATCATTAAAGTAAATGCTGATAAAATGATTCCGGAAAATCTTGTTGCAAAAGTGAGATTGATTAAAGAGCAAATTGCAAATGCCACTTTACTTCCAAAGCCTGCAGTATTAAGCAATGAAGAGCAAACTGAATTTTGGATTATGAAATTATTGAATGATAGTGTTGCTGTTAAAACAGATATTAAAAAAGGAATTGAATCAGGGAGTAATATTCAAATTCTTGAACCGCCGTTGAATGATAGCGACAAAATAATTCTTACAGGAAATTATGGATTGAGTGATACGGCGAAGATTAATATTATAAAAAATGAGCCATAATTTTTTGAACCACAAAGACTCTAAGGCACAAAGAAACACAAGAAATTTTTTCACCTCTTTTGCTTAAAAAATGAGATATGTATAATAAACTTTCTGAACACGAAGAGTATTTAGCAAAGCAAATTGTAGGTATAGCTTTTAAAATTCATAAGACATTAGGACCAGGTTTGCTTGAAAGCGTGTATGCCAAATGTTTCTGTTATGAACTTTTTGTAAGAAGAATAAATTATTTGCAACAAAAAGAGGTGCCTATTGAATATGAAACAATAGTAATTGATGGCGGTTTAAGATTAGACTTATTGATTGAAGATTTAGTTATAGTTGAATTGAAAGCGCAAGAAAATTATCATCCTGTTTGGGAAGCACAGATTTTAAGTTATTTGAAATTAACAGGTAAACGACTTGGCTTTCTTATAAACTTTCATGTACCATTAATTAAAGATGGAATAAAACGAATGATTCTATAAACTTTTTTATGAGTTACAAACACATTAAGACAAATCTTAGTGCTTCTTCGAGTCTTTATGTCTTCGTGGTTCAATACAAATAACAATGCGTAATTTCTTCACTACATATAAAAATCCCATCACTGTTCTCATCGTCATCATTCTGCTTGGCGGTGCTTTTGCCTATTCAAAAATGCAAACAGCATTATTTCCTGAAATCACTTTTCCTAAAATAAAAATTATTGCAGATGCAGGTCAGCAGCCGGTTGATAAGATGATGATCACTGTAACCAATCCGCTGGAACAAGCCATCAAACAAATACCCGATTTACAAACCATTCGAAGTACCACAAGCCGCGGCAGTTGCGAACTTTCTGCATTCTTAAACTGGAATGCAGATGTTGATCTGGCGCAACAACGCATTCAATCAAAAATCAGTGAAATAAGCAACACATTACCCGCCGGCGTAAATATTACGGTTGAACGTATGAACCCATCCATACTCCAGGTAATTGGTTACTCGGTAGAAAGCCACAGCCGCACACCCATTGAAATGAAGATGCTGGCAACATACACCATCAAACCATATTTATCAAGAGTGCAGGGCGTTTCTGAAGTGCGTGTGATTGGCGGCAAAACGAAAGAATATGATGTTGTATTGAACCAGCAAAAAATGAATGTACTTGGCATTACGCCTGATGTTGTAAGCAATGCCATCGCACAAAATAACATCATACAATCCAACGGCTATTTAAATGATTACAGGCAGATGTATTTAACCGTTACCGATGCTTCGGTAAATTCTTTGCAACAGTTGCAAAACATTGTTGTAAGTAATAACAAGCGTATTGTTTTATTAAAAGATATTGCTGATGTAAGCATCAATAACGCAAAAGAATATGTTATAAGCAACGCAAACGGTCATAAAAGTTTGCTGTTAGAAGTAATTAAGCAACCGAATGCAAATCTTATAGATGTCTCAAATGAAATGCAAAAACAGGTTGCTGCATTACAGAAAATTTTACCAAAAGACGTAATCATCAAGCCATATTATATACAGGCAGATTTTGTACATGATGCTGTAAAAAGTGTTACAGATAGTTTATGGATTGGTTTGGTGCTTGCGATTATTGTGGCAATTCTTTTCTTGCGTTCATTTAAAGCAAGCAGTGTAATACTTATCACTATTCCGGTTACATTATTTCTTACGCTGATTGTTTTATATGCAACCGGCGAAACATTAAACATAATGACGCTTGGTGCAATTGCTGCTGCCATTGGTTTAATTATAGATGATGCAATTGTTGTTGTAGAACAAATACACCGAACGCATGAAGAAAACCCTGATGAATCATCAGTAACACTTGTGCAAAAGGCAATTAAATATTTGTTTCCTGCAATGGTGAGTTCATCATTAAGCACCATTGTTATTTTTCTTCCGTTTACATTAATGAGTGGCGTTGCAGGCGCTTATTTTAAAGTGCTTACCAATACAATGCTCATAACATTGGTGTGTTCATTTTTTGTTACATGGTTAGCATTGCCGGTTATTTATTTATTGTTCTCAAAAAAATCAACAGAAGAAAATAAAAAAGTCAAAGAGCATAAAGTAAAAAAACAACGCTGGGTTTCATTCTTCATTCATAATTCTTACATAAGTTTTGCTTTTTTAATTGCATTGATTGTTGCCATCATTCTTATCTATCCAAATTTGCAAACAGGTTTTTTGCCTGAGATGGATGAAGGCAGCATTGTGCTCGATTATGTTTCGCCGCCGGGTACATCGCTTGCAGAGACAGACCGCATGCTGAGTACAGCAGAAAAAGAAATTATAAAGGTTCCCGAAGTGGAAGCATATTCAAGACGGACAGGAACGCAAATGGGTTTCTTTATTACTGAACCAAATACCGGCGATTATTTAATTCAATTAAAGAAAAACAGAAATCGCAGTACAGAAGAAGTGATTGCAGATATACGCTCACGCATCGAAAGCACGCAGCCCGCGCTGCGTGTGGATTTCGGTCAGGTGATTGGCGACCAGCTTGGCGATTTAATGACATCGGTTCAGCCTGTTGAAGTAAAAATTTATGGTAATGATGAAGCCACATTGCAAAAACTTTCGCAACAGGTTGCATCAATAGTTGAAAATGTAAAAGGCACTGCAGATGTGTTTGATGGCATCACACTTACCGGGCCAACTATCAATATTCAGCCCAATAATATAAACCTTGCACAATACGGAATCTCGCCAACCAGTTTTCAATCGCAATTACAAACTGCTTTGGAAGGAAATGTTGCAGGCAGTGTGTATGATAAAAATCAATTGACCGACATACGCATGATGTACGCGGGTAACAACACACGCAGCCTTGA
>Ga0157372_10009628_pt1 | contig 10270 bp, 8 predicted proteins | sample C55metaG_FD_115307 | JGI IMG/M metagenome (GOLD analysis project Ga0157372, IMG submission 115307) | Corn rhizosphere microbial communities from Kellogg Biological Station, Michigan, USA - C5-5 metaG | ecosystem: Host-associated > Plants > Roots > Rhizosphere > Soil | place: USA: Michigan...
ACTTCGGACAAATTGCCGGATAAATTTCTGGTTCACGATCAGCACGAGAGGCGTATCGCTTCGATCCTCATCCGTAAAGCCTCGGCCGGTTAAGATCGGAATTCCAAGCGTCGCAAAGTAAGTTGGGCTTACATAAGTAAACCTGCTCGATCCGCTTAGTGCTCCCATATCGATGGTATGGCTCCAGCTCCCTCCACCTAGCGGCGTGTTATTCGTTGCCGTCGCATTCTCAATTCCCGGCAGCGTCCGCACATCATCAACCAGCTGCCGTTTGAAAGCGGTGAGGTTTTCCTGTTTCAGATGTAGACCCCCGAATCCGAAATAGCCCACTACGATCCCGGATTCCCGGAACCCCGGATTCAGCGTCGCGAGGTTCCGATAGCTGCGGACAAACAACAAAGCTCCAACCAGCAACACCATCGACACCCCTACCTGCGTCACCACCATCATCCGTTGCATCCAGAAACGCTCGCGGTTGCCCATCACGCCGCGCTCGCCCGATCGTATCGAACTCACCGGATCCGCCTTCGTGCTGCGCAACGCAGGCACCGTTCCGCACAGGATGCAGGTCGCCGCCCCCACCGCCGCGGCGAACAACACCACTCTCCAATCTGCGGCGACCACCAGGTGAATCGAGCTTCTGCTCGTATCCAGCGACGCCACCAGCGCTCTACTCAACGGCTGGGCAAGCGCCACGCCCAGTCCCGAGCCAAACAGCGCCAGCAACGCGCTTTCCATCAGCATCTGCCGCAATATTCTCGTTCTGGTCGCTCCCAGCGCCATGCGAATCGCCATCTCTCTTTGTTTTCTGCTGGAACGCGCCAGCATCAGATTCGCAAGGTTCGCGCACGCAATCAGCAGCACAAGCCCGGTGATCGCCAGCAGGTAGTTCAACGACGAGCTGTACGCCTCTCGCAGATAGCTCACCCCTGCCCCCGCCGGATACGCACCGAGGCGAAACGACGTGAACGTCTTCACCGAATCCGCGCTGTATCCGCTAGGTGCGGTCTTTTCAAACAGTCCGGGGCTCAGAGCATTGAAATAGTCAAAGGCCTGCTTCATGCTCCATCCCGGCTTCAGCCTTCCCATCACCGAGTAAACGAAGATTTCCCGCCTTGGCTTCGGCGGTGTGCACGTTGGATACGCAAGGTCAAAGTGATTGCCCACCTCCATGCCGAAAAACGAAGGCGGTGTAACGCCCAGCACCTGCACTGTCTTGCCCTCAACAACCATCGTTGTGTTCGCGGTAATCGGCACACCGCCCATCTGCGACTTCCAGAACCCGTAGCTCGCCACCACCTTGGTCAATTGGCAAATCGAATCATCCTGCGCCTCAATCAGCCTTCCCTGCCAGGGCGTAACCCCAAGCGTGCTGAAGAACCCTCCGCTCACCTCCAACCCATTCACCCGCCGAGATTCGCTCGGCGTCCCTACCAGCAGGTCATTCATCCGCCACGCAAAAACTCCAGAGAACGGATCATGATGATCCTTCACCTCCTGCCACATCGGTATCGTGAAGTTCATGAACATTCCATCGCTGATACCGAATCCGTGATTGCCACCTACAATACGCAACTCCGCAAGCTCATTGGGTCTGACTACCGGAAGCGTTCGCAATCGAAGCGCATCCAGCAACTCAAAAATTGCAGTATTTGCCCCGATGCCCAGCGCGAGCGTCGCCACAACCACGATCGAGAATCCCGGACTCTTCGCAAATCCTCGCAGCGCCATCCGCACATCGCGCCACAGGCTCTCGATCCCGAGCGCCGCATCTTCTTCAGAGACTCGCTCACGAGCCGCCACCGGACTTCCGAAGCGCAGCCGCGCCTCCCGTTCTGCGACCTCCCGGCTCATTCCCGTCGCAACGTTGTCGTCAATGCACATCTGCATGTGCTCGCGCAGTTCGGCTTCATTCTCCCGCTCCATACGCGTTCGTCTTCCAAGCGTCACGATCCGTCGCAAAAGCCCCATGCCTCACCTCACGCAAACCGCAGAATTGCAGCCACACCCTTTACTACCTGTTCCCAGTTCTTCTCGCGCGCGGCCAGTTGTTCCCTGCCCGCGCGTGTCAGCGAATACCACTTCGCCTTCCGCCCGTAGTCCGTGATCGCCCAGTTCGAACGCACCCAACCGTTCTGCTCCATCCGGTGCAATGCCGGATACAGCGATCCCTCCTCCACGATCAGCAGTTCATCGGACACACGCCGGATGTGGTTCACAATGCCGTAACCGTGCATTGAGCTCAGTTGCGAAAGGGTTTTCAAGATCAGAAGATCCAGCGCGCCCTGCAGATCATTCTTCGCCATATGCTCGTACCCTAGACAGCAAGGGTAAATGGAGCGTAAGTCGCCGCACCCTAGATGTCAAGGGAAATGGGACGAGTGAACTTCAGGCGCTGTTGCGTTTATTCAGAAGTTTTTTCCAGCGCCCAGGCGCACCGCCAGATCAATCTAAGCGAACATTTCAAGGTCGAACCGCTGCCAGGCGGCAGGTGGCTCTGGCGGATCTCCAAATACGGTGAATTTGCTGTAACCGGGGTGCGCGGGTTCTTATCTAACCTTAAGCAGGGGGAGACGTTGAACGTGATTGGGCGGATTGTGCTTGTTCTGGTTGTGGCAGGGGTGGTTGGAGGGTTCATGTTTACGCGAACGACGAACGCCTCAAGCGGCGGACCGGTTCCAGCTCCATCGCTTGACGATGCAATGGCGAACCAGCCGAGCAGGGCAAAAGCTGTGTTTGCCGGAGGGTGCTTCTGGGGCACGCAGGCAGTCTTTCAACGATTGAAGGGTGTAGTGGATACCACCGTGGGCTACTCCGGCGGATCCGCTTCAACCGCAACCTACGACCAGGTGACAACAGAGACGACGGGGCACGCCGAGTCAGTGGAAGTGGTGTACGATCCATCGCGAATTACCTACGGAACCCTGCTTCGGATCTTCTTTTCCGTGGCGCACGACCCTACACAACTGAACCGGCAGGGACCGGATGTAGGCACCTCGTACCGTTCAGCGATTTTCTATGAGAACGATGACCAGAAGCGGATTGCCGAAGCGTATATCGCGCAACTGAACGCGGCGCACGTGTTTGCGCGGCCCATTGTGACCGAACTGAGTCCCCTGAAAGGGTTTTACCGGGCTGAGGACTACCACCAGGACTATGCCCTGCATAATCCCGGCAATCCATACATTTTGGTGTGCGACCGGCCCAAAATCGAGGCATTGAAGAAGGAATACCCAGGTTTGTTCGCAGAGTACACCGGGAAGAATCGAGGAAAGTAAGCGGGCTCGCTGCGCGTTGCACCGGTCACATCCCCCACAGCTGGGTTGAGCCAGAATCCATTCCGATCAACGTGAACCCTAGCCTCCTGAAGGCGGCGAGCGTGACCAGATGCCACTCGGAACTGCACGGTTCTGGCATGCAATCCAGGCAAGCGAGTTCGTCGAGCCACATTTCCTTAAGCAAGTTGCGAGGCTCTGTTCCGATCAGGCCAGAAACAGTGTCGATGAATCTCAGCAACTCGCGTTGCGGGAGAGAAGTGGTCCCATCATTCACCGATGAGACCTCTCCGGGTCGGCCGCCACTCTGCATTATTGGCAATTCATGCATGGCTCTTCTCGATTCTCAAGCTTCAACATCATTGGGACGCTCCCCGCTTCCAACCCGCTCAGCCCGCGCCTTCTAAGGGCGGGAGATTGAAGGAGCCTTTTTCTGGCACGATGTAAGCGAGCTTTTACGGATGAAAGCGAGATCCCAAGCGACTCGGAGATTTCCTTCATCGAACACCCCTGCGACATCCATATCTCGAGTGCAGATCTCAACTTCGGTTCGAGCTTCTGGATTGCGCGATGTATGTTGTCGAGGCGCTGAGTTTGGTCGTAGTTCTGTTCGGGGTCCAGCGCCGAATCTCGAAAATCAAATGATCGACCCTCGCTCTCGGGCGGAAGTGTCGGCTCCATAAACACCTTGGAACGGACGCGGCGTTTGCGGACCATCATGAGAGCGGAATTGATCCCGATCTGCATGAGCCATGTCTTGAATTCGGATCTTCCTTCAAAGCTGTGCAGGTTCATGTATGCGCGAAGAAGCGTATCCTGCAGCACGTCGTCCGCGTCTTCCCGGTTTCGAGTAATGGACAGGATCTTGCGGTAAATGTGAGGGGAGTACTGCCTTTGGAGCTCTTCAAACGCCCACGTTGATCCAGACTTCGCGGCGAGCACGAGATCCGAATCGAGATGCTCGGATCCATAGCTGTAGATGGCGACAGACGACATGTTCAACCTCCATATGACAGAGATGAAATTGCTAAACCCGGGAAATCGTATTCAACCGAAGGTGATGGAGTAGATTTCGGCGCCGGAATCAAGAAACTCGATCTCGAACCGGCGTGCGGAAACAGGCCCTTGTTGCCGAATGAGCTGATACATCCGGGGCTCCTCGAGAATTCCGAACCCCTGCGCGTCAACATCCACACCATGTGAACCGCCCGGCATCTGCCCGTCGACGAACACCTGAAAGGGCACCTTTTTGCCCCGCTCCATCGAGCCCATCACCAGATGAAGATCGCGAGCCTGGAACTGATAAGCGATTCGACCCTTGTCAGCGTTCAGCGAGATCGATTGCTTTCTCGCGGTCCACTCGCCATCCGGGGCCCAATGGTTGAGCTCGAGTTGCGAAGGCGCCGTATACGCGTGTTTCTTGTCGGCGACAGCGCCACCACGCGAGGCGAAGTTCTGTGTGCGCTCGTATCCGAGGTAGTTCTCGCCTGAGCGGAGATCACGCCAGTCAGCGCTCAACTCGGCCCCTGAAGCGTCAATGGATGCCAGACTGCGCTCGAAACCCGTCGCGCCGTTTTCGGCAAGCAACTTCTGAATGACATACTCCGATTTGTCGTAATCGCCTTCCCCGAATTTGTGGTGACGAATTCTTCCCTTGGCGTCGGCAAGGTAGAGCGCCGGCCAATACTCGTTGTTGAAGGCGCGCCAGATCGACAGATCGCTGTCAATCGCGATCGGATATTCGATCATCATCGAATTGGCAGCCTGGCGAACGTTTTCGATGTCCTTCTCAAACTGGAATTCCGGCGAATGCACGCCGACAACGACGAGGCCGTGCTGTTTATATTTCCGGGACCATGCGCGGAGATAGGGGAGAGTGCGCCTCCAGTTAATGCAGGAGTAGGTCCAGAAATCGAACAGGACGACCTTGCCGCGAAGGTCCGCTTCCTGAAGCTGAGGCGAATTGAGCCAACCCGATGCACCTCGCAAGGATGGCACGTTGCCCTCAATCGGCAAATCGGCGGCTGACTGCTGGAACCACTTCCATGGGAGCGAGGTCATCGCAGTCATAGCGGCAGCTCCCATAAAGTGGCGTCGACCGTGATTGATCTCCGAAGGCATTTCACCTGGTCCTCTCGAAATGGATGACTCCGGCTGAACCGCATCAGCATCCACGTTTGTGATTTAGCCAGAGGAACGGAGATGAGGAAATTGAACAAAGGTATCGGATATACGTAGGTATGTAGTCTCTTTCGTTGCTTCGCGGATTCTCCTTCCGTCTTTTGGGCTCGCGTTGCTAACTGAGTCCGTCAGGAAAGATCTTCTTCGGCGATTCAGCGCCGCCACCGCGTATTGCCGCCTGCCCTTTCGCCCCGGACCAGAATCTTCTTTTCATGTTGGTCATGTATTTCCGGGCATGATGGCACCCATCTCTTGGCATACGCAGTTTGTCGATGGGGACCCTCTGCATACGAAGGTGTCGAATCGATACCTTCGTCTGATGGTCTCCGGCATTTCGATCTGGCGTAATCAAGGCGGCTGAATTGTCTGCTGGGAGCAAAAAATGATCAGGGTATCAAAGCGCACTTTAATCATTGGTGGCGTAGCCGGCGTGCTCGCGGTGGGCGTGACGATTGGCGCAGTCCATCCCTTCAGCAAAGCCTCTGCAACGGTGGCGGGTCCGCCGCCGACTGTCGAAGTGGCCCCCGTGGAACAGAAGGATGTCCCGATCTTCGGAGAGTGGATCGGTACGCTTGATGGCCTTGTGAACGCAGACGTCAGGGCCCAGGTAACCGGCTACCTCCAAGCACAGGGATATAAGGAGGGCGCGTTCGTCAAGAAAGGTCAACTGCTGTTTCAAATCGACCCGAGACCATTTCAGGCTGCATTCGACCAGGCCCAGGGACAGCTTCAGCAAGCGAAAGCAATGCTTGCCAATGCGCAGGCCGTGCAGGGGCGGACGGAGCTTGACGTCAAGCGGTATGTGCCGCTGGCAAAGGAGCAGGCAGCGAGCCAGCAGGATCTCGACAATGCGGTGCAGAACAACCTGGCCGCCGTCGCCAGTGTAGAAACCGCGAAGGCACAGATAAGGACCTCAGAGGCCGCAGTCGAGACAGCAAAGATCAATCTTGAATTTACGCGTCTGATCGCGCCGATTGACGGTATCGCTGGGCAAGCCCAGTTGCAGGTTGGCGCCCTCGTCGCTCCGGGCAGCGGAATCGTAACATCCATTTCGACGGTGGATCCGATCAAGGTCTACTTCACCGTGAGCGAGCCGCAGTACCTGGGATGGCGCAAGCGGTTCCCATCTGAAACCAGCCGTGAAGCAGCGGATCGGGCTCTGCGGCTTCAACTGATCCTGGCGGACGGATCCACATACGCACATGAAGGCACCTTCTCGTTCGCCGATCGGCAGATCGACGAGGGAACAGGTGCAATCCGCATCGCCGGCCTATTTCCGAATCCGGACAACATCCTGCGGCCGGGAGGTTATGCAAAGGTTCGCGCAGTGATACGGATGCAGCCCGATGCCCTCCTGGTCCCAGAACGCGCCATATCGGAGTTGCAGGGCGGATATCAGGTCGCCGTGGTCGGCTCTGATAACAAAATCGCAATCCGAACAATCAAGATCGGCGAAGCATTCGGATCGCAACGGATCGTTGCCGAAGGGTTGGAGCCGGGAGAACGCATCGTGGCTGAAGGCATTCAGAAGGTGCGACCAGGCATGCAGGTAGACCCACGGCAGTTCAAAGAAATGGGAAGGTGAGCCATGACCCGGTTCTTTATCAATCGCCCCATCGTGGCCATGGTCATCTCCATCGTGCTGGTGCTTGTGGGCGCTCTGACAATTGCCAGGCTGCCGGTTGCGCAGTTTCCTGACATCGCGCCGCCAGAGATTCAGATTCTTGCGACTTACGTCGGGGCGGATGCTCAAACGCTGGAGCAGGCGGTCGCTACTCCCATCGAGCAGCAGATGAATGGCGTCGACCACCTCAACTACATGTATTCGCTGAATGCCACTGGAAATTCAACGACCAGCCTCATCGTCGACTTCGACGTGAAGACGGATCCGAACACAGATTTCATACTCGCTCAGGCTCGAGAGACGCAGGCTGCGTCGCAGCTTCCGACCGATGTGACGAATTTCGGAGTAACGGTTCGCAAGTCCGTTACTGCTCCGCTGATGCTGATCGCGGTCTACTCACCCCACGGAACGTACGACGCCAAGTTTCTCGCCAATTACGCGTACATCAATCTGACTGATCCGATTCTGCGTTCGCCCGAGGTTGGAAACGTACAGATTTTCGGCGCTGGGCAATATGCGATGCGGCTCTGGGTGAAGCCCGATCAACTTGCAAAGCTCCGTATCACCGTGCCGGAGATCATCAATGCAATCCAGGCGCAGAACACCGTGAATCCGGCGGGAAAGATTGGCGGTGAGCCGGCTCCCAAAGGTCAGGAGTTCACGCATACGGTACTCGCGCAGGGGCGCCTCGTCTCACCTGAAGAATTCGGCAAGATCGTTGTTCGCGAGTCGCCCGACGGCGGCATCGTTCGCGTAAGCGACGTTGCCCGGATCGAGCTCGGCGCTCAGGACTACAGCATTGCCGGGCGATTCAACGGCAAGCCCAGCGCGGTGATCGCGGTCTATCAACTTCCTGGTTCAAATGCCGTAGAGGCCGCTGCCGGAGTAAAAAATTCGTCGCCAAGCTGAGCCAGCGATTCCCCGAAGATCTGGATTCAGTCGTCGCGCTCGATACCACTCTGTCTGTCACCGAGGGGATCAAGGAGATTGTGGAAACCCTCGTCATCGCACTTGTTCTGGTCATTCTCGTGGTTTTTTTGTTTCTGCAGGGCTGGCGGGCAACGCTTATTCCTCTGCTTGCGGTTCCCGTTTCCCTTGTGGGCACGTTTGTTCTCTTTCCGCTCTTCGGCTTTTCGATCAATACGCTTTCTCTGTTCGGCCTTGTCCTGGCGATCGGATTGGTTGTCGATGACGCCATCGTAGTTGTGGAAGGAGTTGAGCGGCACATTGAAGACGGGCTCTCTCCAAAAGAAGCCGCGCTCAAGGCCATGGACGAACTATCAGGCCCTGTGATCGGCATTGCCCTGGTTCTCTCCGCAGTGTTTATTCCTACCGCGTTCATCCCCGGCATCACCGGACGTCTCTACCAGCAATTCGCGGTAACGATTGCAATCTCGGTATTGTTGTCAGCGTTCAACGCACTGACTCTGAGTCCCGCCCTTGCGGCGTTGCTGCTGCGGCCGAAGACTCAGAATCACGGCTTCCTGCAGCGGTTTTTCGGCAACTTCAATCGTTTCTTCGACAGGCTCACCAACGGATATGTCAGCTGGAGCGCGGTGCTGGTCCGCAAAAGCGGCTTCGTCGTCGTGTTGCTGCTGGTCGCGAGCGTTGCTGCGGGGTTCTTCGCAATGCGAGTTCCCACGAGTTTTCTTCCCGATGAGGATCAGGGCTATGCATACGTCAACGTTCAGCTTCCGAACGGGGCCTCGTTTGAACGCACGACTGCCGTGGTGCAGGAAGTTGAGAAGACCATCATGAACACACCCGGCGTACAGCATTCCACCTGCTTCGTCGGGTTCAGCCTGCTCAGTTTCGTTCGCACAAGCTATAACGCGACATTCTTCGTTACGTTCAAACCCTGGGGCGAGCGCAAGACGCGGGATCAGCAGTTCCAGACGTTGAAGGCTCATCTCAATCGCGAGTTCAGCAAGCTGCCCGCAGCTGTCGTATTCGGCTTCTCTCCCCCGGCAATTCCCGGTGTGGGAACATCCGGCGGTTTCACGTTCATGCTCGAGGATCGCTCAGGCGGCGATGTCCAATTTCTTGCGAAGAACCTTGCCACCTTCATGGAAGCCGCACGGAAGCGTCCGGAAATCGGCAGCGTAAGTACCACCTTCCTGCCCAGTGTTCCTCAGGAATTTGTCGATGTCGATCGCGACAAGGTGCTGAAGCAGGGCGTGGCCCTGAACGACGTTTACCGCACGATTCAGACGTTCATGGGCGGGTACTTCGTCAACTACTTCAACCGGTTTGGCCGGCAGTGGCAGGTATACATCGAAGCCGAAGGAGAGGATCGCGCTCGCGCCGAAAACGTCGGCCAGTTCTACGTGCGCAACAACAAGGGCCAGAATGTCCCGCTCTCCACGCTGACGACCATCAAGCCGCGCCTGGGTCCTGAGTTCACTCTGCGGTTTAACGAGTATCGGTCCGCACAGATCAACGGCAGCGCGGCGCCGGGTTACAGCGCCGAACAGGCTACCCGCGCACTCGAGGAGGTCTTCAAGCAGACCATGCCTCGCGAGATGGGGTTCGACTACTCAGGCATTTCGTTCCAGGAACAGAAGGCGCGCGAAGGCGTTCCGCCGGCCGCTGTCTTCGGGTTGTCGCTCCTCTTTGTTTTTCTGATCCTGGCTGCTCTCTACGAAAGCTGGTCGCTGCCCTTCAGCGTTTTGCTGAGCACGCCGATTGCAATCTTTGGCGCATTCTTCATTCTCTGGCTTCGTCGAACGGTGCTCGGATATCTGCTGCCGCCTTACCTGGTTCAACTTGAAAGCGACGTTTTTTCGCAGATCGGATTGGTGATGCTGATCGGCCTCGCCGCCAAAAACGCGATCCTGATTGTCGAATTTGCAAAGGCTGAATTTGAGAAAGGAAGACCGCTCGCCGAGTCCGCACTGGAAGGCGCAAGGCTTCGGTTGCGACCGATCCTGATGACCTCACTGGCTTTCATTTTCGGGTGTATCCCGCTTTGGACCGCCACGGGCGCCGGCTCCGTCGCCCGCCAGATCATGGGAACCACGGTGATTGGCGGCATGCTGGCTGCTACTGCCTTGGGAATTTTCCTGATTCCGGCGATCTTCTACCTCGTGGAGAAGTGGTCCGGCGCCGAAAAGGATGCCGCCGCTCACGGACATCTGAGTGCCGGCGCGGTTCCGGAGATGGGAGATTGACATGCGCGTTCCCAACCACA
>Ga0157372_10009633_pt1 | contig 10268 bp, 13 predicted proteins | sample C55metaG_FD_115307 | JGI IMG/M metagenome (GOLD analysis project Ga0157372, IMG submission 115307) | Corn rhizosphere microbial communities from Kellogg Biological Station, Michigan, USA - C5-5 metaG | ecosystem: Host-associated > Plants > Roots > Rhizosphere > Soil | place: USA: Michigan...
TCGACGGCGGGCGCGACGGCCTCCGTCGAATCGCGCATCAGCGGCTCGCCTTCGCGCGCTGCCCGGATTGCGCGCGCACGCGCTCCTCCTGCTCGCGCAGCTCCGGCGTGAACGCCTCGCCGAAATCGTCCGCCTCGTACAGCGGGCGGATCTCGATCACCGCTTCCTCGCCCGGCATCGGATCCGGGCAGCGCTTCACCCATTCGATGGCCTCGGCCATCGACTTGCACTGCCAAAGCCAGAAGCCGGCGACCAGCTCCTTCGTTTCGGTGAACGGGCCGTCGGTCACCGTGCGCTTGCCGCCGGCAAACGTGACGCGCGCGCCCTTCGCGCTCGGCTTCAGGCCCTCGCCGGCGAGCATGATTCCTGCCTTCACGAGTTCCTCGTTGAACGCGCCCATTTGCGCGAGAAGCTCCTGGGTCGGCAGTTTGCCGGCCTCGCTGTTCGGGGTCGCCTTGACCATCACCATGAATCGCATTGTCGTCTCTCCATCGGTCGAAGTGAGTGAGTGCGCGGGCGTCGGGCCGGCGCTCGCGGGCGTCGCGGCAAATCGCTCACGCTACTCCAAGTCGAACGGGCAACTGCCGGATCGACAGCGCCGCGAACGGATTCACGTTTTTTGCGAAGGGCGGACGTCAACGCGGGTCGATCCGTGCGAGCGCCCGGCCGATCGCCTGCGCGTCGTACGGCCGGACCAGCCGGTCGAGTTCGCGGCCGTCGCTCAGGAACACGAGCGTGGGCCACAGCTTCACCCGGAACGAGCGGCCAAGCGCGCGGCCGGGCCCATCCTCGATGCGGACGTGGCGCACGCCCGGATAGGGCGCAAGCGCAGCGGCGACGAGCGGCGCGGTGCGCCGGCAGACGCCGCACCACGACGTGCCGAAATCGAGGACGACCGGCCCCCGCAGCGCATCGACATCGCTTCGGGAAAGCTCGCTCGCGGCATAACCGGCGGCAGCGTTCGACGCCATCGCGGTCAGACCCGGCGCGATCGCGAGGGTTTCGGGCCCGCCAAACCGAATCGTCGCGCCGGACGCCGGCCGCGAACGCGCTTTGGCCCAGCCGGTCGTTACCGCGTTGCCGAGCGCAACTCGCGGCGCCGTTCCTCTTCGACGAAGCCGTCGAGATGCGTGACCCGTGCATCGAGGATGCGCCGGAACTCGGCATGCCCGGCCTTGTCGCGCGCGAGCATCGCATCGAGATCGGTCGCATAACCGTCGCGCTGCGCGAGCTCGAAGAGCTTGTCGAGCGCGCGCCGCGTCGGCGTGAGCGGCAGCGCCGAGTCGCGGTCGTAGTGGGCGAGCAGGAGTTGCAGCGCCATCTCGATGCTCGGCTGGCGATCGCAGAGGTCGAACGACACGTGCAGCGAGCATTCGGAGAGCGTCTCGACGCGATGCGGCGTGTAGCTGCGCAGGAACATCAGGTCGCCGGGCCGCATGACGACTTCGGCATCGGGCGCGCCCATTTGCGATTCCGTCAGCTCGTTCAACTGGATGCGGCGCGGTTTCTGTCGCTGGTACAGGTACCAGCGCTTTTCGCCGGCGATGTGAATGACGAGTACGTCGTCGGTGTCGACATGCCCGCGATAGGCCTCGTTGCCTTTCTGCGAGAAGAACGCCGTCGCGTTGCAGAAGGTCGCCGTCTGGCCGCGGTCCAGCACGGACGCGAGCAGGTTGATCTGCGGCTCGAGGATGTCGAGGCCCTCGAGGACGCACGCGGCGCCGCTCGCGAGATGCCGCTGCAGCACGCGTCGGTCGACGAAGGCGATCTTGCGACGCTGCACGACCTTGTACAGCCGCGCATCGGCGAGGTCGACGGTCTTTCCTTGCTGAAACAGGTTCAGGTAGTTGAGATCGAGCCGCGGATCGTCGAGTTGCCTGCGGAGCTGCTCGAGCGAGAAGGGCGGATGGTCGCGGACGACGCCGGGTCGATGGACGTGCGTGACGTTCGCCGGCGCGGCGAGCGCTTCCTTGAAATAGAAATCGCGGATGCTGCGAAGTGCCGGCGGCAGTTCCATGTCAGTCGCGAAGGGCCGCCCCGAGCGACTGACGCGCCCCCCGGGGGGCAGCGAGCGAAGCGAGCGTGGGGGGATGTTCCATCAGTCGCGAAGCGCTCCGAGCGACCGATGCGCCCCCCGGGGGCAGCGAGCGAAGCGAGCGTGGGGGATGTTCCATCGGTTGTGAAGGCGTGCAGTCGCGAAGCGTGCAGTTGCGATCCTACAGCATCGTTCGCGGAGTCCTACAGCACCATCGTCCGCGGGCCGATCCAGCGCGCGCGCCATGCGATCGTTGCAATCGTAATCGTTGAAGTGAGGCTCGACCAATGAAAGTGGGGAAGACTTTGCTTGCGCTCCTGATGGCTGCCGGAACCGGCGCCACGCTGGCACCGGCGATCGCATCTGCGGACATCTACGTTCGCGTAGGCCCGCCGCCGCCGCGCTACGAAGTCGTGCCGGTGCAGCCCGGTTGGGTGTGGGTGCCCGGGTACTGGAACTGGAACGGTCATCGTTACATCTGGGTGAACGGCCATCGCGTACACGCACGGCACGGCCGCCATTGGGTTCCGGACCGCTGGACCGAGGACCACGGCCGCTGGCATCGGGAGCACGGACACTGGGATCGGGACTGATGCGCGAACGCGGCGTCACGAAGAAAACGGCGCGAGTCCCTCGCGCCGTTTTTCATGCGCCGTCCGTTTCGTGTGCCGTACCGCGATGATGCGGACGCCGGTATGATCGCCGCACGATGGAGGGACGCGCCAACTTGTCGTCGCTGTTGCGCTTTGCGCTGCAGCGGCCGCGCGGCAGCGGCCTGCTGCACTGGGCGCACAGTTTTTCGCTTCACGTAGCGACCGGTTTCGTCGCCGTCGCCGCGCATTACGCCGTCATGTACGGCGCGCTTCGCATCGGGTTCGTGCCCGTCGCGGCGAGCGCCATCGGCTTCGGCGCCGGCGCGCTCGTGCGGTTCGCGTTTTCGTATGCGCACATCTTCTCGCCGAGGTCCGGCGTCTCCGCCGCCGGACTGCGCTTCGTCGCGGCGCTCGGCGCGCAACTCGTCGCGAACTCGGCGCTGCTCGCCGCGCTGACGTCGGCGGGCATCGACGTGTGGCCGGCGCAGATCGCGACGACGGTGCTCCTCACGTTCGGCAACTATCTCGTCTACCGGCTGTGGGTGTTCCGCTGAGCTGACGCGGGCGGCGCTCGCGTATGATCGCGACGGCGCTTTTGAGCCGACGTCGACATGCTGCACGGAAACAGGATCGCGGTCGTGATGCCGGCGTACCGTGCGGCGCGAACGCTCGCGCAGTGCTATCGCGCGATTCCGCACGACGTCGTCGACGCGATCCTGCTCGTCGACGATGCCAGCGACGACGAGACGCTCGCCGTCGCGCGCGACCTGGGGCTCGCGACGCATCGGCATCCGCGCAATCTCGGCTACGGCGCCAACCAGAAGACGTGCTACCGCGAAGCGCTGACCGAGGGCGCGGACATCGTCGTCATGCTGCATCCGGACTACCAGTACGAGCCGCGCCTGATTACGGCGATGGCCGCGATGATCGCCTCCGGCGTCTACGACGTCGTGATCGGGTCGCGGATCATCGGCAACACCGCGCTGCGCGGCGGCATGCCCCTCTACAAGTACGTCGCGAACCGTTGCCTGACGGGACTGCAGAACCTCGCGATCGGCACCAAGCTCTCCGAATTCCACAGCGGCTATCGCGCATTCTCGCGGCGGGTGCTGACGACATTGCCGCTGCTCGCCAACTCGCAGGATTTCGTTTTCGACAACGAGATGCTCGTGCAGGCGCACGCGTTCGGCATGCGGATCGGGGAGATTTCCTGTCCGACGCGCTACTTCGCGGACGCAAGCCAGATCGGTTTTCGTCGCTCCGTGGTCTATGGCCTCGGCGTGCTGCGCGTCAGCGCGCAGTACCGGCTCTGGCGCATCGGCCTTTCGAACCCCGCGATCTTTTCCGACGCACCGGAATTGCGATTGCCGGGCAAGCCGACCGAGGCCGTTATCGCCTGATCGCTTGGGCCGCCGATCATCGCCTTCGTGCACTGTCGCCGCTAGGCAACAACCATCGTCCTGTGCAACAATAATCGCAACGAATTGCATCAGGGTGACCGCGATGCTGGACCGTGACGGCTATCGCCCGAACGTCGCCATCGTCATCGCAAGCGGCAAGAACCTGGTTTTCTGGGGCAAGCGGATTCGCGAACATTCCTGGCAGTTTCCGCAAGGCGGCATCAATCCCGGCGAAGCGCCCGAGCAGGCGATGTACCGGGAACTGCGCGAGGAAGTGGGCCTGCAGCCCCATCACGTCAGGATCCTCGGCCGTACGCGAGACTGGCTGCGCTATGAGGTTCCGCAGCACTGGATCAAGCGCGAGTGGCGCGGCAGCTACCGCGGCCAGAAGCAGATCTGGTACCTGCTGCGCCTCGTCGGCCGCGACAACGACGTGAGTCTCCGCGCCACCGACCATCCCGAGTTCGACGCGTGGCGCTGGCACGACTATTGGGTGCCGCTCGAAGCCGTGATCGACTTCAAGCGCGAGGTCTATCGACGCGCGCTGATGGAGCTCGAGCGCTTCCTGTATACGCGTCCGCAGACGCGGCGCGAGCGCCTTTACGGCTTCGCGCATCCGGAAATGCCCGCGTCCTATGCGAACCCGGTGACCGCCCGCGGGACGGGTTGATTCCTAGGACAGACCCATTCCGGCATGCAGCGGCAGCGGCGCCGCGACGCCGGTGAACGCGAAGCGCGCGAGGAAGAACAGCACGATCCCGCACAGCACGACGACGATCGTGAACGGAACCGCCTTGTCGGACGACGTCTTGTTCAGAAGGGGCGCACCGAGGAAAAGCGTGTAGAGCGAGTACACGGTCGCGAGCAGCACGAGCGAGGTTCCGAGCGCGCCGAGCAGGTAGAAGATGCCGGCGAGCCACGTCGCGGTGTAGCTGTACGCGGTGAGCTTGAGCGAGGCGACGAAATCCTTGGCGCCGCCGAACGACGGCGCGACGGTATCGACGACGAGCGCCATCACGAACGTCATGATCAGCGAGCGGACGTACTGGGCGATCGCGACCTGCAGCGAGCCCGTCGATGCGAGCAGCGCGAGCGGTGCGACCGCGGCGAGGATCATGATCCAGCCGGTGTAGAGCGACTGCACGGTGGCCGGCTCGGCGCCGATCGTCGCCCACGCGGTTCGCGGTTCGGCGAGGATCTGCCTGATGCGCTCGACGAGATTCGGAAGGCTCATCCGTAATCGTTTCAGCGAGCAATACCAGATTAGAGCGCGCGCCGCTCGCTCATGCTCGCTTAACGTTCGCTCCGCTCACGTTAGCGCACGCCGCAATTTGGTTTTGCTCGCCGTTCAGGCGAGCAAAACCAAATTGTCCCGATGAATGAGCTCGGGCTCGTCGACGTAGCCCAGCACCGCCTCGATTTCCGACGACGGCCGTCGCATGATACGCGCCGCCTCCTGCGCGCCGTAGTTGACGAGTCCGCGCGCGATCTCGCGACCGTCCGGCGCGATGCACCCGACGACCTCGCCGCGGCCGAACTGTCCCGACACGGCGACGACGCCGATCGGCAGCAGGCTCTTGCCATCGCAGGTGAGCGCGCGCACTGCGCCGCTGTCGAGCGTGAGCTGTCCCGCAAGCCGGACGTGATCGGCGAGCCATTGCTTGCGCGCGGCGAGCGACGTCTGCTCGGCGGACAGCATCGTGCCGATCGCCTCGCCGCGCGCGAGACGCGTCAGCACGTCGTGCTCGCGTCCGCAGGCGATGATCGTGGACGCACCCGAGCGGGCTGCACGCTGCGCCGCGAACACCTTCGTCAGCATGCCGCCGCGGCCGATCGCGCTGCCGGCGCCGCCGGCCATCGCCTCGAGCGAGGGGTCGCCGGCACGCGCGTTGCGCACGAGTGTCGCCGATGGATGTCTGCGCGGGTCGGCCGAATAGAGCCCATGCTGGTCGGTGAGCAGCACCAGCACGTCGGCCTCGATCAGGTTCGTCACGAGCGCCGCCAGCGTGTCGTTGTCGCCGAAGCGGATCTCGTCGGTCGTCACCGTGTCGTTCTCGTTGATGATCGGGATTGCACGCAGATCGAGGAGCGTCGTGAGCGTGGTCCGCGCGTTCAGATAGCGGCGCCGATCGGACAGGTCCTCGTGCGTGAGGAGCACCTGCGCCGTGTGCAGCGCATAGCGCGCGAACGCGCGCTCGTACGCGTGCACGAGACCCATCTGGCCGACGGCGGCGGCGGCCTGCAGGTCGTGGATCGCGCGCGGCCGCGTCTTCCAGCCGAGGCGCTGCATGCCTTCGGCGATGGCGCCCGACGAGACGAGCACGACCTCCTTTCCCGCCGCCGCAAGCGCCGCGATCTCGCCTGCCCAGCGCGCGACGGCGTCGTGATCGATGCCGCGACCCTCGTTCGTCACCAGGCTCGAACCGACCTTGACGACGATGCGGGATGAGTCGGCGAATCCTGTCATCGCATGTCGCCGGCGTTCTTGCGCCGCCGCCTCGGCGCGACCGGCGCCGGGGTGACGACGGTCGGCTCGTCGCCGGCCTGCGCTTCGGATGCCGTGACGCTCGTCGGCCGATGCTCGTCGAGCCAATCCTGTATCGCGAACGAAAGCTCGCGGCAGCCGCGGCCGTCGATGGCCGAGATCGCGAACAGCGGTCCCTCGTATCGCAACGCCTTCGCGAACGCTTGCGTGCGCGCGGCGCGCTCGTCCTCGGGTACGAGGTCGATCTTGTTCAGCACCAGCCAGCGCGGCTTGTCCGCGAGCCCCGGGTCGAACTTGCCGAGCTCGTTCACGACGGCGCGCGCGTCGGCCACCGGATCCGCGGCGGGATCGGGCGGCGCGATGTCGACGACGTGCAGCAGAAGCCGCGTGCGCGCGAGATGCCGCAGGAACCGGTGCCCGAGGCCCGCCCCCTCCGCCGCGCCTTCGATCAGTCCCGGGATGTCGGCAATGACGAAGCTTCGCGCCTCCGACGTACGCACGACGCCGAGTTGCGGCGCGAGCGTCGTGAACGGATAGTCGGCGACCTTCGGCCGTGCCGCCGAGATCGCGCGGATCAGCGTCGACTTGCCGGCGTTCGGCAGGCCGAGAAGCCCCACGTCGGCGAGCACCTTGAGCTCGAGATGCAGCCGCCGCTCCTCGCCTTTTTCGCCCGGTGTCGACTGCCTCGGTGCGCGATTGGTGCTCGACTTGAAATGCAGGTTGCCGAGGCCGCCCTTGCCGCCCTTCGCGAGCAGCGCGCGCGCACCGTCGTCGGCGAGATCGGCGATCACCTCGCCGCTGTCGGCATCGCGGATCACCGTTCCAACCGGCATCCGCAGCACGATGTCGTCGGCGCCGCGGCCGTAACGGTCGGAGCCATGGCCGTTCTCGCCGCGCTTTGCGCGGAAGATACGGGCGAAGCGGTAGTCGACGAGCGTGTTGACGTTGCGATCCGCGAGCGCGATCACGCTGCCGCCCCGACCGCCGTCGCCGCCGTCGGGACCGCCGCGCGGCACGTACTTCTCGCGGCGAAACGACGCGGCGCCGTTGCCGCCATCGCCGGCGATCACGTCGATGTGCGCTTCGTCGACGAATTTCACGACGATCGATCCTTGACGTAGAGCACGAAGCGCTCCGTCGCGTCGCCGCGACGGCGGCCTTCCCACGTCACGTGGTAGCCGGACAGCGACGGCGGCGCACCCGCGACGGTGCCATATTGCACGAGCAGCGCATCGCATTCTTCGTCGGCGCGCTCGTCCGCTTCCTCGCGCAGCGTGCGGAGCGCGGCGAAGTAGTAGAGCAGCGCGCGCTGCGGGTCGCCCAGGTTGCGGCTCGCGATGCAACCGTGGGCCGGAACGTACGACGCCATGTCCTCGATCATCGCGCGATACGAGCGCCGCGAGTCGAGGTACGGCAGCCAGATCGTCGAGTACAGGCACCAGGCGAGCGTGACGCCGGCGGCCCAGTTCAGCAGCGCGCGCCGGTTGCTGCGCCGCGCGGGCCGCACGAGCGCAACCCAGAGCAGCGTCAGGAAGCTGGCCGCGACGACCGAGCCCAGGTGGAACGTCGGCTGGAAACCGACCTCGGTGTCGCGAAAGATCGTGGCGATCGCCGGCGACATGCCGTTGAGACGCGCGTCGACCCAAACGCCCCAGACGAGGATCGCCAGCAGGCCGAACGTCAGGATGCCGAACCAGTCGAGCGCCGCCGAAAAGCCGCGCGCGAGCGAGTCGACTTCGAGCGACGCGAGCAGCGCGCACGGCACGAGCAGTGGCAGCGCCTGAATGAGCCGCGGCTCGCCGACGAGCAGAAGGTTCACGTAGATGACGAGCGCGAGCACCGCCGGGATCTGCACGGGCGGCTCTGCGATGCCGCCGTTGAAGCCGCGTCCGCGCGTCCAGAACGTCCACGCGATCAACGGCAGCGCGGGCCATGCGAACCACAGCAGATTGCGCGCGTGATAGAGCGGATCGGCGAACGCCAAATCGCGGCCGATGGCAAGCGCGTAGCCCATCGTCTCGTTCGCGCGCCATTCGTCGAGAAGCGCCGGGTTGCGCGAATAGAGCGAGACGACCCAGGGCGCCGCCAGCGCCGCGGCGATGCCGAGCGCGACGGCGAGCGTGCCGACGTACGCGCGGCGCCGGAACTGCGGCGCCAGCGCGGCGACGACGACGGAAGTGATCGCGAGCCACGCGGGCCCGGTCACGCCCTGGCTCAGGAACGCGAACGCGGCGCCGACGCCGAGCCACGCGCCGCCGCCGAGCGGCCGGCGCAGGGCGAGGGCGAGTCCGTAGAGACCGATCGCGAGGCCGACCATCATTCCGATCTCGCCGGAGAGCACGTGCGCGCGGTCCCACAGGCCGACGGAACCGATCAGAATGAGCACCGGAGGCCAGCGATACGTCGGACCGGCGAGCTCGCGGCTCGCGAGCGCGGTGAAGAGCAGCATCAGCGCGAGCAGGCCGCCGGCGGCGACCCGCGCCGCGTCGGGCGGGGCGAGCGGCGGAGAAAGGAGCGCGAGCGTCGCCGCGCCGAGCGCGGGCACGAGCGGCGGATTGCGCAGATAGACCTCGCCCGCGAGATGCGGCACGACGAAGTCGTGCCGCTGCGCCATCTCCCAGGCGAGGCCGAACGACGTCGCGTCGTCGAATTTCCAGGGATCGTGCCCGGTCAGGCCGAGGGCGATCCAGGCGAATGCGAGCAGGACGAGGCCCGCCTGCTTCCACGTCCGATACGGGTCGACGGTGCGCTCCGCATCGGTCTGCGCGACGGCAGCGAAGTCGGAAACGGGCAGGCGCATGGCCGCAACCAGCCGGTCAGGGGCGTTCAAACGGCGTTCGATCGCGCATCACCGCGGCCGGCCGCGGCAATGAAAAAGGCAGCCGAAGCTGCCTCTTGGTCGTGCGCGAGAATGCCAACGTGCCGTTTCAGGCCGATGGCGTCGCCGTCTTCCCCGCGTAGCGCTGCCGGAACTTCTCGACGCGGCCCGCGGTGTCGACGATCTTCTGCTTGCCGGTATAGAACGGATGGCAGGCCGAACACACTTCGACGTGCAGCGGCTTGTTGATCGTCGAGCGGGTCGTGAACGTGTTGCCGCAGCTGCAGCTCACGTTGATCTCGGTGTACTTGGGATGCGTGTCGGTCTTCATGCGGGTGTGCCTTCCGTTTTGCCGGCGCAAGGTGCCGCGCGAGCCCGCACGGACGGCGGGCGGCAGGCGCCGAAGGGAATCCGGGATTATCCGCGACGTCGCGGTTTCCTGCAAGTTGCGGTGGCGCCCGCCGAATGCAAGGGCGCCCGCAAGGCCTTGATTACACGGGGCTAGAAACGGAAAGCAGGGGTCAGAGACGACTTTCCTGCGGAAACCCGCCTCTGACCGTTACGCCGGAGGGTTGCCGTCCTTGATGCAGGCGCGGATCTGCCTGCGAAGCTGCGGCGAGTCCTGGTGCTTGTGCACGCTGACCGCGTGCTGGACCGCCGCGTCGACGACCTCGTCCTCGGTGTCGGCCGAGATCGCGACCGAGCACTTCGTGTCGCTCGGGAAGAGCCGGCAGTCGATGTATTTGCGCGCCATGGTTTCGCCTCCTGGGATTGCGGATGCCGCGGCGTCAGCCGCGGCGCATGCTTTCGAAGAACTCGCCGTTGCTCTTGGTCGCCTTGACCTTGTCGAGCAGGAATTCCATCGCCTCGAGCTCGTCCATCGGGTAGAGGAGCTTGCGCAGGATCCACACCTTCTGCAGCACGTCGGGCTTCAGCA
>Ga0157372_10009637_pt1 | contig 10267 bp, 6 predicted proteins | sample C55metaG_FD_115307 | JGI IMG/M metagenome (GOLD analysis project Ga0157372, IMG submission 115307) | Corn rhizosphere microbial communities from Kellogg Biological Station, Michigan, USA - C5-5 metaG | ecosystem: Host-associated > Plants > Roots > Rhizosphere > Soil | place: USA: Michigan...
CTTCATTCCCGGAAATGGCAAAGGACTCGCCAAACTGAGGTGTGCCGACGGAAGTTATTTGTTTGTGAGTACGCAAAACAAGGGGCCTGTCCAGGTATTCAGAAGTAAAAGGCCCTCTAAACTCGTTCCTGTTAAAGCGGATGATCAATTTGCTATTATCGAGCTGGGAAACGGTAAGAAACGAAGGCTTGAGTTTGATTATGGATCTTCGTTTCTTTCGCAGGGAAGCAGGTTTATTAATGTAACGCCAGACATAAAAAGTTGCGTAGTTACAAACAACAAAGGGCAGGCAAGAGTGGTGGGAATTGTTTCCAATGGCGATGAACACCTTAAACAACAGAAAACGAAATAGCGGGCAATCAATGCACCCTAAAATTGAAATCGCTTGAGGATCAGTCAAATACGGCAAACTATACGTGCTGGCGGAAGTAGGTTGAACTTCTATATAGCTTCAAAGGCTAAAGCTACAGGTACCAAGTTGGGTTTCTTCTCCTTGCCATAATATATCGCTTGATATTCATGATAAAGGCGAGTATCATGTAAATGATGATAGGAGAGCCCATAGTTAGAAGAGAAATGTAGATGAACCAGGTACGAATGCGGCTGGTTGCTATCCCAATCTTTTCACCGATGGAAGTCAATACGCCAAAGGCCTGCCACTCAATAAAATCTTTAAAGCGGTTCATGGGTCGAATGTAGAAGTTTTTAGCAATATCATCAATACTTTCCGTCAGTGGACGCCCAAATCTTAAACTGTTTTTAAGTAAATTTGCGCAACTTTTAAACAGGCTACAAACGAAATGCCTGAAAGAACCTCTACAATAAAAAATATCTTATGCTTTTTGACCTGGACCTAATTAAGAAAGTATATAGCGAACTTCCAGCTAAAGTTTTAGCCGCAAGAAAGATGTTGGGGCGCCCTATGACACTCGCTGAAAAAATTCTTTATTCTCATACATTTAAGCCGTCTTCAAAGGCTAATGAGCGGGGAAAGGACTATGTTGACTTTGCGCCTGACCGCGTTGCCATGCAGGATGCAACTGCCCAGATGGCACTTTTGCAATTTGATACCTGCGGGCGTGACAGGGTGGCGGTACCTTCTACCGTTCACTGCGACCACCTAATACAGGCAAAAGTTGGCGCAAAAGAAGATTTGAATATTGCAATTGACACGAATAAAGAGGTTTACGACTTTCTTTCTTCCATTTCGAATAAGTACGGTATCGGTTTCTGGAAGCCTGGTGCGGGGATCATTCACCAGGTTGTTTTGGAAAACTATGCATTCCCCGGCGGAATGATGATCGGAACCGATTCTCACACTCCCAATGCTGGTGGTTTGGGAATGATTGCTATTGGAGTTGGTGGTGCTGACGCGGTTGACGTGATGGCAGGACTTCCATGGGAGTTAAAGATGCCTAAGTTGATCGGAGTGAAGTTGACGGGTAAGATGAGTGGTTGGACATCTGCGAAGGATATTATCTTGAAAGTGGCCGGTATACTTACCGTAAAAGGCGGTACGGGCGCCATTGTCGAATATTTCGGTGAAGGTGCGGACAGTTTGAGCTGTACAGGTAAGGCGACGATTTGTAACATGGGTGCGGAAATTGGCGCCACCTGCTCTTTGTTTACCTATGACGATAAGATGGCCGGTTATTTAAAGGCAACAGGTAGGGAAGAAGTGGCAAGACTGGCTGACGAGGTGAAAGATCATTTGCGTCCAGACGCTGAAGTATATGCTAATCCCCAGAAATATTTTGACCAGTTAATTGAGATCAATCTTAACGAACTGGAGCCCCACGTGAATGGTCCATTCACTCCTGACTTAGCTACGCCGATCTCGAAGATGGCGGAAGCGGTTGCTGCGAACGGGTGGCCCGATACGGTGGAAGTTGCACTAATCGGTTCATGTACCAATTCTTCTTACGAGGATATCAGCCGTTCTGCTTCTATTGCTGCGCAAGCGAAAAAGAAAGGGTTGAAAGCAAAGAGTGAATTTACTGTAACGCCAGGGTCGGAGCTTGTTCGATACACAATTGAAAAGGACGGCTATCTCGGAACGTTTGATGAAATAGGTGGAGTGATTCTCGCAAATGCGTGTGGTCCTTGTATTGGCCAGTGGGCAAGGCATATTGACGATCCGACCAGGAAGAATACTATTGTCACTTCTTTCAACAGGAACTTCGCAAAACGCAATGATGGTTTGTCATCTACACATGCGTTTGTGGCTTCGCCCGAGATTGTGACTGCCTATGCAATTGCAGGGAGATTGTCTTTCAACCCTCTTAAAGATAAGTTGAAAACTGAGAACGGTGAAGAAGTGATGCTTGACGAGCCGACAGGTTACGAGCTGCCGCCCAAAGGTTTCTCAGTTGATGATCCGGGCTACCAGGCTCCTGCGAGTGACGGTAAAGGGGTAGAGGTTGTCGTCAAGTCTGACTCACAACGTTTGCAGTTGCTGGAACCGTTCCCCGCCTGGGAAGGAACGGATCTTAATGGCCTGAGACTGTTGATCAAGGTAAGGGGTAAGTGTACTACTGACCACATCTCAATGGCGGGTCCATGGTTGAAATACAGGGGCCACCTCGATAACATTTCAAATAACATGTTGATTGGGGCGGTGAACTATTTCAACAATCAGACTGATAGCGTGAAGAACCAGCTTACCGGTGAATATGGGCCTGTGCCGGCGACGCAGCGTAAATATAAAGCGGCAGGTATTGGCTCTGTTGTCATTGGTGATGAGAATTACGGTGAGGGATCTTCAAGAGAGCATGCCGCAATGGAACCTCGTCATTTGGGCGTAAGAGTGATCGTAGTAAAAAGCTTTGCACGTATTCACGAGACTAATTTGAAGAAGCAGGGAATGCTGGGTTTGACTTTTGCCAACAAAGAAGATTATGAAAAGGTGCAGGAAGATGATGTGATTGATATTACAGGTTTAACGGATTTCGCCCCGGGCAAACCATTAACGATGGTTCTTCATCATGCAGACGGCACTTTTGAGAAGATAAAGTTGAATCATACGTATAATGAGCAACAGATCGAATGGTTCAAGGCCGGAAGCGCATTGAACTTAATTCGGAAGCAGTTTGCGAAAGCATAATAGGATTATGATTTTTATGAAAGGCGAGACGACGGTCTCGCCTTTTTGTTTAGAGCTTCTTTGTTCAAGTGATATGTATAGAAGATTTTTAAATACAGGCACCGTGCTATTGTTTTTATAAATTAATACTACATTTATAACACTCCTCCCTATTTAAATCCATCCGTCGCCGCAATACATCATTATCAAAACTAAACCCTTGCTTATGCCAAAAGTTATCATCTTGGGTGGTGGGGTGGCAGGAATGAGTGCAGCACATGAGTTAATTGAACGTGGATTCGAGGTCCAGGTTTTTGAAAGAAAGATCCGCCTGCCGGGCGGGAAAGCCAGGAGTGTTCCGGTACCTGACGAGGACGCAGGAGAGCACTATAATCCTCTTCCCGGCGAACATGGTTTCCGTTTTTTCCCGGGCTTTTACAAACACGTTATTGATACCATGAAGCGAATACCCTTCCCGGGAAACAGCAATGGTGTGTTTGATAATTTAGTTCCTGCTCCACATGTAATGATGGCGCGTACAGATCATGATCCCATCATTATGCCGGATCGTTTCCCGCGATCTTTTGCCGATCTAAAACTGATGTTGAATGCCCTTCATGCGGACACCGGTTTGACTGACGGGGATAAGGAACTCTTCACCGATAGAGTTTGGCAATTGATTACGAGTTGCCAGGAGAGGCGCCAAAATGATTACGAACGGGTAGGTTGGTGGGAATTCACCGATGCTGATCGAAGAGACAAGGCTTACCAGGATTTGCTTGCCAAAGGGCTTACAAGGACATTGGTTGCCGCACGGGCAAAAACAGCCAGCACCAAGACGGGAGGAGATATCTTTCTCCAACTCATATTCAACATGGCCAATCCGTCTGTAGCTACAGACCGGATATTAAATGGACCAACAAATGAACGGTGGCTCCATCCGTGGTATGAATACCTGGTTAAAAAAGGGGTTGATTATCGATTTCTTAGCGATGTCGTAAAGATCGACTGTGATGTGCAGAATAAAAGCATCACCGGGGTTTGGATTCAAAAATTGAAAGAATCCAAAGGACCATTTTATGAATCGACTCCCGATTCGGAATTGCCGGCGCCTGAAAAGTTTACGGCTGATTATTACATATTGGCGACACCAATAGAAGTGGCAGCACCCCTGTTAGTGGGTGACATTTTGAATGGAAAGACGCTGCAAGAATGGACAATTGACATCATTAAGAAGGCCATGGAGGATAACGCGCTTGCTGATCCGGAGGTTTCAATAATGGATATTACAAATGATGCTATAGGGCAAGCGGCTATCATGCAAGCGGATCCTTGTTTATTTGGAGTGGTCGAATTAGCCAACGATGTTTCGTGGATGACGGGAGTTCAGTATTATCTCAACGAGGTAGTGAATTTGAACCAGGGGCATGTCATCTTCTCAGACAGTCCGTGGGCTGTTACGGCGATTTCCCAATTGCAGTTCTGGAAGGATTTTGACATTGCTAAATATGCTGATGGCAAGGTGAAAACTATCCTCTCCTGCGATGTTTCCAATTGGGACGAAAAAGGAATTTTGTTGCACAAGGGTGCCGATGGAACGATGATCAAGAAGACGGCCAAGGAATGCACACCTGAAGAGATCAAAGATGAGGTGTGGGCCCAAATGCAGGCCGCCCTGGTAGTGAATGGAAAGTGTTTACTGGGGGAAAAACAGGAATTGATCCATACATGGTTCATTGACCGCGATATAAAATTTGAGGGCGACTATGCCAGCAAGAATATGGAGCCGCTGTTAGTAAATAAGGTCGATACGTGGCGCTTGCGTCCCAATTCGTATAGCGATATATCCAATTTATTTTTTGCCGCTGATTATGTCAGAACGCACACCGATCTGGCGACCATGGAGGGAGCTAACGAAGCAGCACGCCGGGCTGTTAACAATATCATCGAGGCTTCGGGAGTGAATAAAACTTTATGTGATATCTGGAACCTACACGAGCCATGGATATTTCACCATTTGCGGAGACATGATTATAAGCGGTACCGGAAAGGATTGCAATGGAAGAAGCGGTTTCCCTGGTGGATAAAATTGCTGCAATGGATTCTGTCGTTTTTTAGAAAGGGTGCGAAGAAAGCAACGAATGTACCAAGAGGTACGACAAGAGTCATTCAAACCGGGACGACCAAAAAAACGAGGGAAACAGCTTAGGCTTTTGTATATCCATGAGACCGGGCCGTACTTGTTGTTTTAGTTTTGTCGCTGCCTGCCTGGGGGGTGGATTGCTACGATTCGTGGCACGATGGAAGGTTTGGTTCGGAAACAATTGCAGGGCGTTTAGGCTAAGCAGCTGGTTTTGCGATTATTCAATAAAAGTCCCAATAAAGGCTACTGTATGACCATATTTGAGTACTTGAAGAATCCACACCCCTGGTTTGACACAAACAATTATACTTTAACACAGATTGTCCTGTTTTTCACCGGCTCGATGTTGTGGCTGGTATGTTACCTCGATACATTGAGGGACATACGGAACAAAAAAGTTGTAAACATACCTGCCGCCGCAGTCATCTTAAACTTCGGCTGGGAAATGGCTGCCTGCTTTTTCTTCGTGCCCAATATGGGAAAATTGCTGGTTGCAGCGTATTGGGCGTGGATGCTTTGCGATGTTTTTATTTTCTATTCGCTCTTCCGTTATGGCTTTAAGCAGATGCGGATAAATTTTTTTAGAAGTCATGCTCATTATTTCATCATTTCTGGAATCATTATTTCTTTTCTTTCACAATGTACTTTCATGATTCAGTATGATTTACCAATGGCGCCTATAACAGGCTACATTATTAACCTTATCATGTCTGTTGCGTTCCTGTATCTCTTGTTTATCCCTGATTTCAACTGGTATTCGAGGGTGACCGCGTGGAGTAAATTCCTGGGAACTGGAATTATCAGTATCATGTTCTTTACCAAATACCCGGCGAATAACTTTCTAACAGTGATGTATTTAGCTGTGGCTGCATTTGACATTCTTTATATCATATTGGTATATAAAAAACTCAAAGGGCTGCTTCCTATCTCGCTTGCAGAATGAAAACCATAACACAAAGACTATATAATTATTTTATCCCGGCCAAATACATCCAGGAGGAGGAAGTCTTTCGCAGGTCAAGAATATTTGTAAACACGGTTATCATTACTTTTCTTTTTGCTGTCTTCTATGTACTGGAGTGTCTCGTTTTCAAGATGCCTCACGTCACTCTACAAATTGGTATATATAGTGTATTGTTTTTGTCGCTACTGATCTTATTTCGTGCCGGTGTTTCTTTAATCATCTGCGGTAATCTATTTACTTTCCTCTTTTTTACATCTAATCTTTATGAAATCACCTATAATGATGGCATTTACTCCGGGACGTTTCCATGGTTTGCGATGGTGCCTGTAACAGCGATCCTGATCTCCAACCTTCGATCTGCTGTTTTCTGGTTAATTGTTTCTGTTGTAACAGCCGTAGTGATCGGGGTCATGCAGGAACACGGTTATAAGTTCGATTGGGAGATCGATCACAGGTACTGGTACATGTTATTATATACAAGCCACGCGGGCCTCATATTGATCGTATTCACGGTTTCCTACGTGATGGAGGGGGCATATCGCCGATCGATGAATGTACTTGATGAAAAAACCAAGGTTATTGAAGAACAAAGAAAACAATCAGACGAACTTCTACTCAATATCTTGCCTGCAGAAGTTGTCAGGGAACTGAAAGAAACGGGAAAGACGACGGCACGTAATTATGACCTGGTGACCGTTATGTTTGTTGATTTTAAGGACTTTACCCTGATCAGCAATAGGCTAACGCCCGAGGACCTTGTAACTGCTATCGACCGTTATTTTGAAGTTTTTGACACTATTATCGCCGAGCACGACATTGAAAAGATAAAGACAATTGGGGACGCTTATTTATGTGCAGGGGGATTACCCGAACCCAACACCAAAAACCCTGTAGAAATGGTGGACGTTGCTTTCAAATTTTTACGCGGTGTAGAGCAATTGAAAAAAGAAAGAGCTGTAGAAAACAAGATTGGGTTTGAAATTCGAATTGGAATTCATTCAGGACCGTTGATAGCCGGAGTAGTTGGAATCAGAAAATTCGCTTATGATATCTGGGGCGATGCTGTGAATACTGCGGCGCGAATGCAGCAAAACGGCTGCGAAGGAAAGATCAATATTTCAGGTACAACCTACGAGTTAGTTAAGCATCGTTTTTATTGCACGCCCAGGGGAAGAATTGAGGCAAAAAACAAAGGATTGGTTGACATGTACTTTGTCGACGGCAGAAAATGAAAGATAGTCCTGAACTATTATTGTCCCCATCTAAAACTCTCATTGCTTAATCCCATCAAGTCGATAACACGATCGACGACTGTTGCTGCGGCTTGTTCTATGCTTTGTGGCTTACTATAGAAGGAAGGTGAGGCCGGGCAAATAATTGCCCCCGCCAAAGTCGCTGTTTCCATGTTACGAATATGGACCAGGTTGTAGGGTGTATCGCGGATAACAAGGATCAACCTCTTTCTCTCTTTCAGCATTACGTCCGCGCCTCTTGTAATAAGATCGTTAGAGACACCGGAAGCGATTCGTCCGAGCGTTCCCATAGAGCAGGGAACGATGATGATTGCATCATATTTGGCGGAGCCTGATGCAAAGGGTGCAGTAAAATCCTTTGTGCTGAAATAGCGAGCTGGGAAATTGTTATAGTTGTCATCACCCAGCTCGGTTTGCCAAACTTGTTTGGCGTTGTCGGTCATGACCAGGGACAGCTCGGCAATTTGATCTTTTAATTGCTGCAGTTTCTGCAAAAGTAATTTGGCATAGATAGAGCCACTGGCACCTGTTATGGCGACCGCAATTTTTTTCATAACTGTGATGAAGATACAAAGCAGTATGGATTTTGTTTATTGAAGGTCAAGAAACTTATTTTAGATAGAGTGTTACAATGGAAGTTAAAAGCAGTAACGCAGATTGAATGATGTTTATCCCCAAATAAATAACCCATGTCTCCCGGAGCTCTTGTCTCGCAAGTGCCGGGCAGCTTGCGTCCAATAAAAAGCCTCACGTTATTCACGTAAGGCTTCAATAAGAAATGATATTTTCGGCAGTTATTTGTTCTTTGGTTTGGTGCTCATGTAATCAAACCTCTTGGCGCTGTACTCCGCCATATCGGGGATGGCTTCTACCTTGTAGGCGCCCTCATCCAATTTCTTTTTGGTTGCTTCGAATGCCTTTAAGGTTTCTGCAATATCGACATCAGTATGAACGGCCGTCGGGATCAGCCTGTAGATAATATGTCCTTTGGGAATAACAGGATATACCACAACAGATGCAAATACACCGTAATTTTCGCGAAGGTCCATAACCATGGCAGTTGCTTCTTCCACACCGCCCTTCATATAGACAGGTGTCACCACTGAGTCTGTTTTCCCAATATCAAATCCTTTTTCCTTTAATCCCTTTTGCAGTTTCAATGCGTTGCTCCACAACTTGTCCTTCATTTCCGGTTTGGTTCGTAACAACTCGAGACGCTTTAAATTTCCAATTGTTAAGGGCATCGGTAAGCTCTTTGCAAAAATCTGGCTGCGAATATTCCAGCGGATATAGTCTATGATTGCCCTGTCGCCTGCAACGAATGCACCAATAGATGCCATGGATTTTGCAAACGTTGAGAAATACAAATCAATTGCATCCTGTACGCCTTGCTCTTCACCTGCACCCGCACCGGTTTTGCCCAGTGTTCCAAATCCATGTGCATCATCAACCAATAAACGGAATTGGTATTTATCTTTTAATGCGGCAATTTCTTTCAATTTTCCCTGGTCACCAGCCATTCCAAACACACCTTCAGTGATCACCAGGATTCCACCAGAACCCTGCTTTTCGATCAACGCGGTTGCTCTTTCCAGTTGCTTTTGACAGTCTTCAATATCGTTGTGTTTGAAAACGTACCTGTGACCCGGATGCAGACGAACGCCATCAATGATACAGGCATGGCTTTCAGCATCATAAACAATCACATCATGGCGTCCGCATAATACATCAATTATGCTCACCATTCCCTGGTATCCATAATTCAGTAGACAGGCGTCTTCTTTATGCTCAAATGCTGCCAGTTCTCTTTCCAACTGTTCATGAAAGTTGGTGTTTCCACTCATCATCCTGGCCCCCATTGGTGTTGCCAATCCATACTGCGCCGCTGCTTCGGCATCAGCCTTACGTACCTCCGGATCGTTTGCCAACCCGAGGTAATTATTTAAACTCCATACAATCATCTCCTTCCCACGAAAATTCATCCGGCTTCCTATTTCACCCTCCAATTTCGGGAATGCGTAATAACCATAAGCTCTTTCACGGTGCTGGCCCAGGGGACCATAGTTTTTCATAAGACGTTCAAAAAGATCTGCCATGAGTATTCTGAATTTTTATTTTTAGTTATCATTATGGTCTTAGTGACGGCTTGCAGTTTGTGCCGGACGAACATCGCTCTTCTGAAGCCTCTGTTACGTGGCACTACATTTATTTTTCTGTAACTCTATCAGTGTACGGTCACCTTCGTCGAGACAACCGTCCTTGGCAAGCATTAAAATTGCGCAAATTTAAGGAATTAAGGCTGAATGTGTTTTTCCTAGTATCGAAGCACCTCCATAGCGATTCTCCAGCCGTCTTTCTCTTTGCGCCAAACGCGGAGGTAATTTTCAGCCTTATTGTTGATGGAAGTATTGCCATATACAAATGCAATGTCGCCGCCTGCTGAAATGCCTCCACCTGTAACCGTATAAATCATTTCTTTGGGTGTTTGCCCTATGACTGTTGCCACGTCATCAACGGATTTTGCTGGTAATCGCCCGTTTCGAAGCAGCACAATCTTATGGGATGAAAATTTCTTATAGCTGTGGAGTTTGTTTTCAAGATAAGCGGCAATAAAATCTTTTTCCGCTTTAAGTACGTCAAGGTCGGAAGCCTGGCCCGAGCGTTTTTTTGTCTTAACCTGATTAATTTTTAACTCGTTGTCGGCCGGTGTGTTGCCAACTCCAAGGTCCACCAGGACTTTCCACTGACCGCCAGCATTCATATGCCACACTGTGCTAAATCGTCCGCGAGCCACTACTGAATCGGAACTTGCTGATGGATGCAGC
>Ga0157372_10009638_pt1 | contig 10267 bp, 13 predicted proteins | sample C55metaG_FD_115307 | JGI IMG/M metagenome (GOLD analysis project Ga0157372, IMG submission 115307) | Corn rhizosphere microbial communities from Kellogg Biological Station, Michigan, USA - C5-5 metaG | ecosystem: Host-associated > Plants > Roots > Rhizosphere > Soil | place: USA: Michigan...
GGACTCCTCGCCAACACCGACATCAACCTGCCCGCGTTCGCGCCGATGACTGCGCCGATGCGGGATATGTGGGTGGTGCTCGACGGCCCGGCGACCAACCCGAAGATCATCGACAACCGCTCCGGCCACTATGCAAAGCTAAATGGTGTCATCGGCAACGGGATCCAGTGGGTGGTCGACACGACCAACTGGACCTCGAAGACCGGAGCGGGAATCGCCTTCACCAACGATGGCGTTGACCAGTACGATGCCACAGAGTTCGCCGGAGCCCATGCACCATCGATCTTTGGTATTGTGGCCGATCCATTGGGGCCGCAAGTCCGTATCGAGGGCACGGGCTTCGGTGCAAACACCAGGCTTCGCCTCCGTGGCAAGCTCAAGTACCTGTAGGGAGATGAGATGGCCACGGTATACCCGGCAGCAATCGACAACTTCACCGACCCGACTGCGGGTGACAACCTCAACAGCGCTGGAGTAATCCACGCCACGCTCCACACCAACGTCAACGACGCTGTCAACGCGATCGAAGCGGAGTTGGGCACCAACCCGAAGGGTGCCGCGATCTCCGTCAAGGATCGCCTCAACGCGATCGACACGGCCCTGGCTGCGCGTTCGCTTGCGGCCGACGAAGGTGCTGCGAACGGCATTGCGACGCTGGATGCTGGCTCGATGCTGGTCCAGAACGTCGATGCCGGCAAGATGACCACCGGCACACTCGCCGTTGGCAGAATCCCCAGTCTGGATGCCGGGAAGATCACGACCGGTGCATTCAACGTTGCTCGCATTCCGAGCCTGGACGCCGCCAAGATCACGACTGGTACGTTCACTGCTGCGCAGATCCCCGGCCTGGACGGGGCGAAGATCACCAGCGGCACGATTGCTGCGGCCCGGCTCCCAAGCTCGGTGACGGCGAACGCCAACAGCCGTGAGGTTGCTGACGTTGGGGCGATGAACGCCATCCCGGCTCCGGAGCGCGTGGACGGCATGATCGTGACGGTGCGGTCGCCGTGGACTCAGTACACCTATCGCGCGGACAACGCCACATTTGTCCAGTCGGGTGGGCCGGGTGCGATCAGCGAGGCTCCGCTGGAAGCATACGACGCGACGACGTTGACCACGAGCATCACGACGTTCGACCCCGGAGCGCCGGGCCTGTCGCAGGTCTTCACCGCACCGCAGTCCGGCAAGGTCTATGTCACGATCTCAACGCTGATCATCATCACAGTCGGAACCGGTGCTGGGTACTTCGGCGCAGAGGTCCGGGCCGGTAACGTGATCGGCTCCGGCACCATCATCGACTCCATAGCGACACAGAAGTGCTGCGCGGTCGGCGGCGCAACCGGAATCCGCTCCGGTGGCAGCATCCGTTATCAAGTGCCAGGACTCACACCCGGCAACCAGTACCACGTCCGCACGATGTTCACGACCTCTAGCAGCCCGACTTGCACGATGCAGTTGTTCTACCGTCGTGCTCTCGTGGAGATGGTCCACTGATGACGACGAACTACAACGAGGCCATTGGCTACAATGCCGCGATCAACTACAACGGCGGCCAGCCGATCATCACCCCGAACGTCCTCCCGACGTTCGGCCTGCGGGTCGTCTCGAAGGATGGCGACGTCAGCCCGCTGCCGGAGGCTGTTGTTGACTCGGTGAGCTTCGAGGAGTCCGGACCATCCGCGATCAGCATCAACGTCGCCAATACCTCAGTAGGTGCTGCGTTTCTGGGCGATCTCTCCATCCTGGAGCTACTCATCAACGGGCAGCCGATCCAGGACGGACGCTGGCTGGTTCGCGGGCAGAACTGGAACGAAGGCACCAAGGCCCAGGTCAAGTCCTTCACCGGCAAGCATCTCCTCTGGGACAGGCTTGAACACACGATCGTTTGGAACGATCGCAAGTACCTGTACCCAGCGAAGACCGTGGGCTACATCCTCAATGATTTGTTCACCGCAGCCCGAAACCGTGCTGTTGGTTTCTGGGATCAGTTCACCTGGACGTTCACGGCGACGAACGACTCCAACGGACGTGCATGGCCCGGCCCGATCGGATCCATGGAGTACCTGCCCACGGCGAAGTACAGCGACATCGTCGGCAACCTCGTGGACAAGGGTGTCCTGGAGATTCACCTTGTAGGCAACGAGATCCGTGCATACGTGCCCAACACGTTCGGGCGTGTCACCCCGGCGCTTCTGGTCGTCGGCGAGGACGTGACTGACGCTCCGCAGCAGTCGTCGGCCGACAACCTCGTGTCGGATGTGATGATGCTTGGTGATGACGGCGTGACGGTCATTCGCTCCAACCCGACCACCCGCAACCTGTACTGGCGCGAGGAGTCCGGCATCAGCCAGGGAGGCACCAAGGACGTTGGCACGCTCTCCGTGTTCGGAGATGTGGCCCTGTCTGCCGGAGATGGCCCGCGCATTCAGAGGACATACGATCTCGTCATCACACAGGAGCGGCCATTCCTGCCAATCCGGGACTATCTTGTAGGCGACTGGGTACGTGCCCAGCACGCCGACACCCCGGCCCAGAGCTTCCGCGTCAAGCAGATCGTCCTCAAGCGCGATGCAGGAGTGCTCAAGGGCACCTTGGTGCTGAATGACAAGTTCATCGAGAGTGAACTGCGGTTGGTGAAGAAGGTTGACGGCATCATCGGCGGAGCCGTCATCACCGGCACGTCGCAGCCCGGCTCGGATACCCCGGCCGGAGACCCGAGTGTGCCAAATCCACCAACCGGCGTGGGCGGGAATGCAATCCAGTACATCGACGGCAACGGCTTGACCCAGGTGCTTGCGACGTTCTCCTGGGCACCTCCGGCGACCAACACAGACGGCACTCCAGTCACCGATCTCGACCACTACCGCTATGCGTGGAGGTATGCGGATGCTCCGGCTGGCACCGACTGGTTCTGGAGCGACACTGATGGATTGTCCACTACCGCCACCATTTCACCACTAGACCCTGGCCGGCAACTGCTGTTCTATGTCCGGGCGATCGACAAGGTTGGCTGGTGGTCTACGAACCAGTCGACGCCATACGTGCTGGACTTGGGCATCGACACAATTGCTCCTCCGGAGCCGTCGAACCCGTTGTTGGCTTCGATGTTGAAGCAGTTCATCATCGAGTGGGATGGTCTCGACCTCAACGACCTTGGGATGCCATCGGACTTCAGTCATGTTGAGGTCTGGTCATCGAAGGCTGTTGATTTCGTGCCTGGTGATGCGGGGTCGGACTTCCGTGGCACCTTGGATCACGCCGGGCAGATGTACGTCACCGCATACGGGTATGCCATCGGCGAGACATGCTGGTTCCGTCTCGTCGCAGTTGACAAGAGCGGCAACCGTTCCAATCCCTCTGTGGTTGGTGGCATTCCACTTGTCGGGGTCTCCGGGCCGGACATTACTGCGAACACGATCACGGCCAACCATCTCGGTGTCGGCTCGGTCACCGCGCAGTCGATTGCGGCCGGAGCGATCACCTCGCAGAAGATCTCCATCGGGCAAACGCAGAATCTCGTGCCGGACCCGAGCTTCAACGACCCGGACTGGCGTGCGAAGCGTCTAACGACTGCATGGTGTGAGAAGCCATCCTACTGGTTCTTCACCACGGGCTTCGTGGACCGCAACGGGTACTACCTCCAAGCTCTCTCCGGGACAGACGGAGTTGGCGGAGGCCGGATGTATATCTGCGACTGGATCTACACCCAGCTTGGGGAGTCGTACTATGTGGGCATGTATGCCCGCAACGGGCAGTTCACGCCAAATGCTGAGGCGACACTGCGATTGGGTGTCGAGGTCACCTACAAAGATGGCACAATCACCAGTGACGGCATCAACTACGCCACATTCAACGCCTGGCTGAAGTACGGCTACCGCTTCACGATCATCAACCAGGATTGGGTCAAGCTCCGCTTCTTCATCCAGACGATGAACATGAATGCTGGTGACTTTGCCATCGATGACTTCGAGGTGCGCGGAGGAGTCGGCACGACGGAGTATGCCGGCAGTCGTGGCTTGATCGACCCGTTGGGTTTGTTTGCATGGGATGCCAACGACAACCAGACCGTTGAGATGGACTTCCGTACTGGTGATGTGACGGTCCGTGGCACGATCACCAGCGGTTTCTCCGGCAAGCGCGTCGAGGTCAACCCGTCCACGACGTACCTGCCTGAGATCCGCTTCTACCCGGCTGTGGGCTCGCAGTTCGCCTACATCAACGCATCAGACAATCTCAATGATGACTTCCCGTTCATCGGCGTGAATGCACCGGATACCGGCTCATCATCCAACGCCATGATCCTGTTCGATACCTCGTGGCAGATGGGCGAGATCCAGAAGTCAACCGGCGCGATGGTTGGCGCAGGAGTCTGGGGTAACGGGACTGGGAATGCGGCGTATGTTGGGCTGCAAGGGAAGATCGGAGCGGCTACTGATGGCCGACAGACCTTCTCCGCATACCGGCTCACGCCGATCACCTTTGCGGCCGCGCCGACTGCGTCACTGACGCTCACGAAACCCGCCACTGCGGTCTCCGGCTGGTGGGAGTTGTTCTTCACAGTGCAACGTAATGCCGGTCAGAAGTTCGTGGCGTACATCACCACAGAGACCAGCACCTCCACAAATCTTGGGTTCTACACAACCGGTGGAGAGAACTGGACCGCAACGGCCCTGTCACTTCACACCTGGTGGGTTAGGAGTGATACGCAGTGAAGGTTCTTAGCTTCGAGAAGCGCAACAAGATGTCACTCATCACTCTGGAGCGTGACGACGGCCAACAGCACAACTGGATCCTCTTGGATGGGCAGCTGGAGCAGTACATGGAGGTCTATTGGCTCCAGCCCGGCGAAGCGCTGGAGCTTTTGGCGCTCGATATCATGGATGACAGTGTGGAGGTGCCGCCGTACGACGCGCCCGGTATGCGCGAGGTCGTGGAGCAAATCCTCAGCAGGGCAGGGGATCTCGAATGGATGGTTGATCGGGATGAGACCCTGGCACGGATCACCGTTGCAAATGACGTCGCGAGCGAACTCACAGAGGCTTGGCGCGAGCGCCGGAAGATCGAGGAAGCCCACCGATATGGGTACCAAAAGCGGCAGGAGGAATTGCTGGCCGATGAGTTCATGACCGTCATGCCTTCGGCTCTGCGCGCAGCACCACGAGACGTTACCACTTCGCCAGCCTTGCCCAGCGTAGGATTGGGCATCACGTTCGTACCCTGACGGGAAGGTATGCAATGGCGGAGCAGCAGGGAATTCAAGTGTCTCGTGCAAGGGTCCATGAGATCCTGGCAAACAAGCAGGCCAACTACATCCTCCAACTACAACAAGAAGTCGCCCAACTGACTGCGGTCAACGAGGCGCTGATGGAGCGTCTGAATGACCGCGATCACGGAGACACACAGGGCCAGGCACTCAGCGAAGGCATCGACTCCAGTGGGACAAAGGCCCCGTAGGCGGATCGTAGTCATGGCAAAGGTCGTGGTGATGCGGCGCGTCCGTACCCTGTTCGGCAGTGGTCGATTCTGGTCAGGAATCCTCTGTGCTGCCACTTTTGCCAGGGCAACCGCCTTCATCGAGCGGCCACCACGCAGCGACAGCGTAGCGTCAGGTGCCATCGAATCGTTCTGGAGCTATAACACCTGGGGGATCATCCTGCTGATCTCAGCCCTTGCGATGGTCATAGCTCATTTGGACAAGAGGTTGCTGAATGTGGGAGTCCTGGGCCATCTCTTTGGTCTGTGGTCTTATGGGATGTTCTCCATGTCAGTGATCATCTCTGCCATCTTCTTCGACCAGTCGTGGGCAACGGCTGGTACGTATATGAGCCAGGCTCTGTTGCATGCTGCTTGCGCCATCTATCTCGGCGATGAGGTCGGCCATCACCGGGAAAGGCGGAAGACTTGAGCAGCGAAAGCATTGTCGGTCTCGTCGCAGCGCTGTCTGCCCTCGTTGGAGCTATCTTCACCGGGCTGGTCGCCTTGCGGCGTGAACGGCGCGAGGTTGCGACGGCTGATGTGCTGGAGTTACGGGCATACCGTGACGCATGGGTCTGGGCAGTACGCACCATCTACAGCCTTCTCATCACACTCGGCAAGAACGGGGTGCCGGAGCCGGATGACGTCCGGACAGAGCTTGAGAACCACCAGGACCGCATAGACAACCCATCACTACTGAGGAAGGAGACAACATGAGCGACCACGCCCGCGCGCCGCGCAGTCTCGTGTCGAAGCTGGCGCTCTTGCTTTGTGGTCTGATGCTGTTGGTGGTAGTTGGCGCTGCCATATATCTGGCGAAGTACGGCAGCAGCCAGCAGGGCCAGAAGGAACAGGCCCAGGCCGGTCAAGTGAAGGAGCAAGAGCAGAAGAAGGACCTAGCCACCCAGGTGGCCGAGGCTTGTGCTGGTGGCGGAGTTGTGGCAAAGAACCTCACCCAACGAGGGCTGTGCGGGAAGGCACAGCAGATCATCAAGGAGCCGATCCAAGGCAAGCAGGGTGAGGCCGGCAAGGAAGGGAAGCAGGGTCCACCGCCGTCCGACGAACAAGTGCAACGGGCGGTTGATGCCTTCTGCGCAAACGGGCGATGCAACGGCAAATCCCCAACCCCGCAACAGGTTGCGCTTGCAGTGGCGGCATACTGTAACGCTCGTGGCCAATGCACACCGCCGAAGCCGAAGGATGGCAAGGACGGAGAGCCGGGACAGAACGCCACCAGCGATCAAGTTGCGGCTGCGGTCGTAAGCTTCTGCGCCGATGACAACTGTGACGGCGAGGACGGCAAGGATGGTAAGGACGGCGCAAACGGCACCAATGGCCGGAGCGTCACCATCACCACTTTCCCCATTGACGGTGTGCCTCCGGGCACTCGTGTAGTTGTCAGCTACAGCGATGACACACCTTCTGTGGCATTCAACATCTTCGACGGGAAGGATGGGGAGCCTGGCAAGGTCGGCCCGGCTGGTCCCGCAGTCAAGTCGTGGACGTGGACCGACACACTCGGGCAGCAATACACTTGTACCGATCCGGATGGTGATCTCAACTATGCATGCGAGAACACCACTCCTACAACAACCCCGACAAGCGGAGTGAAGAGATGACCAACACCGCGCCGGAGAACGACAACCCGGCCCTGGATGATCTCCCGAGCGGAGAGGAGATCCACGACCAGTACGTGGGCGAGGAGATCGCCCCGGACGACGACCCCAACATCCAGGAGCACCACAATGGCTGAGTGGTTCGTGGCACCGAGCCTCAACGCGCTGCTGGCCAGCATCAACAGCAACTTCCCGCACCGCGACAAGTCCTCGGATGGCAGCATCGGCGATGCATCGCATGCGGCGCGTGCGTCGGAGCACAACCCCTGTTGGGCTTGCACGGGTTACCAGTACGGCATCGTTCGGGCGCGTGACTTCGACATCGATGACGGCGACCCCGGACGCGACCTCCGTCTGGAGATCCTCAAGGCGTGCATCGGCCACCCGGCTGTGTGGTACGTCATCAGCAACGGGATCATCTACAGCCGGACGTACGGCTGGACGGCGCGGAAGTACAACGGCCCCAACGGCCACTTCCACCACGTACATGTGTCGATCAACAAGGACGAACGATCGGCCAAGGACCTGTCCCTCAAGCTGCGAGCGCTCACTACGGGTGGCGGCACCGGCAAGCCTCCGTCCGCAACGACTCCGAACGGCTCGCGCTTCGACATCCACCTGCGCCGGATCCAGAACTGCGCCAAGGGCTACCACCTGCTCACGAGTGACCCCGCGTTCGATGAGGTCAGCGCGCTGCTCGACTGGTTCGAAGACCTGACGGCTGCGGGAGGTCCGCCGATCCTGTTCCGGGGTGGCGTCCAACAGTGGCAGGCCGCGATCCGGCAGCAGGCGTGGGACAAGGCCGGTGTCTACCTCACGGCCTGCATCAAGAACTACCAGCGTCGATACAAGCTGGTGCCCGATGGGATCTTCGGCCCGAAGTCGGCCGCGATCGCCGGAGGTCCCACCGGCCGGTTCGACATCCTCCCATAAGGAGTGTGCAAATGGAGACACAAGACCCCGTGAGCAAGTCGAAGCCGGTGCTGTACCTCGGCACGGTCCTCGCAGTCCTGGTGGCCGTGCAGGGATACATCGCGACCATCGACGGCATCCCGGACTGGGTCAAGCTCGTGATCGGCGGCGTCATCGTCGTGCTGACGGTCGGGCTGTCGAAGTTCACCGAGCTTCTGACGGTGCCGTACAAGAACGTCGTTGCACGCGTGGTGGACGATCCGAAGTCGGACGTTGCCGGCTCCGCGATCGCCGGGCCTGCAGCGAAGAACACAGCCGGTGTGGCAACCGGTGATCTCGTCCAGGTGACGGCGCTGCCTCCGGCGGCGTAGAAGTACCCTTGTAGTACATGCGGCACCCTGCGGTTCCCTTCCTGACGCAGGGTGCCGCAGTGCGTGTCGGGTCCGTCCGGTATAGTTCGGCGACCGTTGCCCGCTGTGGCAGACAGGAGGACACAAAGATGGCCAACGTCATCGACCGTATCAGACTCACGCTTGACCCGCAGTCTGCCGCAAATGCCTTGTATGAAGTGCTTTTGCAGTGGAAGAAGGCGGACGACGAACTCAAGCAGCACGCTCTGCGCAACCCGCGCCGTCGCGAGCTCATCGGCCGCAGGGATGCGTTTGAGCGCGTTCTTGCAGCGTTTATGGGCGTTCACGGATCGTCCGTGCGCCCGCTACTTCGGGGTCACTTCGAGGAGAAGCCATGACTACAACAGATTTGCAGTTGCTCGTCCAACTCGGCACCGTCGACAACGTCGAGTGCGTGCCGCTGACGGATGCCGATCACGTCGCCGGAGGCATCCCGAAGTGGGCCGAGCTTCGGCTGGACATCGAGCGCGACGGGAAGATGCTCCAGCACTACCTCACCCGGCACGATGGTGAGGCGATTTCCCTTGCTCTGTTGAGGGCGATGCATCCGAACGCAGGCAAGTCGATCAGCGGCCACCTCTGGGAAGCCCTGGACCAGTGCATGGTAAACATCTTGGAGGGTGGACTTTCTGGTGAGGACAAGGCGGCCGAACGCGGGCTGGCGCTTGGTCTCGCGACCGCCGTTGCCCTGATCCGCAGCCCGCACGCGCCGGACGTTGACGCCGTCCGCAAGGAGGCGAAGGAGCGCTACGACGCGATGGAGTGATGCATTTCGGTGTATCCGACTATCGAACGCTGCACGACCAAATTGCACGAATATCGGACGCTGCTCCGTTACTGCAAGTAACCGGCCCGCCGTGGCCTACACATAGCTGCATTACGCTCCGTAGCCGTAGGTTACGGTTTGATTACGAAATCGGTAAAGATGGCGGATCGGCTTTGCGCTCCCTACGCGCGTAGGGTTGACTCCGTCTCGCAACACCAAGCAACACCGGGGAGGCGCTGACCTCCCTACCTCGCGACGATCGCGGTTCCGTCCGGAGCGGAGATACGGAGCCCCCGGACTCAGGTAGCCACCGGGTAGCGGCTAGACCATCCGAAGTCGCCGGGATTCTCCGGGAAGCCGGAGGGGCGAAGCCTGCATGACTTGAGAGGCTGCATCGCCGGACGCGCAATCGGGCCGTGGTTAACCGAGCGAACGGGCAGCACGCTGAGCATGAGAGACCGAAGGCAGGTCTGAAGACAACTCCTCCTCCGAAGGAACGGGAACCAACGAACGGACGGCGTCAGCCGGACTCTCGAAGGAGCGGCGCTGCTCAGCGCTTAACGCTCCGCCCCAACTCGCGACTCTCGCAGGGGATGATGATCCGAAGCCATCCCGATAACTCAACATGGTGTACCGATCGAACCGAAGCGGAGTTGGTTCGATCAGCATCCCGGAGAGACGGCGGTAACCGTCGGCCTCCGGCCCGTTCAAGTCGGGCGGATGCACGAGATGCGCGCTGCCGCATCGTACCCAACAGGAAGGCAAGACCATGATCAAGTTCGTAGCGGAGTACACGGACGGCCTGTACAACTACCTCGTGCTGATGGAGAAGCCGGAGGAGTTGCGCTGCGTCAAGTCCGGGTGCGACAACAGCCCGAACTGCACCGTGTACGACCCGGAAGGCGACACGATCGCGTACTGCATCGACCATGCGCTCAAGCTTGACGAGGACCCCGACTGGAACGTTGAGAGGGTCGAAGGCGACCCCGATGACATCATCATCAACTGGATCAAGATGAACCGGGGTCGGTTCGTCAAGGAGTACGACCCGGAGCAGTCCTACAACTTCTGACACCTAGGTCGAAACC
>Ga0157372_10009639_pt1 | contig 10266 bp, 10 predicted proteins | sample C55metaG_FD_115307 | JGI IMG/M metagenome (GOLD analysis project Ga0157372, IMG submission 115307) | Corn rhizosphere microbial communities from Kellogg Biological Station, Michigan, USA - C5-5 metaG | ecosystem: Host-associated > Plants > Roots > Rhizosphere > Soil | place: USA: Michigan...
CGGCTCATCAACTCTGCAAGCAGCAATTGATCATCATTCAAATCTTTTAACATGACCCGAAATAATAAAGAAAGAAGATAACAGGAGTCGAACTTTGCCCCAAATAAGAATGACTTATAAATGGAAAGGAAATTACAGAAATCAAAACCCGCTGATGGCAGCGGGTTGAAAAAGGTTGGTGGTCCTACCCGAACAGATGTCGAATCTTTTCTATCATGATTTGCAGACTTTAGTTACAAAAAATTGTTCTGGGATTTCACGGTCTAGTATTTTTTTGAGGTCTTGTTCAGGGTTCATATTAGAGAAAATCGATTTTATTATAGCACTCGAAAATAAAAAGAAACGCCCATTTGGGATCAAGCTTGATCTTAAATTAGAAGTCCATATGGAAGGAATAGCTTTAAGCAAAACCCGCTGATGGCAGCGGGTTGAAAAAGTTGTAGTCTTAACCGGACAATTATCTAACCAGTTATTGAAAGACTTAATTTCCTTCAGCAATTTGTCTGGATGACTTGTTCCTCCGTTTTTGCGTTGCACAATCGGACAATTATTGTATCGCCAGCGGACAACTTTCAAAACACCTTATCTATTTAACTCATTGATTGTAATATACTTATAGCATGGCATATTGCTTGAAGCCAATAAACCCAGCTTAAATCACGCTCATATGATCCAGGAATATTTTAGAACCGCATGGAGGACTTTGCTTCACAACAAGACCTACAGCATTTTGAACATTTCAGGACTTGCCGCAGGCATGGCAGTGACTCTTTTGATTGGCCTTTGGGTGCATTACCAATATTCCTTCGACCGTTTTTTACCCGGTTATGAGCAGGTATATAAAGCAGGAAAGCGTTGGACCACTGGCGGTGAAAAGCATGTGCAAATGGTTACCCCGTTACCACTTGCTGAAGTACTTAAAAGAGATGTCCCAGGCGTAAAATATGTTGCAGCGACAGACTGGATGAAGGCACATGGCCTGAAAGTGGCAGATAAAAAATTATATGTGAACGGAGCAATGGCAGGTAGTGACTTTTTAAAAATATTTAAGTATCCGCTTGTTAGTGGGAATAGAAATCAGGTATTGCAGGATCCTTATTCTATCGTGTTGAACGAGTCGACCGCCAAAGCACTTTTTGGAAACGATGATCCAATTGGCAAGATGATCACTATAGATAACGCACATAATCTTAAAGTCACTGGAATTATGAAGGATGTACCGGCAAATTCAACCCTTCAGTTTAACTTCCTGGTGTCTTTCGATTATTACATTCAGATCGATGAAGGTATCAGGGCTGCCCGGAATAACTGGGAGCAGACGACCTCGCAAATTTATGTTGCCCTCGAGCCTGGGGTATCTGCTGAAAAAGTGCAGCCAGCACTTCAAAGGATATTTTCAAAGTACTCACCAAAGGAATATGCAAGTTCGAAAACGGAAGTGGTGCTGCAACCGCTTAAAGATTGGCATCTTTTTTCTGAATTCAAAAACGGAGTGCAGGCAGGCGGCTTGATCGACTATGTAAGAATGTTTGCATTGATCGGCGTACTTGTCGTTCTCATTGCCTGTATCAATTTTGTCAATCTCTCAACTGCCAGATCGGAAAAAAGAGCAAAGGAAGTAGGGGTGCGAAAAGCCATCGGATCTTCCCGGCTACAACTTGTGATTCAGTTTATGTTTGAATCTATCCTTACGACCTTTTGTGCGTTTATTCTGGCGTTGGCATTATTGCAGCTCACTTTGCCCGCTTTTAGTAGTCTTACAAACACTTCGCTTTCTATTCCGTATATGAGTATTGCCTTTTGGTTGCTAATGTTTGCATATGTGATGGTTACTGCCTTGCTGGCTGGATGCAGACCTGCTCTTTATTTGTCTTCCTTCCGTCCTGTCAAAGTGCTCAAAGGAAAATTGCAGGTTGGGAAAGCTGCGTTGTTGCCCCGGAAAGTACTGGTCGTTTTGCAATTCACATGTTCAATTACGCTGATTATTTCCACGATTGTCATTTATCAGCAAATACGATACGGGCAGAACAGACCGACTGGCTATAATACCAAGGCGCTGGTGATGACAGACGCAAGCGCTGATATTAAGAGAAATTATGTGGCGCTAAAAAATGACCTGTTGGCTAGTGATATCGTTTCTTCCGTTACCAAATCCTCAAGTCCGGTTACCGACAACCGGAACTTCAACAGCATTGATCACTGGCTTGGGAAGAAAGGAGAAGAGGGCCTGGGTGTTGCCACAGTTGGGGTCGCCGACAAGGATTATTTTAATACGATGGGAATGGAGCTGTTGAAAGGACGCAACTTTGAGGGAGCCGGAGATTCAATGAACGTAATTGTCAATGAGGCAGCCATCCGGCAAATGGGCCTGAAAGAGCCGCTCAACCAGCTGATCACCTGGGATGGAAATACGCAGGCAAGAATTATCGGCGTTGCAAAGGATGCCATTATGGGATCTCCTTTCGACGATGCCAGACCTACCCTATTTACTTTCAATCCTGGCTGGGCAAATGTTGTCAGCTATCGTATTTCTCCATCTGTTAGTATGCAGTCGGCGCTGGCTAAGCTGGCACCTATTTTCTCAAAGTACAATCCGGGGTTGCCTTATTTATATAAGTTCGCTGATGAAGACTATGCCAGAAAATTTCAATTCGAGACCTTAATTGGAAGGCTTGCGGCTGTATTCGCGATACTCGCCATCTTTATTTCCTGCCTTGGGCTTTTTGGCCTGTCTGCTTTCACCGCCGAACAACGCACAAAGGAAATCGGAGTCCGTAAAGTACTGGGAGCATCAGTGGCACACCTATGGCAAATGTTATCCAAAGAGTTTTTGGTGTTGGTACTAATTAGCGCCGTCATTGCGTCTACATTGGCTATCTACTTTTTAAATGACTGGTTATCCCAATATAGCCATCGTATTGTTCTAAGCCCGTTGGTTTTTATAGGTGTATCAATGGCAGCAGTCATCATAACATTACTAACAATCAGCTTTCAATTAATCAAAGCATCAATAACAAATCCAGTAAAGAGTTTAAAGGAGGAATAATCTTTTCCGTAGGAAAAATCAAGAAACATTATGTGAAGATATTAATAAGGCTATATTAGGAAAAACTGCCATGATTAGCAACATTTGTTGTACTTGTAGTCCTGCCCGAACAGATGTCGAACCTTTTTTATTATGATCTGCATACTTTAGCTACAAAAGTTGTTCAAGAGCTTCTGGAGGCAAGAATATGCCCACTTAATTATTTGATAATTAGATGATAAGTTAAATGAGATCTGCAATTGTGCAAATTCCACATTTAATATTAAATTTGCGCATGATTAGGCGGCGACTCGAATCACAAATTATCGAAGCACTGGAACGCTCCCCTTCGGTAGCCTTATTAGGGCCTCGCCAGGTAGGCAAGACTACCATTGCTCTTAATATTTCTGAAACAACTCCTTCCGTTTATTTGGATTTGGAAAACCGTAGAGACCTGCAAAAAGTACAGGACATCGATGCTTTCCATGGAGAAAACAGCGACAAATTGATCGTGCTAGACGAAGTTCAACGGCTTCCTGAAATATTTGCTCCGCTGAGAGGTATTATCGACCAGGAGCGTCGCAAAGGACATAGGGCAGGCCAATTCTTGTTTTTAGGCTCCGCGTCCATTGATCTTTTACAACAATCCAGCGAATCCTTGGCAGGGCGCATAGCGTATATGGAACTGCATCCTATAGATGCAACAGAATATGCAGACAACAGCCTGGACAAATTAAACAGTTTATGGGTTCGAGGCGGTTTTCCGGAAAGCTTGTTGTCTGCTACTGATCAAAACAGCCTGGACTGGCGCTATGATTTTATCAAGACTTACCTCGAACGCGATATCCCTCAACTGGGACCGCGAATTCCTGCCGAAACGCTTGAGCGGTTTTGGACCATGCTGGCCCATAACCAAGGCTCTGTATTAAATGCCTCACATCTAGCAAGGAATCTGGACGTGTCTGGCACAACTATCGGTCGTTACCTTGACTTGATGACCGACCTTTTATTGGTTAGAAGGCTGAAACCCTGGACAGCCAATGTGGGCAAACGTCTTATTAAAGCTCCCAAGATCTATGTACGCGACAGCGGCATTACACATGCATTACTCAATATCCCCGACTATAATAGCTTGCTGGGACACCCTGTCGTCGGTGGAAGCTGGGAAGGATTTGTCATTGAAAATCTAATGTCTGTGGCTCCTTCAAGAATGCAGCCTTATTACTACGGCACGCCTCGCGGGGCTGAAATAGATCTGGTGTTGGAGTTTGCCGGTGGCGCAAAGTGGGCTATAGAGATCAAACGTAGTTCAGCGCCATCCGTTTCAAAAGGCTTTTATAGCGGATGTGAAGATATCAAGCCCGATAAACGTTTTGTTGTTTATTCAGGTTTGGATAGCTTTCCAATGGGAGCAGATATTACAGCGATCTCTTTACCGGATTTGATGCAGACACTCCTGAGGCAATAAAAGTATAGTGCTAATATATTCGGGATTCTATATATTGACAAAAATATTGCTCGAAACATGCTTTTAGCTGTCGTCTTCTTTCATCTTATGTCCAAATAATTGGATTGCCCATCAGGAGGGAAGCGGTAGCCAATTTTCTCAATGGTTCTATAATATACTGATACTCATTTGCAACAGTGTTTTCTTTTCAGACAATTTTATCATCCGTGTTCAGGAAGCCATTACTGCCATTTGCGCAGATCCATACCGATATCGAAACGGAATTATGGGATGCGGAACGTTTCTATGCTGCTCTCGAATTGACCGTGCGCACTGTATACCGGGATCCTAACGAATACAACAGCCCAGTCTTCTGATATTGGAAAGGCGGTAAAGGGGATTATAAACTTTTGGACACCTCTTTGAAGATGGAGCAAGATGAATTCGGGACGAACGATGACGATTGATAAAACTCGCTCAAACATTTCGATGTTAAAAAAAGCTTCACAATTCAGTGAGGCCTTTTTGTCTGAGTAGACCTGAACGGAAGATTTTCGATCTAGTTTATCGGGGTCTGAGGCTGATTACAGAACAATTGGTGGGCTTCAATTCTAAAAATATGAACTGTTTTCTCTAACATAATTCATGTTCAATTGGTTTAGGTTATCTTGATATTCGAAAAACCTTTGATCAAGCTTGTTCCAAATCTCGCTTGCCTCGTCTTCAATCTTTTCGATCAAATTCTGTCTTTCCGTCTGGTCTTTAGGAACATGTCCCTGTGGAAATTGGTCAATGGCCTCTTGGAGAATCGGCACAGTATGAACAGCGCCGATGACTGTCAACGATAAAATGGTCTCCGTAGCAAAGTCGCCGCTTGAATTAAGGAAGAATTGATGGAATCCGCCGTTATTTATCTCCCTTTCCAGGCTTTGATTAAAATAAAAATTTTTCTGAGGCTCAGTCAATTTCTCCAATTCATCTCCATACGCGCAAGCTTCGGCGACGAAATTGTCGAGTTTAATAATTGAGTCGTTAATATCTTTAGCTTTTATGAGGCGCTCGATGTTTTTAATTTTCGGCATATTGTAATCCTTAACTACACAATACTACGGTTTTTTGAACAAGGTAATTGCTGGTTCGAGCAAATTTGGCCACGTCCCTTACAGGAATCGAACCCGTTTGTCCTGGAATACAATGCATTAAATGTAAGGTAAAGATGTGATCGAACCAAAGGCCGCTGAGGGCCAGCGAGTTGGGAGGAGAGGTAGTCCTGCCCGAACAGATGTCGAACCTTTCCTGGAAAATTTGATGGCACTGTCGATGTTAACCAGCTGATTCTCAGGCAAGCCCTCTTATGATGTCCACCCCTATTTTCAGGTGCGGTTAGAGAAAAGAAGTCCGGAATAGTATTTTCATTTCGCCTGGGACGATGGAGAAATTCGACCGGCCATTCTGTAAGGCGTCTCCCTTTTACATGAATATAATTACCGGGATGAGGTTCATCGATATATTCTTCTTGGAGGACAAGAGCTAACGGTTCTTCGGCCCCAGCGTTTCCTTCTGAAAACTCGAGCGCCTCTTCATAGCTTCCAAAGGCGTAATAATAGTCATCTCCATCATACAAATCATTCGCCCCCCTCTCGGGGTGGCACCAAGGATTTGTTGACTGATATTGCCATCAAGCTTCGATGTATGCATGTAATGATTAAGCGCTTTCCTTTCCAATTCCGACAATGCGCGTGGAAAGAACCTAACTATATACGAAGCCGTTACCTTTTCCATGAGCGTAAATTACGAAAGGTTCAATCAACCCCTGTCAAGTTTCCTGACTGGAATCGAACTCAGGAAGCTTGGCCGTGAATAAGTTGTGATTGATTAAAATGAGTAGCAGAAAATACAACCAAATGAAAAACAGCAACTTAAAGTAAGTTGTAGTCCTGCCCGAACAGATGTCGAACCGTTTCTTGCCAGGTGTGATTCTGTTGGTCATTCTATGCGATTGATTTTCAACGTCAAATTATTCAAATCGGCCTTTCTTATTTTGTATCTTTGTAAAATATTTGATTAAATTAACCTTTATGACCACTGCGGCCATTCGAGCTAAGCTCGCCGACTATATCCAGATTGCGGATGAAAAAAAACTGAAGGCCATCTATGTTATGGTTGAAGATGAAATTATTGATGCCGAGCCAATTAACTATACGCCCGCTTTAAGATCGGAACTTGATCGCCGTGTTGCACATTATCTGGAGAGCGGCAAAATGGTTACTCCCACGGATATGAGTAAACGGTTACAGAATATTCGTAAAAAGAGAAACTAAATGTCGTATTCCTATCTCTTTGATCCGAAGGCAGCCAAGGAGTATGAAGAAGCATTTAGCTGGTATGAAAAGAAAAGTTACCTGGCCGCAGACAATTTTATCATCCGTGTTCAGGAAGCCATTACTTCCATTTGCGCTGATCCTTACCGATATCGAAGCGGTTATAAGAATTTACGGGAATTGCCTATAAAAAAGTATCCTCATCAGGTAATCTACTATATTGATGATGCTCACTCTACCGTTGTTATTGTTTCTATTTTTCATCAGAAGCGAAATCCAAAGAAAAAGTATAAGAAAAAGTGAAGCTTGACATAGGTTAAACAAACCTAAAGGGAATCGAACCAGAACGGGCTCAGGATCATTACGTTATAAACTCGAATGAACTGATAAAAAACAAAACTCACTGAGCAGCAGCGAGTTAAGGAAGATGGTAGTCCTGCCCGAACAGATATCGAACCATTTAATTGTTGATTTAAAAGATCTGGCTGAGAGAAATACCTCACTTTGAAGCGCACTTATAAATAAGAATGCTAAGAAATACAGCGACCAATAGCTGATTTATAATTATATCATACCTTCTTTGAGGAACCTTATGATCTGGATATTGAATGTCCCATTTGCCAGACCGAGCAAACTCAAGCAACATCCCTGGTGTTACTGGAATACGTTTAACTCGTTTGTCAGGCGGCCTGAAAATTGTGCCGCCTATGCTATTCCAACTTCCTTCTTCTGTGTGATGGAAGTACCAACGATAGGTCGAAATATCTACATTATAATCTTTGGAAAACTTATCGATAAGCTCGCCAAAATCGTCTCCATCACATCTTAAGTCAGTGACGATATCGCTATTTTCAAGTACCTCACCCTCTGCCCAGCCAGTATGATTTGCCACATATTTTAATATTTCAACGATCTGAAACATAATGAAGCAGTTTATCGGAAAACACAAATGTGCGCAAATCTAACATACAACGTGAGATTTGCACGAAATTAGTCGGCGACATCGTCAATAATAACCCCATCGTAGGAGAGTTGATACCGGTATCTTTGCCAATCCATCAACTCAATATAGTTTTCAAGCATTTTGAAGGTTGGTTCATCATCCTCAATATTCACGAAAATGTCTCTAGCACTAACCTGCCAAATTATCCTACCTGACTTATCCAGACGAGAGATCTCGCACTCCCCGTGAATTATATAGCTATCCTCATATTTGTGAATACTGAAACAAGTTGCCATGTCTGCTACGATCACCCAATCCAGCTGCAGACTGGGCAATTGAAAACAAAATACTTTGTTGCAACAGGTCAATATCAGGTTTCGACCATCGATAATGACCGAATCCTGGGCCACTCGAGTTGCACCTCCGGTAGCCATTACAACGGCTGTTGCAAAGATGTCATCTTTATAAACCCTAATGCCATATTTTGTGGTCGGCGTGTATTCAACATCTTCTGGATGTTGATATACTGACTCATAATGGAATTTGTTGTCGGCAGAACCGACAGTATAGTCATTCTCACCCGTTATTTCGATTCTATATTTCCCAAAAAAGGCCTGATACATATTGATACAAGATCGGCCTTTTTTTAAAAAAGCTGAAGGCTCTACATAAAGATGTTGGTTGATGTAAATGAGGCGACCTCGGTTGATCCTACCCGGAATCGAACCTTTTGCTCCTGAAACGCAGTAAGTTATACATCGAAAAAAAACTGGCAAAATCAAAACCCGCTGAGCAGCAGCGGGTTGAAAAAGTTGTAGTCCTGCCCGAACAGATGTCGAACCTTTTCTTCCTAGATTTGAACAGACTATTATCTATAGTTATCGATTATCATGGATAAATAATTCACATTGCTTTTGTTGGTCTGTGTAACCTATTAACATTCAAGCAAAGTGATGCACTGAGTATTCTCAAGCCGAAGCGGCACCGGCGTAATTTCAGCTATTAATCGTTACCTTGGCTTGAAAGCTGCCAGGAATAACGCGACTATCTTGCTTGCGCGAAACATCCAGGCATTAGCGAAAACGACAATGGACACATACCGAAAAATATTACTGCTGTTAAAATACCTACTTCATAAGTCTGACAACGCTAATTGGGAGGAATGGATTGACAAAGACATATACGAATGGGACACTTCAAACTCAACTTCCCACCATAAAAGTGCATTTGGTGGAATGGGTTCTATAAACGATCTGTCCGTAGGTGCACAGGGAAAAATTGGGACATGGGAAAACAATATGTTCGACTTCTTAAAAAATATTAGCTGGACTTTTGCAGCCAAAAATAAGATACAATTTCCTGTAAAAACTAGCGACCGTATTGAGGGAACAATATGTAGGGATTGTTCATGTGCAGGGATTTCTGAAAGTGGAATTGAGAGATACCTTTCAAATAGACATTTACCGGCGATAATTGCCAGCCTTTTACTGACTGACCAGTATTCAAGGTTGACAGATATTGAGGCGTTGACCAATAATGTAGAAGTTGCTGAAGACAGGCAAAAAATATTAGCAGCGCTAACAAGAATTAATATCCATTTTACAAAGACTGACAATTGGTGGAATACTTGCCCTGATTGTAATAGTACTAACACTTGCGTTTATGTATGGACCATTGCAAATAGCGGGGACACATTAGATTTAATCCCCGGTAAAAATAATTTGCCAGTCAAAAAAACTAGTTGGTGGCGACGGCTAAAAATGCGCCTATAAGTGCCCAATTGCAACATGACGGATTGAAGTTACCGTAGAACCAAGTTTTTAATAGCTTTGAGGCAAATCGCAACCATGGACTCGTTTAATTTTACTCTATTCTTGCCCTATATATCTGTCATTGTTGGTATTGGTATCATTGTTGTCGCTGCTCTTTCCAAATCCGGAACCGAAAGATTGGCTAAAACAGGAGAACGCTGCGACGGAATTATTTTCAAGCTAGGATATAAAGACGATAATGCTTCTAATAGAACCGATAGTATCACAAAAGATAAAATAACTGTTCGCTTTGTAACAAAAAACAGGAATGGATAACTGAAAACTTAAACACCGACTTCATGATCACCTGGACTGGGCAATTCAAGGAAGGACAGCAAGTGCAGGTGCTATACGACCCCAATAATCCATCTGACTTACAATACTAAACAATCAATCGCCAAGGTTAGGGAAATTGCTGATGATACTTGCGGGATTTATTTTTTTGGCCATTGGGATTTATAAGTTCTTTGCTATTTAAAAAGGCGGGACCTAGCAGGAATCGAACCAATTGCGATTGAATAAGAACGCCTTATGAATGGAAAAAAATTGCAGAAAATCAAAACCCGCTGAATAGCAGCGGGTTGAAAAAGTGGTAGCGGGAACCGGACAATTATCTAACCAATTCCTCGCCGGATTTGTGGCTTTTAGCAGTCTGCCGGGATGACAATCCGGCAGACAGACGCCCTGGGCATCGTTTAGGGCTTATTCCGGCATTTTTC
>Ga0157372_10009640_pt1 | contig 10265 bp, 7 predicted proteins | sample C55metaG_FD_115307 | JGI IMG/M metagenome (GOLD analysis project Ga0157372, IMG submission 115307) | Corn rhizosphere microbial communities from Kellogg Biological Station, Michigan, USA - C5-5 metaG | ecosystem: Host-associated > Plants > Roots > Rhizosphere > Soil | place: USA: Michigan...
TTCTCTTTTTGAGCAGAAAGATGTTAAGCTTATAAAAGATGTCGATCAAAATATTCCCGACATCACAGGTGATACAGATAAGTTAATACAGGTGGTAATTAATCTTTTTTCAAACGCAGTAAAATTTACAGATGAAGGCTCTGTTACGTGTAAATTATATCAAAAAGATGGTGAAGCAATTGTAAGCATAACCGATACCGGAATTGGAATTGCAAAAGAAGATTATGGTGCAGTGTTCGAGCAATTTAAGCAGGTTGGCGGTGATACATTAACCGATAAACCAAAGGGCACAGGTTTAGGTTTGCCAATTTGTAAAGAAATTGTAGAACATCATGGCGGTCGTATTTGGGTTGAAAGTGAACCGGGTAAAGGAAGCACATTTTCATTTGCATTACCGCTGATTGCATCTGTACAAAAAAACAGGGAAACACCAATTCATTTAAATGAGCTGATGAAACAACTGAAAGAGCAAATGGTTTTTTCACAGCTAAAAATGGATGGAAAGAATGCAACCATTTTAGTAGTGGATGATGATGATTCTATTCGCTCATTATTGCAGCAGGAATTAAGTGATGCAGGCTACCTGGTAGAAGAAGCAAAAGACGGAAAACTGGCACTGGAAAGTATTCGTAAAAACCGTCCTGATTTAATTATTCTTGATGTGATGATGCCTGAAATAAATGGTTTTGATGTAGCAGCCATTTTAAAGAACGACCCGCAAACAATGGATATTCCTATTATCATTTTATCTATTGTACAGGATAAAGCAAGAGGCTTTAGGATTGGTGTTGACAGATATTTAACCAAACCAATTGATACTGCAAAGCTGTTTGAAGAAGTGGGTAATTTATTAGAGCAGGGTAAGTCAAGAAAAAAAGTAATGGTAGTGGATGAAGATACTTCTGCAGTGCGTTCATTAACTGAAGTGCTGCAAACAAAAGGGTATGTTGTTGTAGAATCAGATGGAAAAGAATTGGTTGAAAAAGCCGTTGCATCGCAACCGGATATTATTATTTTGAATTCAGTGTTGTCAGATAAAAATGAGATAGTTCAAACGCTGCGTTTTGAAAAAGGGTTGGAGAATGTGTTGTTTTTAATTTATCAGTAAATCTGAATAAATTTTACTATTGGGCTAAAGCCTTTTATTGGACGGGCTTTCATTAGCCCCGACCTTAAGGTCGGGGTAATAAATTAAACCGGGAACAAGTGGGTTTTAGCCCAATAGATAGGCAATAATAATAGATGAATTAAAACATGCATCGCAAAGCAGATTGTCAATAATTTTTAAGTATAAAATTTAAAAACCGAACAGCTTCATGGAACAAAAAATTTTAATTGTAGATGATGAACCGCATATAAGAATGCTGATTGAACAAACACTGGAAGAATTAGAAGATGAAGGCGTAGAATTTTTAACGGCAGAAAATGGTGAGATTGCCCTTGAAATTATTCAGGAGGAAAATCCTCAACTCGTTTTTTTGGATGTGATGATGCCTAAAATGAATGGCATGGAAGTATGCAGAAAAGTAAAAAAAGAGTTAGCGTTGAATGATGTATTTATTGTTTTGCTTACTGCAAAAGGGCAGGAGTTAGACAGGCAAAAAGGGAACGAAGTAGGCGCAGACGTTTATATGACTAAGCCATTTGACCCTGAAGCAATTCTCGGTAAAGCAAGGGAAGTGTTGGGTTTATAATAATTTTTATCCGTACTATATTCTTTAATAAATGCCAAGGTTAACGCTTAAACATATTCTTTCAAAAAAAAATGATACAGAAGCATTAATGCATTCATTAATTAATGAAATGAAAGCGCACGTAAGCATTACTGATGAAAAACACAATTACTTATCCGGCAATAAAGAAATTATAACACAACACGAACATCCCATAAAACTGCAGGAAGAAATTATTGGTTGGGTGAAAGGCGATGAAAAATCAAATTATGTTGCTTCGTTGCTTACACTGCTCATGCAAAAAGAATTTGAAAGAAAAAATTTGGGCAATGAAGTATTAACGCTTTATCAGGAAGTAAATATGGTGTTTAATTTTTCTGATAAGTTAGCGCAGGCTATCGACCCCGTTTCTATTGCAGAAATAACCGTTAATGAAGCAATGCATCTTATTCGTGCTACCAGCGGTGTAGTTGTATTGTGGGATGAAAACAACAAGCAGTTACAAATACCGGCAACAGTGGGAGAAGATTTATTCAGCAAAAAAAATTTAGCAAGCCATGCAGATGTATTATTAAAAATTGGTTTAAGCGGGCAATCAGACATCATGAATGATTTAACTGCATTAAGAGATGCCGGGATAATTGATGCAAAAATTCAAACAGTTATTTATGCTGCTTTGAAAGTGAAGCACAGAATAATGGGCGCTATAATCTTAGCAGGAGATAAACCGATGCAATATGCTGCATCAGACCTTAAATTTTTAACAACACTTGCATTGCAATCTTCATCAGCAATTGAAAGCGCTCTGTTATACGAAAAAAATATTCGCGAAGCACTTGAAAGAGAAGAAGCCATTCGCCGTGTATATGAAGTAACGGCAAAATTTGTTCCTTATGAATTTATTGGTTCACTGGGTTATAAAGTAATAACAGATGTGAAATTGGGCGACCAGGTTGAAAAAAATGTTACCGTTCTTTTTACCGATATAAGAGATTACACTTCATTATCGGAACAAATGACACCCGAAGAAAATTTTCAGTTTGTTAGTTCTTACAACGAGCGCATGGGTCCCATTATCCGTAAGCACAAAGGTTTTATCAATCAATATTTGGGTGATGCAATCATGGCACTTTTTCCCGAAAGTGCGGAAGCATCTTTAATTGCTGCTATTGAAATGCAGCGGAATATTCATGCATTTAATGCGCTGCAAAAAACAAAAAATTTACCAACCATTAAAATGGGAATCGGAATGCACACAGGTCCGTTAATAATGGGTATTACCGGCGATAAAGACCGTCTTGATGCAACAACAATTTCCGATACGGTAAATACAGCATCACGCATAGAAAGCCTTACCAAACATTATAAAGCAAGTATTTTATTAAGTGAAAAAACTTTACAGCAAATACAACATCCCGAAAATTTTCATTTACGTTATCTTGGAAAAGTGCAGGTAAAAGGCAGGCATTCATCCATTGGCATTTATGAATGTTTTGGCAGTGATGAGGAAGAGCAGGTTATTAAAAAAGATGAAACACTTGCATTATTTAATGAGGGCATTCACCACTATTTAAATAAATCCTTTACCGGCGCTATTAAATGTTTTCTTTCTGTTACTGAAATAAATACAGAAGACAGCACTGCACAATTTTTTCTCGACCATTCTATGCGCTGTCTCCAAAAAGGTGTACCGGAAAACTGGTCCGGCGTTGTTGAAATGATTAATAAATAAAGAAACTTATTCACTTAATACCTACATCGGTAAGAACATATAGCGTTGCAATAAAAAAAAGTAAAGAAGAAGAATTATTTTTACGTGGTTAACCGTTTAAGAAAATTATTTTATTTGCGTTTTATCAGTAAATTAGAAAACCAAATTGTTGTTTATAAATTATCTATCAGAATTAAAATTACTCTATGAAAATTTTGGTTGTTGATGATGAGCAAGACATCAAAACTTTGTTTGAACAACGCTTTAGAAAGGAAATACGTAACGGAGATTTTTCTTTCGCATTTGCAACGTCGGGTGAAGAAGCACTTACATATATGCACAAGCATGAGCATGAAGTAGTGCTCATACTTTCAGACATTAATATGCCGGGTATGAGCGGGCTTGAACTGCTGAAAAGAATTAAAAAAATGTATGCAGTGCCGCCACCGGTTGTAATGATGATAACGGCTTATGGGGATGAAGAAAACTATAATAAATCTGTAAGTTTAGGCGCAGATGATTTTTTAACGAAGCCGCTCGACTTTAATCTTCTTAAAGAAAAACTTAAAAATAATGCCAATGGCTAAAATACTTGTCGCAGATGATGAAGCTGATTTGGAAGTACTGATAAAACAAAAATTCAGGAAACAAATCAGGGATCGTCAGTATGAGTTTATGTTTGCGGCTAACGGCAAAGAAGCATTAAACAAACTGGAAGAGCATACTGATATAGAAGTTTTACTGAGCGATATTAACATGCCAGAAATGGATGGGCTTACATTATTGAATAAGCTTTCTGATTTAAATACGCTAACCAAAGCAGTTATTGTATCTGCTTATGGTGATATGGATAATATACGCACTGCCATGAATCGAGGTGCTTTCGATTTTTTAACCAAACCTGTAAATTTTGATGATCTGAATATCACCATTCAAAAAACCGTTAACCACGTAAAACAATTACACAAAACACTTGAAGCAATAAAAGAAAATAACATACTTAAAATGTATGTTGATGAAACGGTGCTGAATTTTATGAGTGGTAAAGAATATGAAGCTTCTTTAATGCAGAATGAAGCAGTTGAGGCAACAGTTGCTTTCATCGATATCTGTGATTTTACGAGTATCACCGAAACCACGCCGGCAGATACCGTAGTAAAAATGCTGAATAAATATTTTGATGTGATGGTGCATGAAATTATCAGTCAAAATGGCCATATAGATAAATTTATCGGCGATGCAATTCTCGCAGTATTCAAAGGCGATTATCATCTTGACAGAGCTATTGATGCATGTCTTGCTGTAAGAAAGCAAATTGATAATTTACCCGTTGATCAGGAGCTTGCTGCTTTCTTACCTAAAGTGGCAACCGGTATTCATTCAGGCGAATTAATTTCCGGTAATATTGGCTCAGCACAACTACGCCGTCTTGATTATACAGTAATTGGTGATGTAGTAAACACTGCGCAGCGTTTGCAATCAATTGCACAACCCGGTAAAATTTTAATTGCCGAATCGTCTTATGAAAAAGTAAAAGAATCTTTTCATTGTGTTGCGGCAGGAGAGGTGAAATTGAAACATAAGTCTCTGCCATTAAGTGTGTATGAAGTTATAGAGTAATATTTGCAGCTAATGGTGATGAGATTTGTCCCTGGGTTTTTTAGCTTCATGCTGTACTTTTCTTTTTTTCAAAATTCCGCCGGATGCTTCTTTAATTACGCTTGCAAAAACAAAAGCCGCCGGATCCGTTTCGTAAACAACTTCCTTTAATTTTCTTATTTCAAGGCGCGTAATTACTGTAAAAATTATATCTGTATCACTGTGCACTTCAAAATTTCCCGGCAGGTATCCGCGTTCGCCTTTGTAAATAGTAATGCCACGACCAAGTTCATTCACCAGCCTGTCTTTTAAAATTTCGCTTCTGCCGGAAATAATAGTAACGCCTGTATAAGCTTCAATGCCTTCTACCACATAGTCCATTGTTTTTGATGCAGTAAAATATGTTAGCATAGAATACATTGCAGTTTGAATATTAAACCTTGCAGCCAGAATAAGAAAAATGATAAAGTTGAGCAGCAGAATAATTTCTGTAGTAGTAAAACTGGTTCTTCTTCTTGTATACAACGCAAAAATTTCAATACCATCTAAAGAACTGCCTGCACGCATAATTAAGCCATTGCCTATTCCCAGGAAAAATCCACCAAAAACTGCTACGAGCACATTATCTTGTGTTATTTGCTGAAACGGAACAACAAGAAGAGCAACAGATAAAAGAACAATACAAAGCGCAGTTTTAAGTGCAAAACCTGAATCAACTATTTTTCGCGCCAAAAAAATAAATGGTAGATTAACCACTGCTACTACGTAAGCAAGATTGATGTGATATATCTCATGTATTAAAAGTGAAACACCACTTACGCCACCATCAAAAAATCTTTGAGGAACGAGAAAACTTTTTAATCCGAATGCGTAAATCAATATACCGAGTATAATTAGTCCAGCATCTTCTGCAACACTTACCAGTTTATAATTTTCAGGTTTTGGCTTGGATAATTGAGATTTTAAAGCAGATAAATGTTGGTTCTTTTTTTGATTAAACTCTTTGTTAGCAGTAGCGGTAAAAAAATGATGTGTGCTTAAAAAATGTATTTGCTGATGCAACCATTTATCATGTGTTAATTCATGGTGAAAGCTTTTTAATTCTTTAAATAATTTTTCTGAATGCTCTTTATAGCTGTTTGTACCAAGATAACTTAAATCGGCATCGCAAAGAATTTGAGATAAATGATCCAAAGGCTTCTGCGGAATTTTTGTTGCCATGATCATTCTGCAAATGTGCTCTATCTGCGTTGATGTAAAATTGTATTGCGGTAAAATCTCTTTGGCAATTTCACAGCTTTTTTCTTCATGTTCTACCGGCGAATAAATATAACCAACATCATGTAAAAGCGCTGCTGTTTTTAAAAGCAAAATATGTTCTTCACTCAAACCTTCTTTATGTGCAATATGCAACGTCGCAGTTAAAACTTCCTGCGTGTGGTGTTTATCATGATAAAAAAGATGTTCAGATTTCTTTTCCTCAAATAAATCAAATACAAATTCCTCTATAGATTTCATTTATTACTTTATAGTGAAATAATATTTTCTATTGATACTTCAAATTTAATTGCTGGATGAATATCAGTTGAGGAAGTTTGAAAAAATATTCAATTGATAAAATATAGTGTTGATATTACATATCAATTATGATTTTGTAATGCTGCGAAGTGGCATCAAACCGTTTTAAAATTTTTCTTGCATTTTCGGGCACAACAGCTTGTTCATAATTTTCACCTGCAAAATCTTTTACTGCATCTATACTATCAAATTCCATAATAGTTATAAACTCTGTTTCGTTATTGATATTTCTTTTCAACAGTTGAATACTTTTAAAGCCTTTAATATTTCTGCTTTCAATATGCGGAAATATTTCTGAGCGCAAAAGCGATTCGTATTTGTCTGCATTTTCGGGCGTTGTATAACCATGCCATACTCTTGAAATTTTCATAAAATTTTTATTGAATTACTTTCTCATCAATAAAAATGTTGATGAGTTTTAATTACCAATACACTGAATAAAGCGCAATAAGAATTCCTGCAACAATTAAACTGCCAACCGCAAATCGTGTAGATACTTTAAACATTGAATTATCAATTTCCAGTCCATGTGGTTTAGTGCCTTTGCGGTTTTCATAGTTGCTGATAAGTACCATTCCAATTATGCTCGCAATAAATACAATGCTCATACGATCAAGAAAAGGAATTTCATAAACACCCGTTCCATTGTCTTTTGAAAAACCAATTGGTGCAAGAAAAGACAGGTTCATCATCATTGGCAAAAATTTCAGTATTACAGAAAATATAAAACCGCCGATGGTTGCAAACAGCGCCGCATTCGATGTTGCCTTTTTCCAAAAGAAACCAAGAATAAACATTGCAAAAATACCCGGTGAAACAAAGCCCGTGTATTCCTGTATATATTGAAAGCCTTGTTTGCCTTCACCCATTAATGCATCGCCTAATGCCAGCGAAAGTAAGATAGCAAGTATCATTGAAATGATTACAACAATACGCCCGAGCCGCACAAGATGTTGCTCGCTTGCAGTTTTATGTAAAGCTTTTTTATAAATGTCCAGCACAAAAATGGTGGAGATACTATTGGCTTTTCCCGCAAGGGAGGCAACAATAGCAGCAGTTAATGCAGCAAATGATAATCCTTTTAAACCTGCAGGTAACAGTGTTAGTAAAGATGGATACGCTTTATTTACATCAACCACACCTTTTGAACTCAGCATTTCTGTTTGAAACATTCCTTTTTGATGAAGGTAATAAGCAGCAATGCCCGGCAGTATTACAATTACCGGCATCAGTAATTTTAGAAATGCGGCGAACAATAATCCATTTCTTGCAGTAGGCATATTGGCGCCTAGTGCACGCTGCGTGATGTACTGATTACAACCCCAGTAATTGAGATTCGCAATCCACATACCACCAATTAAAACAGAAAGACCGGGTAAATCCATATAGTTAGGATTATCACGTTTAAATATCATGTGAAAATGATCGCTTGCCTGTGTGGTAAGAATTTTAAACCCGCTTAAAATGCCTGTGTCACCATTTTTTTCTGCAATAAGCATTAAGCCGATGTATGTTGCAGCCAACCCGCCTAAAATTAAAACTGCTACTTGTATTACATCAGTATAACCAATTACTTTCATTCCACCTAACGTAATAAATATGGCAAACAATGCAAGCGCTAAAATGCAGACATAAATATTAAATCCTGATATGCTGCTGATGGCTAATGCACCGAGATATAAAATTGACATGAGGTTTACCACTATATACAGCAACAACCAAAACACAGCCATTATCATTGCCACCGTACTGTTATACCGCTGATTTAAAAATTGCGGCATCGTGTATATTTTATTTTTCAGGTAAACGGGAATAAAAAATATAGCAACGATGATAAGTGTGGCCGCTGCCATCCATTCGTAGCTGGCAATGGCGAGACCCATTTTAAATGCTGAGCCGCTGGTGCCAATAAATTGCTCTGCTGAAATATTTGATGCGATTAATGATGCACCAATTGCCCACCAGGTGAGCGAACCTTCTGCAAGAAAGAATGCTTTTGAATCGTGCTCGCGGCTTCTTCTTTTTCGGTAAATTAAATATCCATATACAGCAACAATAACAAAGTAAATTATAAAGACAAGATAATCTGCTGATGCAAGCTGGCTCATGAGTGTTGCGTTTGTGTTCCTGAATTTTTATCGTGAATCCACGCAAAAGCGGGACAGGTCGTCAATCGTGAAACGTGAATGTAATACACGAATTGAATATGCCAACTAAGACAGCAAATAATTTTTATAAGTGGTGAATAAGTTTCGCAGAAAGAAATTGTTTATATAAACAGACCTTATTAGCTTATTCAAAAGCTAATAAGGTCTGAAAAATGAATTCAACGAATCATAAAACTGTTTCACTGCTTCTTTGCATTTTCACGTTTGACGATTCACGTTTTACGAACATTATCCTCTAAAATAAAGATAAATACAAAGAATAGCTACTATTAGCAACACAGAAAATATAATATCTTTTGCAGACCATGTAGAACGCGATTCTAATTTGTCTTTATCTGTAAGTGTTGAAAATGTGAGCCCTGATATTTTTGCATAATCGGGTGCTTTTGTTGCATAGCTTACACCAATAAATACAATGATGCAAACTATTGTTATAAGCAAACTGTAATATTGAAAGAAGATATTGTTTACTATCCAAAGAAACGAGCCTTTTGTATATGTAAAACCGTTGCCGAGTTTTACAGGTGTATCAACAACCAACCTGAATAATCCCATTATAAATCCTGTTATTAAAGTAGCAAGACAGCCTTTGCCATTTAATCTTTTCATAAAAATTCCAAAGAAAAAAACTACAAATATTGGCGGAGCAAGATATGCTTGTACACCTTGTAAATAATCGTACAAACCTTTACCACCTTGTATTACAGGAATCCACAATAAACCAATTATAACCATTACAACGGTTGCCACTCTTCCTACATAAACCAATTCTTTCTGACTTGCATGTGGTTTAAACTTCGAATAAAAATCCATGGTAAATAACGATGACGATGCATTAAATACGCCTGCTAATGCACTCATCAATGCGCTCAACAAACCCGCAACAACAATTCCTCTTACACCAACTGGTAAAACATTTATTACAAGCAATGGAAAAACTTCCTGTGCTCTTTCACGAATAATGTGTCCATTAGCGTCCATTAAATCATGTTGAATAGCAGGATTAATTCCGGTCTTTGCCAAAGCAAAACCAATCATACCCGGAATAATAAAAAGAAACACCGGGAGGAGTTTTAAAAAGCCCGCGAATATGGAACCTTTTCTTGCTTCATTTGCATTGGGTGCACCCAACACACGCTGCACAATATATTGATCGGTACACCAATACCACAAACCAATTATTGGCGCACAAAACAACATGCCAAGCCATGGATAATTACTATTAAAATACCAGGCTTCTTTACCTGCTTCCTGTACAGGCGCCCATGTACTTTGCACGCCATGCGGCACCATTGGTTTCCATAAATTAAACATTTCACTGCCGCATATTTCTTTCAATTTGCCCCAGCCACCAAGCGCATGCAATCCATAATATGTTATCATTAGAGAGCCGATGATTTTTATAAATGTTTGAACAGCTTCTGTATAAACCACAGCTCTTAATCCACCTAAAATTGTATAAATGCCGGTGAGTATAATTAATAAGATTGAACCAATCCAAAAACTATCCATTCCCCACAAATGCACTTCGGGCAA
>Ga0157372_10009642_pt1 | contig 10262 bp, 6 predicted proteins | sample C55metaG_FD_115307 | JGI IMG/M metagenome (GOLD analysis project Ga0157372, IMG submission 115307) | Corn rhizosphere microbial communities from Kellogg Biological Station, Michigan, USA - C5-5 metaG | ecosystem: Host-associated > Plants > Roots > Rhizosphere > Soil | place: USA: Michigan...
TGCTGATGGGTTTACCGGCATTTAGATAGCCTACCACCACAGCCTCGGATGATATATCGGTATCGCTTGATTTACTGCACGAAGCCAAACTCACTATAGTAGTTATTAAGAAAATTAGCAGATATATATTGTTTCTCATTTCAGTTTTAGGCTAAGGGTGATGTTTGGTGTTATGCCCAGGTAATTAACATCGGTAGTAATTACCTGGTTGTTGCGGATAGTATAATCCTTATACCAGGTGTTGATGTGATCGTAAGCATTGAATAATGAAAAACCAACGCTGCCGATTTTTCTACCATCAACTTTTAACAGATCGTATGTGGCCGACAGATCCAATCGGTGATAATCGGGCAGGCGCTCGGTGTTCTTCCCACTGATGGCTAAAAAGGTTGTTTTGCCACCATCCAGTGTAGTTACGGTATATGCGCTTAATGGCGCGGTGTAAGGATGCCCGGTGCTGAATATAAAAGTAGCCGCGAAGCTCCAACGCTGGTGATGATACATGTTGATCAGCTTTAACTCATGCCGGATGTCCTGGTCTGACGGGAAGTAATCAGGGCCTATCGCGTCAAATTTGTTTTGTGCCTGGCCAAGCGTATAAGCTATCCAACCGGTGTACAGGCCCTGTTTCTTTTGCAACAAAAATTCGATACCTCTTGTAAAACCCGACCCATTGTAAAAATTTTGAGTTAACGTTGTTGATGAAGAAGCCCGCACATTCATTGGGCCAAGCCCTTCCTGGGTAATAGTATACTGGGTAAGCCCATACAGTTGCTTGTAATAGCCTTCTACATCTAACAGAAAGGCATCGGTCTCGTAATTAAAACCGGCTATGTAATGGTTGGCCATCCCTACCGGAACATTAGTGTTGTTAGATAGCAGCCAGAAATTGCGGTTACCTTCCAGTATATCCTCACGTGTCACCTGGTTGGCAAACTGGTAAAAGCGTCCGGTGGCGCCTTTTAGCAATATCCTGTCGGTCAGTTTGTAGGTGAGCGATAGCCGGGGTTCGGCGTATAAATGTCCGGTGGGGGTGTAATAGGTTTCGCGCAAACCGGGCTGGATATGTAGCCCTGAAACCGGATCGAGTGACAGCTCGGTATAAACTCCGCCATTAAAAGCTTTTTGTTGATCACTGATCAACGCAGTCGTATCGTTCTGAATATCCTGGTAATTAACGCTTAGTATCGACCCATAAGCGCCGTATAATAATTTGAGGTTGCTTTTAGCCTGCCATTCCCAATCGGATTTAAAGCCCAGATCGCGCAGGCGGTTGGTTTCGAGCGTGCCGTTATTGATCGGTTTGGTGATGCCGCTGTCAATGATGCTTCCCGTCATGCCGCGGTTGCGGTCGCTGGAGAAGGCTGAGTAAGTAAGCGCGTTTACCGAAAACAGCTTGCTGCCCCAGCTACTGGTTGCCTTAAAGCTGGTACCCGTGTTACTGGTTATATATTTATCATTAAGCTGAAAAGCGCTGCTGCTTGAACCAAATGAAGGCAGGGTACGGCTGTTATCGGTATTATCACCGCCATAGTAATAGCTCCAGCTAAAAGTTTGCCTGGCCGATGCGCGGTACGTGTAGCGCGCGTTTAAGTCGTAAAAGTAGGATGAAGGAGTAGTTTGCTGAAAGCCGCCCGGGCCACCACTGCCAAAGTTCCGTCCACCTGGGCCTCCTCCACCACCGCCCGGCCCGCTACCTGTGGTACTGGTATTAAACTGGCCGAATATTTTATCGTACAATGGCCCCTGGTATGAGTGCCGGTAAGTTACAATTGCTGATGATTTATCACCTACAGGCGTTTCAACAAAAGCATTTATACTGAGTAAGCTCAGGTCGCCGCCCACGTTGGTTTCCTTGCTGTTACCGTCTTTACCGCGTAATTCGGTAACGCTGGATAAACGGCCGCCGTATTTGGCTGAGAAACCGCCTTTGTATAGCTCAACATCGCGCACGATATTGCTGTTAAAGGCACTGAAAAAGCCATAAAGGTGATCCACCTCGTAAACGGTAAAACCATCAAACAAAACCAGGTTCTGATCGGGCGTGCCGCCGCGCACATAAGCGCCTGATGACGATTCGTTGGTGCCGCTTACCCCCGGCATCAACTGGAAGGCCCGCATCACGTCGCGTTCGCCAATGTTGGGCAGCTTATCCAAAGCGGTTGGCGTAAGCTGCAACACACTCACCTTTTTACTGTCGGTATTGAGTACACCGTTCTTTTTATCTTTAATATCTACCACACTGAGTGCATTGAACGATGGGAACAGCCCTAATTGCAGCGGCTCGTTATAATGCATATCGCTCAGCCTGAAAACGTCAGTTTGGTAGCCCATCAGCGATACTTCCAGTACCGAAGTATCTGCAGGTACCTGCAATATGGTAAAAACACCGTTGGTATTGGTTAACAGGCTGATATCGGTATGCTGTATTTTTACCACAGCAGCGGGAAGCGCTTCTCCTGTACGTTGATCGATAACCTTACCCATAACGGAAAAATTACGTTGACGTGGCGGCCCCTTGGCCGGCTCGAGCGTACGGGGCTTAAATTGCCGGGTTTGTTGGGTAAAGGCGTTCAAGCGTTTTAGCCGGGGAAGATCATCGGGTTTTTGCAGCATATATACTGTCCCATCGTTCTCTATCCAATAGTGCAGATCGTTATTGCGGCATACTTTTTTAAGAACATCGATCAACGGCTCTTCAAAAAAGTGATCAACAATATCCATCTTGTGCATCGAGTCTCGCTCAAAAACTATCGGGATATGATATTGCAGTTCCAGCGTATCGAGCATGGCATCCAGAGGGCATGAAAAAAAGTGACTGATAATTACTTTTTTGATGGTTTTTTCTGTTTGCTGCGCGTTTACAGAAAAATGGATGGCCGATAAAATTAAAAAAAGGGAAAGGAAATGTTTCTTCATTCGGGCAACGTCAAAATCAACCAAATGTGGTTTTAAAGCGCTGTAAACTCAAATAAATGCGATAAGGGAGGTTATCTTATCGACCAAAAGGATAAATGTGCCGAAATGCTTAGTAGCGTCCTGTCATCTGCCCCACAATCTCCTTGTAATTATCGCTGCAGGGTATCTCGGCCTGCTCGGTTTTAATGCGGCCCTTGCGGATAGATTGTACCTGGTCGATATTGACGATATACGATTTATGCACCCGGTAAAAACGCTTGGCGGGTAGTTGTTCTTCCAGGGCTTTGAAGGTAATACGCGATAGCAGAGGTTTCGATTGATTATTAAGGTACACCTTAACGTAATCCTTCAATCCCTCAATGTAAATAATATCGCTAAAAGGAACACGCACTTGTGTATAATCCACATGCAGAAAAATATAATCGCGCTGCTGCCTTGGCTGCGCCCGTTCAATATAGCGCATGGCTTTGTGGCAAGCCTGTAAAAAACGGTCGAAATCAACGGGTTTCAGCAGGTAATCAACCACATCGAGTTCATAGCCCTGTAAAGCAAATTCCTGATAAGCGGTGATGAAAATTACCGGCAGCCCGTTATTTAAACTTTTAACCATCTGCAGCCCGTTAATGCCTGGCATCTGTATATCGCAAAACAACAAATCGATCTGCTGATTTTGCAACGCAAGCATCGCTTGTGCCGGGGTTGAACACTGCGCAACGATCTCCAGGAAACCGGTCCGTTTAATGTTATCTTCCAACACCTCCAGCGAGAGTGGCTCATCATCCAGTATCAGGCAGCGAATCATAAAATCAGCTCATCTTTAATCTGTTGTAAATTTAGTTTTTTAAGCGAGAGATTACGTTTTAGGGCCGTTTTTTAACAATCTTTAACGTATTGGTCGATACATTTGCGGCTTTTATCTTATTTATTCGTACCTGCAATATTTGGTGTTTAATTTGCCCGGTATGTCTCAAATTACGTTTCGCCCCTGGTTCTATAAAATAGCTCCGCTGCTTATCTGGCTGCTGCTGGTGGTGATGCCCTTATTTACCGGCCCGGGCAATACGCCTGCCGAAATACATCATCGTTTTTGGGTACACACTTTCCAAACCAATATTTTCACACTGGTACTGTTTTATTGCCATACCTACCTGATTTATCCCCTGCTTAATTCAAAAAGGCAGTGGTTGTACTGGCCGGCACTTGCCTTGGTTTTGGTAGTTTATGTGGCGGTTTTTAATTGGCTGATCACCCCGTTTAACCCACATTTTGTAGAAATACATGGCGGTGGGCAACCTGAGCCTGGTAAACATTTTGAACATGGCCCGCCTTTTGGTTTTTTCCCGGTGATATCAATCATCATCACGCTTTTGTGTAGCTTTTGTTATCGTTTGATACTTGAGCAGGCCGAACGTAAGGCGTTGATCAAGGAACGTGAGATGATCCATTTGCAAACCGAGCTTAACTTTTTGCGATCGCAGATCAGCCCGCATTTTTTATTCAATGTATTGAACTCGATGGTGGCATTGGTGCGGAGAAATTCAGATCAATTGGAGCCGATCATCATGCAGCTTTCCCGCTTAATGCGTTATATGCTTTACGAAACCGACGATCACCCGGTGCCGCTGGAAAAAGAAATTGCCTATTTGCAAAGTTATATCGAGTTACAGAGCTTCAGGTTCGGTAAAAACATTTTGGTTGAGGCTAAATTTCCTGAACCGGAAAGCATTGGCTACAGCATAGCACCGATGTTGCTGATACCTTTTGTAGAGAATGCCTTTAAACATGGCACGGGAATAACCGAGCGACCGGTAATTGTAATAAGCCTGGAGGTGATGGAACCGAAACGAATCTGCTTCCGGGTAGTGAACGAAATAAGTGATGACGAGTTATCGAAAGATGAGCAATCGGGCATCGGACTTACCAATGTAAGGCGCCGGTTGGAGTTGCTTTACCCAAACCGGCATAACCTGTATATTTCAAAAGGTGAGCACGTTTTTGTAGCCGAGCTCACCATCGATCTGTAAAACTATTGCGGGCCGCCCATGCCGCCTTCATCCGGCGGGTTATTGTCCTGCTGGTCTTTGTTTTTCTTGTCTTTGTTTTTGCCTTTGCCGCTATCTTCGCCACCGCCACGACCAAAACGGTACGATAGCGTCATTAAAAACATCCGGCTTTGGAAACGGCGGTTAACGTTGCTTTGGTAAGTGCCATCGTCGGTTACGTAACCAAACTTACGGGTGTTAAACAAGTCGCGGCCATTGAGGCTTAAGCTGGCCTTGTGCTTATAAAAATCGTATCGTAACGCGGCATCCACACCCGAGTTAGCTTTGCTGTGGCCCTGCGCGATGGCTTGCGGGGCCTGGTAATCGCCACGTACTTGTAAACTGAAGCTGTATGGCAGGGTGATATTGGTGGTTAAGTTGGCATTCCAGGCAAAACCGTCGTTATCAGCCACGCCCAGGGCCGAATTGCCTTTCAGGGTGTTGCGATACAGGTTTAAATTGCTGGTAACGTTCCATTTGTTGGTAATATCAGTACGGGCGATGAATTCAAAACCTGACGCAGTACCATACTCAAAGTTGGCAAAGTTGGTGATGCTTACCCCTGTATTATCATACAAACTGCGTACAAATTCGATAATATCATTTGTTCGGCGATAGTATATAGATGAAGTTAAGGTCGTTGATTTCCAGTATTTGGCGTAGCTCAGCTCAAAGGAATGCACATCCTCGGGGCGCAGATCAGGGTTACCCTGGCGGTAGCTCAGCGGGTCGCTTTTATCCAGGAAAGGATTGATCTCCCTGTCGCGCGGGCGGTTAATGCGGCGCGAATAGCTCAATTGCAAGGTTTGATCTTCGCTTAACTTTTCGGACAGGAACACACTTGGATATATCCTGAAATAGTTTTGCACGTGCGACTGGTTAGTGGCAACGAGGTCGGTATTGATGATGGTTTTTTCAAAGCGTGAACCCACCTGCAAGCCAAACTTACCATATTGTTGCTGGTAAGTGCCGTAAGCAGCATGGGTTTTTTCGTCGTAAATAAACTGGGTTGAGATAGTTGGGTCGAAAACAAAATCCTTAGCCGAGGTATCATAAACACTGGCTATAAAACTATTGTCGGCACGGCTTAAGGTGGTGCGGTAGCCTAATTCCAGTTTACCATCCTTACCTATCGGGTCGGTATAATCGGCCTGTAAATTCCAGTTACGATTATTGCCCTGGTTAAGATTATATTGCCTGTTATCAAAATATTTGCTGGCCGGATAGTATGTGTATTGCTCGCTGTTCAGGTTGTCGACGTCGTTCTCATTCCCTTTGCCTAACGAAAAATTAGCGGTTAGCTCTTCTTTAGGTTTTTTGAATTTTTGCGACAGGTCGATATTGAAATCGTGGTTGTTGCCATGGTTATTGGCCTCGTTAGCCGTAACCTGTTTCTGGATCAACGCACCAGGGTAATTTAGGCCATTAGTAATGCTGTTTTGTATACGGTCATTATCCCTGAAGTTGATATTGCTCGAAAAGCTAACCGTAGTTTTATTAGCCAGGTTATAATCGATACCCGCTTTTATCTGGTTGCCGTTGTTGCCTCCCGTATTTAACGAGTTCTGGTTATACTGTTGTGCAACAGTGTTAGGTTGAATGGCGTCGCGTGTACGATAACTAAAACCATCGGCCGAGCGGTTGTTTTGGCGATGGCTGTAATTGCCATAAATATTTATTTTTTTATGCTGATAAGCCAGGCTCACATTACTATTGAAAGCCTGCAATGTACCGGCGCTTACCGAAGCCGTACCGGTAAAACCTAACGATTTATTCTTTTTAAGTACGATGTTGATGATGCCTGATTGCCCTTCCGGATCATACTTTGATGATGGATTGGTGATCAGCTCGATAGTTTCGATAGAGCTGGCGGGTATGGATTGTAAAATGTCGCTTACGTTACCACCTGCAATCAGCGAAGGTTTACCATCAATGAGGATACGCACATTGCTCGATCCGCGCAGGTTTACATTGCCATCAACATCTACTTGTACTGATGGCACGTTGGTTAACAGGTCGGTTGCCGATCCACCTTCGCTCACCAGGCTTTGATCTACTGCAAATACCTTACGATCGATACCCAATTGGATACTGCTTTTTTTGGAGCGTACGCTTACTTCGTTCAGCAGGGCCGATTTGCCCGCGTGCATTTTCAGCACACCAAAATTAATGGTTTTATGATTTGGGTTTACTGAAATGCTGTCTTTAATAATAGTAGCATAACCCACAAAGGTAATGCGTAACAGATAACGGCCATAGGCAACATTATCCAGTTTAAAACCGCCTTGTATATCGGTTTGCAGCGCCTTGGCTATCTGATTATCTGATCTTTTTATCAACGCCACGGTAGCAAAAGCCACGGGTTCGGCGTTGTTCCCATCAATAACCTTACCGCTGATATGTCCATCGGCTGGTCCTGCTGGTCGTTGATTGCCAGTTTGTTGCGCTTTTGCGGTGAAAATGAATAACGTAAATAATAATAAGATCGAGGTCAGTTTTAGCCTTAAAAAAATCATGCGGCAAAAATCTGCTTTTTACAAATTCGTTACCGCATCGCCTGTGTAACTTTATTGCTAAACAGGAGAGTTTTTTTAATCGTTCTCCATTAACCTTTTTTGATGGTGGCTTCCAGGTCGTCTAACTTAGGTATTTTTTCAAAGCCTTGAACCAGCTTGCCGTTTTTACCATAAACCGCAATATAAGGTGTGGTTTTGACGCTGTAATAACGGAGCACGGTGTAGGTAGTGCCTTCGGTGCCCATGGTAATATTGGGGTATTTAGCGAGTTCGTAATCGATGTAAAACAGCTTCATGTTGAGTAGTGCCGTATAGGTGACCATCACAATCTGCGTATTGCGGAAGATGCTGATACCTTTCTTTTTCTCGGCGTCCATTTTACTTTTCAGCTCTTCGGTAAAGTGCTGGCAGTGGGTGCAGTCGGGCGAAAAGTAAACGATCATTACAGGTTTACCTTTTTTCAGATTGGCGGGGGTAACAAAAATGCTGTCCTTAGTTAAAATCCGGTAAGGTGGTATGTTTTCAATGTTGCTTTTGTTTTGAGCCTTTAAAGTAGTAAGGCCGAAAACCAGGGTAATCAGTAATATAATCCGTTTCATGTTTAACGTAGGATTTTGTATTGTTATCAGGAAGTTTGACTTTCCAATAACTCTATTTGTGTTAAAATATTTTCTTCGGTGATGGGATAAGGCTGATTATTGCGGATGCTTTGATAAACTGCCTCGAACAAACCTATATAATCACCCTTTACAGATGGGATGAGTTCGGCCCGTTTGCTGCCATCGCTTGCAAATGTAGTTAATTTACCTTCACTGCCGGCTGGTTCCAAACCATAAGCGGCATCGGTTGGTAACATGTTTTTATCCAATTGGGCTTCTTGCATATCAACCCGGTCTTTAATATAGGTACCTAAAGTACCATGCGCTACAAAAGCAGGCACAGGCTGGGCGGTTAGCAAACTTGCTGCAACCAGTACATTTAACTGGTTAGGATAGCTTAACTGAAAAAGGAAGTAATCATCCACCAGCGTGCCGGGACGATTGCGGCCGGTTACTTTGGTAAAACGCAATGGTTTACCAAAAAGGCTGATCACCTGGTCGAGCACATGTGGCCCGAGATCATAGACTAAGCCGTTGGCATTGGAATCTCCCTCTTCTTTAAATGCTTTTGGGCTCAAATCGGGATTATAACGGTCAAAACGGATAGTGAGTTCGATCAGCTTGCCTAGTTTGCCACTTTCGATCACTTGCTTAAGCGACTGAAAATCGCTGTCCCAACGGCGGTTTTGATAGATGAATACCTGCTTGTTTTGCTTACGGCCCAGTTCGAACAAATCTTTCACCTCGGCAGTCGAAGCGGCCGCAGGCTTCTCGATCAGTACATGTTTTCCGGCAAGCAGCGCCAGTTTTGCAAAATCGTAATGGGTTTTGCCGGGTGTGTTTACTGCTACCAGTTCTATTTCAGTATCGTTTAATAACTCATCGATGGTATCGTAGCTGATAATATCAGAATATCTTTCTGCAGCAACTTTTTTACTCCGTTCGGTAATGGCCTTCAGTTTAAAGCCGGGATGTGCTTCCAGGAACGGGGCCTGGAATATGCGGCCCGACATGCCGTACGACATGATGCCTGCTACTATAGGTTTTGACATACGCAAGTATAGATATTTTAGCAGCAACAATTTACCTTGTCTACAGTATTTTTACATGCACTGTTCCTCCGCAAAAAAACGCCCCTTGAACAATTCGTCCAAAGGGCGTACTATTAAACACTGGGTGTTATTTTTTCTTTTTATTCAACTGGTCGTGAACCCTGTACAGTGGTTCCAGCTTGCTGAATATGTGGCTGATAGATGCCGGAGCAAATGATGCCGGGCTATCCGAGTGGCAGGTAAAGCACGAGAAGTTTGGCGATTGGAAATAAGTCTCCATCGTTGTGTTGGCCAAAACGCTTGTGCCTATGGTGGTACCGCTGGCTGGTGGATTAACCGGGTTCTGATCGTACCCGTTGCCGGTGGGCGGGGTGCCTTTAAAGGTCCATATCGCGCCGATAAACAGATAGTTTTTCCGGATATCCTCGCCAGGTATCATACCCCGGACATTGTTATTGATAGAAATGATCTCGCTGTTTGATGCTGCCGAACTTGAGTCCTGCTGGTTGGTTGGCTGGCCCCAGGCACTGCCCCAGGGTAGCGTTTGCATGGTATTACTTGGGCTTATGGTATTGCCGGGCGTGGCTATAATGTTATCGGTAGCAGCGCCTGTGGCGGTAGTATCCGTCATGTGCGAATTATTGTAAGCAGTCAAAGCCGTATCGGTAGTATTGCTGAACAGCCAGCCGGTACCTTTATCCTGCGGAACGGTTTTTACGGTTTTTGCTTTCGTCGAATCGACGTATTGGTATTTAGCGTTTGGCGTATTGCTTTCATGCTCGAAAGTGGCCCAGATCATCTCGGGGTGATGTGCAACGCTGCCTACAATGTGGATACCAATCAGGGCCATTTTGGCTTTCTTTTCGCCATTAGGTTTCCAAATTTGATTGTTGGTGGTATCATAAGTTGGAATGATGGCGTTAACGGTTACGTAATCCTGTGGGTTAGGTAAGGTGCTGGCCTCAACCCATGATGATTTGATCTCGATAGCCAGTGCGTTCGAGTCGGGAAGGATAGCATGATTTTTGCGTGCATACTTACAAACTGCATCACGTGCGGCGGCGGTAGTTGGGAAGCTGGTCGAGTCGATTGATGGATCGTGATTGCGTACTCCAGTCATGTAATAGGCATAAA
>Ga0157372_10009645_pt1 | contig 10261 bp, 10 predicted proteins | sample C55metaG_FD_115307 | JGI IMG/M metagenome (GOLD analysis project Ga0157372, IMG submission 115307) | Corn rhizosphere microbial communities from Kellogg Biological Station, Michigan, USA - C5-5 metaG | ecosystem: Host-associated > Plants > Roots > Rhizosphere > Soil | place: USA: Michigan...
AATGCTACCTCAATGTAGAAGCCTTGACAATCTAAAAGAAAAATTAGCCGTAAAAAATATTGAAACATTATACAAATACAAAGGGCAAACAAAAGAGTTACAGGGCATCAGTTTCAGAATTGGGAATTTCAAATATAAGGGCAGTGAAATTGATAGGCAGTTTTCTCTAAAGAATCTTGAAAAAACTATTTATCTCCGGCAAATAAATACATCGGTAAAGCCGTCAGCAGGAATTTCAAACTCAAATGGACGTACCAGAGAAAATATTGTAACTGAAATTAAAAAATCCTTAGGTAAGGACACCCATATTTTACTACTGGTAGTAAATCCGCAGGAAAATAACCAGTCATTTCCCTATGAATGGAAGTTGGGTAAAAAAAGAAAGAAGAAAAAATCAAACCGGCTGAATTAAAAACTTAAATAATTCGTGACGAACGAGGTGTTATTGCAAACGATTGTAGAGAAGCTGGAAGCTTTGGAAATTGCTTTATTAAAACAAAGTCCTCCAGCCAAAGAGGGAGAATCATCAAAGGAATTAGTAACGGCAGTTAAGTCTGTTCAAACTGAATTGACAAAATTTAATTCCGAAGTCAGAACAAAAACTGATTGTGTAAATAATCTATCAAATCAAATAAATATTTTAAGGCTCAACTTTGCTCATCCTGAACAAAATCAGGTTAAGCATATTCATCATTTTCATAAGCATATATGGATCAGCCTTAGCCTATTCATTATTTCATTATTATTTGCTTATGGATGGATGAATTGTCACAGTGAAAAAAAACAATTTGAAGCCAATGATATAAAGTATAGATTTTGGAAAGCTAATGGTAATGCCAGTTTATTAAAAGTCGTTTACGATACTGACAGTTTATACGAACTTGATAAGAATAATTTTAAAGATCAGGTTCTCGAGGCAGAACATCAGATTAAGGAGCAAGTGAAGAAGTATCGGTTGGCGGATGAAAAGAAACAGGTGAGAAATGAAAAATAAAACAATTTTCTTTGAGCATTTCTTATGTATAAAAAATACTATGCCATAATGCTTAAGGTTCCTGCTGAACAAAAGAACAATTTATAAGTCTTGAAGTACCCCTATAAACTTATGGGGGTTAGGATGAATAGCTTCCAGTAAAGTCAATACAATTTTCTTAAAATTTTCGAATAACCTTGCCCGGTAGGTGTCCACCGTGGACTCACTTAAAATACTTTTTTTGAAATTTCGACATAGCTCATTTCCCTACACAAATAATCAAGCAATTCTTTTTCGCGTTCACTCATGTCCGGTACATTTTTATTGAGAATCTTTTTCTCTATCTGCTTATGAATATTACCGGTAATGATGGGCGTATAGTAATAGCCATATTTTACCACCTGTTCCAGCGCCAGGTGCAATTCTTCTGAACTGATATTCTTTAGTAAATAACCTTTCACGCCATATTGCAGCATTTGTATCACGCTGTTATCATCTTCCTCCATCGTAGGCGCAGCACCTTTATTTCTTTTTTTATTTTCAAAAAGCCATTTGGCCACTTCCACGCCACTCATCGCTGGCATTACGATATCAAGCAAAATAATGTCGGGCAAATTGCTATATCCTGTAATAATTCAATCGCCTTCCTTCCATCCTGTACACACCATATTGTCGTGAACCCATCAAAATCATTGATAAGGCCCGCGAGAGAATCACAGAAGATTTCATGATCATCTATTAAGGCGATGGTAGTCATTCGCTAAAGATAAAAATGTATTGCGCAGTTTTTTCTTGAAATTTTTCGTGGTTTTCCATGATGGGAAAGGAGGTTTTCATCCAAACGAAAGGATGGGAAATCGGTAGGTTTGAGATGAAAAAGCGGTGAAAATGTGATACAACTGGCACTATCATCACCACGTCCAAATGTGAGTTTGAAAGTCTTACAAAAGATCTATAATGAATAAAGAAATATGACCTCGAAGCTCGATGATTACTGGAATATTGAAAGATTGCTCATTGTCTAATGTGAAAATATAACTAACATGAATACCTGTTCGGACATTCCTAAAATTACTGAACAATTCAAAAACGAAAAGCTGACACAAACAGCAATTGATGGAGCTACAAAGCAAGTAATTAAGCAAACATTGAAAAAAATATTTGGATTAAATGCTATAGCTAGCATCATTGCGGGAATCGTGATACCTACAAATATTTCTACAAACGAGGACTTATTTAAGAAAGAACTTACTGCAATTGCAAAAGAACTAAATAAAGAAAACCCCAATCAAAACTTGCTTTTGCAAAAATTGGCGGCTCTAAGAGACGCGGCTAATGGAATGAATATTGAAAAAGAGGTAAATGAGCAATGCGTAAAAGAAATCAATGAATTAATAATTCTACTTGATCATTCAATCACTAAATTAAAATAAAATTCTATGGACACTTATAATGGATTTGTAGGCGATATAAAATATTCAATTTTAGAACCAAAAATCTTTAAAAAGCTTCATTCGGGATGGGAATTACTTATGGGCCAGAATTTAAGTGTTGATACTGCACTTGCCCAATTAGGAGTTACAAAATTACCTGATGCAAGAGGTGTATTTCTAAGAGGTTTAAATGTATCTGATGAATTTGGTAAGCACAATGAAAATGGTGATCCTGAAATAGATAGATCAGTTGGCAGTTATCAACCAGATGATTTTAAAAGCCATAATCATTTACAAGCAACAACCGCATCAGTAATTGCTGGAGGTCCAACTTCTACTATGGCGGGTGTATCACGGGGAGGTGCAATTCAAGATGTAATTTCGACGGCTTATACCGGATCTAAAGAAACAAGACCCCGTAACATTGCACTATATATCTATGTAAAGGTCAATTAATATTGTATCATTTTTAATAATATAAACTAGTTGTAATATGCCAGATACTTTAGCCACTGTGCTTCCTAAAATAGATATTAGAAATTTCTCTGGAGTGGTTGCTGCAATAATAAGAGAGGAAACAAAAACTCTAGATAAAAAAAATAGTAAAGGTGAAGATTTAAAAAAAATTTTAAGCAGCTCTAAAGTTCGTAAAGAATATATAATCAAGTATAATGATCACTTACAAAAGACAATTTCTGATCTTTTGCCAAATGAAGTTATTTTACAGGTTGATAAAAATAAGTTAAACTCTTTTGCAAATGATGCGTTACGTAAGCTTAAGGTCAGCACAGGAGGTAAATATGTGGATGAATTGTTAGCCCCAGCTCTAGGATCCAGTATTGTTGATTATGCAAGTGAAGCTATTAAAGATCATTTACTTGGTGATGAAGCAAAATTAAATAAGGTAGTGAACACAGGATTGTCGTATTTATCTAAACAAGGTATAAAAATTAAAGAGTTAGATGAAGTAGCAGTTAGAAAAAATTTTGATAACATTCAACATCTTTTAAAGTCAGATCCGCTAATTGATCCTTACATTGAACCATTATTAGATACAGTAATTCAACAGGCAAATAACTTAATAAAAAACAATCCTTCCGCTATTATCATTTCGGCTACTGGAGATGTTAGGAAAAAATTTATTCAGGAATACCACACTGTATTAGGTCAAGTTAAAAATGTAGCCAAAAACTCATTTAACAGTTTAGCAAAGGATATCGAAACATTAACTGAGAATGAGCTGAAAGTAAATGAAGTTTTGGATGGATTTAAGGACAAAATAAAGACAGGTGAAGATTCGATAAAAAACCTCGAGGGCGAAATTACTAAAATAGTAAAGTCAGTTGCTGATATAAAAAATTTAAGTCCGGATAAACTTAAAGAATTAGGAGATTATCAATTGAAACATGCGCAACAAGTTGCAGAGAATTTGCTACATGCTAATATTATTAATTCTTATTTAAATAAAGGAGTTAAGATTATTACTTCGATAGATGACTTTGAAAAAAAAGCTGCGAACATCGTTTCTAAAGATTATTTCAATGAATTTAAAACGAAACTTGATGAACTAAGAAAACCGACATTTTCAAGTGTCGTAACTTTTGCGTCTGAAACTATTAACGACTTAGATTCATTTGCCAAAACTATGGGTGCATTGAATGTTTTTCCTAATGCAGCAAAAAGCGTAGGCAAATTTGTTGGTTATGCGAACATAGCGATAGGGGTTGCAGCCGCGCTACTACCTCCAAATCCAATTGGTATCATTGGAGCGCTTGGCAGTTTGGGTGGTTTATTTGGAGGTGGGGGTCCTTCCATTGAGGAAGAAATGTTTAAGGCTATGCAGGATGGATTTAAGGAAGTTAATGACCGTCTTGACAATATTCAAAGTAGCCTAAATAATTTGGCAAAAATGCTCCAGGAAGCATATAAGAATATAATGCAGTCATTAGAAAAAATTTCTAATCAGCTAAAAAGGCTTGATGAAAAGCTTACTCTAATAAATGAGATGATCCATTTAGAGATTTATGGAGAGTACAATATGGTTCAATCTGCTATCGAGTCTATAAAAAATATACCGAATAATAGTAGAGGTCTCGACCTGTATAAGCGATGGTATAAGGTAGATCCAAGCTTCTTTCAGGCTCTACATGAGCTAGATAAGTATACAGTGAATCCGGATAATCTTCAGTCGCTAATAAGAAAGGATTTTACAAATCCCGATGGTCACGAAGAGAAACAACTAATTGGGCAAATTGAATTGGATAATTATGCAAATACAAAAATGCTTTTTACTCAATTCTTCAAAAGTTTGGATGGAAAAAGCAAACCAAAAAATTTATTATTAATTCCTCCCCAAAGTAATACACCTTTTATCTACCAAGAGGGCAGTAACTTAGTGACTGAAAAAAATAATTATAGTTTTGACATTGCTACTGAAAATTATTATAACTCTTATTTTATTTCAAGATTGGTTGATCAGTATATCACATTACATCCTTTTTTTATTATTAACAAAAACAATCAATTCGAACCATATCAAAACATTGAGGAGCTTATTTCGAAAGATTCACAGGGTGATATTGTGGCAAAGTTAGGTCAATCAAGCACAAGGTTAAATAATTTATTAGAGGTTATAAATTATAGTATTATTCAACAAAATATACTAGCCGGAGCAACGATGCTTCCTTTTATCGATAATGCTCTTTATGGAAATGATGAAAAAACAATCAAGCTTGTCACGGATGCACTTCACTCTAATGAATTATTACAAAAAAACTTAGCAACTTATTTTATCAACGCAAGAGTTACACCATTTGTTGATAATCTTGATTTAAGCACATTTGCTTCTTTATACAATGAAGTAAAAGTAGACCGCAAAAAGCTGGCTGATTTCAATAATTTATTATCTAAATATGGTGAGGGACGGTTAGCATTTGGGTTTGATGATGAGCAACAACCCGACAATCCATTATTATTCCTTTTCTATACTAATCCACAAACGGCAGAAAAAGTTCCTCTCCTGGTGCCTGATTTAAATATCATCCTGGAGCAACAAATGTTGTATAGCGATGTACTCTTCGCACTACTGGATGCAAAACAAAAAGTTATAACGGCTCTACTTGATCTGAATTTTTTCAAAAATATAGCGGTAACAGATAGTGACGCGGATGTTTATAAACAGGTTTTCTTCTTACAGTCATAAGCAACTAAAAATCTATTTCTATGTCCAATGTAATGTTAGGGAACGTACAATATTCCATTTTGGAACCTGCTACTTTTTTTAAAATAAATAATTCATGTAAAGAAAAACCTGAATGGATATTGATGGATGGGCAAAACATTGCTGGTTCTGAATTATTTAAGTTAACGGGCACCTCAAAGGTCCCGGATGCAAGAGGATTATTTATTAGAAGTATGAATATGGACCAAGATCGGAAGAAAGGAGATGCAGAAGGAAATCGATCTGTTGGCCAATACCAAAAGGATACATTTGAGTCGCACACTCATCCAATTACAAACCTTGGTTTAAACAATATGCTTTGTCCACATAATTCATTAGCTGGAGCTGAATTTTCGCAATTTGGAGGAGGCCAGTTGAAAGATATAAATCAGATTATAAAAAATGAACCATCTGGTGGAAATGAAACAAGGCCTAGAAATATCGCTTTGTATTTATACATAAAAGTCAATTAATCTATTCCGTTTATTTTAAAATTTTTATTTATGCCAGATACAATAGGAGATGTAAAATACTCGATCCTAGAACCAGGATCATTTATACCTTTAAATCCCGGCTGGACGCTTTTGACAAAACAAAATTTAGAACCTACTAGTCCCCTAGGTTCCTTAGGAGTAACACAACTTCCAGATGGCAGAGGTGTTTTCATTAGATCTATGAACATGGATAGACCTGCAGATGAAGGTGATGCTGATGGAAATCGACCTAGAGGGAGTTTTCAAAAAGATGCTTTTGCTAATCACTCTCATCCTATAAAAAGAGCCTCACCGGGAGATAACGGTGGATTACTTGGTGGAAACGTTGCTGCCATGCTTGCAGGAACATTTTCTACTGAATCCTCACCTACAGGTGGAAATGAAACTCGCCCTAAAAATATTGCTTTATACCTGTATATAAAAATAAATTAGAGCATAACAAATCGTTTAATTTAAAGTTAATAGAGGGAAAAATGGCAAAAAAAATAGTTAACATTTCTACTCCTAATGGTTACCAGGAGATAATTTCAACTTTTGGTAATCCCACAAATGCCGATGGCACTTTAAATAAAGCATGGGAACATGCGAACATAAAGGTAGTAAAACCACCTACCGGATGGAAACTATATTATCAAAACACACCTGAGAGCTTAACACCAATTCCGGGAATCAGCATCCATTATAAATTGGAAGATAGTTTTAAAAAGGTCTTGTCGGCTATTTGGCAATATGCTGCTAAACAAATTGGTGATAACCCATCCAATAAAGCTATATCTGAGTGGCTGCATAATTTGCGCTTGGATATAACCGGAGGTGGATTTAATTATAGAAAAAGCACCGGCGATAGTTCTCAACTTTCTTTGCATTCTTATGGTATCGCTATTGACTGGGACCCGATTCACAATCCTCACAAGAAGCCACTAACTGAAACACTCCCTGATTGGTGGTATCAAATCTGGAATAAACATGGTTGGAGTGATGGAAGGCATTTTCCAACGCCAGACCCTATGCATGTACAGTTTGCCAATGGTGCTTAATTAAAAATAAATCTTTTTCAATAACCGATAAAATTTTAAACTATGTCATGGATAAACAATCAATCTAACCAAAATTTAGGTAGTCAAAATACTTCATCACTTAAAAGTAATTCCACCGAATTTATCTTGGTGATAATAATGCTTGCCGTGCTTACAGTACTTGTGACTTTAATATTATTTGTAGAGATTAAACAGCCTGGAGATACTTCAGGAGATGATGCAAAAATATATTTTCAAAGTATTTTGGACTATAGGAAAAGTCTTTTAGGTCTAATTTTAGCGGCTTTTGGAGCTTGGGTCGGTGCTGGTGCTGCGTACTTTTTTGGAAGAGAAAATTTGCGAGTTTCGGCTAATAGTTTATTGCAACTTCATCAACAAATGACAGGAAGCGCAAGGCTTAATCTGATAAAAGTTCGTGATATTCCTCCCAAGCCTTTGGATAGCAATTTTAGTGAAGATGCAACTCTTAAGGAGATTGATGAAAAATTTGATGCTAAGCCGAGCATGTGGTTCATATCAACTAATGCATTAGGAAAATGGTACATTATTTCTAAAGAATTAATAGGCCAATATATTCAAGATGCTTCGTCTGAACTTGCCACAAAGGAACCAACAAAAATCTATAGTGAAATCAATACAGAAATAATGAAAAAGACACTAAAGGATGTTATACCGGAAATTGAGAAAAATACGAAGTATAGTCATTTCATCAATCAATACGTAGATACTAAACTTGAAGATAATGCTTCAAATGTAAATGAAGATATGGATTCAAAATGTGTTTTTTTGGGGATTATTAAGGATGACAACGGAAATTTAGTTCAATATTTTACAACAAGTGATATTAGAAAAGCCTTATTGAAAATTTAATAATGAATAAAAAGGATAAAGGCTATAAATAACTTAATAGCTTCATTAGATCTTAGATTTATATAAACTTCATCATGGAAAAATTTGATACCAAAAACGGAGTAAGCGTGAGAGCTTACAAAGGTGATGCAATGACATTACTATGCTTTGATCTTGATAAAGATAAAATTAAAGATTTTACAGGATTTAGCATCAGGGTTACACCTCCCGGCAAAAATAAAAAGTCATATTTTCTTTTTAACCGTATTTCGTATTCTTCAGATGTACTAAAAAAGACTAAAATCGATACTGCAAAAGTAAATATCTATACCATGGATAATGCTCCCTTACAACGATTTAGTTGGATTCATACTCCTGGTACAAATCATAACATCAACAAATACCTTTATGGAGAGTACACCTATGCAGTCACCCCAAGGTATTTAGTGAATGACGAATTGAAGGTACTTGATAATGAACTGACCGTTTCTATAACTATCGATGTAAACCCCTATAAGTCTGGAAATTTACAAATCAGTTTTACGAGAGGGTTCATTGAGTCACAGGCCTATTTTAGACATTTTGGCTTAAACAATAAGACAAGACCAAATAAAACCGAATTACTATTTGATATTAAACAGATATCTGGTCCATTAGCAAAAGACAAGGCAAGAAGTCCTAACCTTCAAGATTATACTTTTGAAGATCAACATAAGTGGTTAGGATGGCAGGCTCGCACTAGTGTTATTCAATTTCTTGATGATACTTTGAAAGATGACAATTTAAGCATGGACGTCTTTGCTTTCGATTTAAACGAACCTTTTCTATGTGATAAATTAATACAACTTGGTAAAGCTGGACGAGTTCGCATTATATTAGATAACTCTACTGGGCATACTAAAGCTACTAGTCTTGAACCAAAATTTGCAAAAATTTTTCGACAAGAAGCAAAGGATAAAAAAGCTTTGCAAAGGGGGAAGTACCTTTCTCTAAGTCATTCAAAGATTTTTATACAAAAAAGAAATGGTGCACCAAAAAAAGTTTTAACCGGTTCAACAAATTTTTCTACAAATGGACTTTATATAAATGCAAATCATGTGTTGATTTTTGATGATGAAGATGTGGCGAAGGCATATCAACAAGTTTTTGATGAAAGCTTTGGCATATCTGATATTGAAACGGAAAAAAAAATGAAAGCATTCAAAAAAGGAGCAACACAAGCAAAAATCTTTAGGTTTGAAAGCGAAATAGGAATTCCCAATTCTACAATTAGATTTTCTCCACATTCAGCTATGATCGCTAAGTTTTTTTTTGAAAAAATTAGTAAAAGAATCACAAATGCTGAAACTGATTTATTGTTTGCAGTAATGAATGACAGAAGCAAAAGTTCTATTCTTGATTCCATACATGCGCAAGTCAGAAATGATAAAATTTTTTCTTATGGTATTACTGACGTTATCTCTAAAAGCAAAAACGAAAAGAATGGAAAAGGTGGTGTTTTACTGTATAAGCCAAATAGCAAAAAAGGAGTTTTAATAGCTGGGAAACCGGGCGTCTACCTTTTGCCACAGCCATTTGAAAGTGAACCTAAAATTCCTGGAATTAGTGTTCATCACAAATTTGTTGTTGTAGACTTTAAAGGTACAAATCCAGTAGTGTATTGTGGCAGCAGTAATTTAGCATTTGGTCCTGAACAATCAAATGGTGATAATCTTATAGAAATTAATGATCGTGATGTAGTAACAGTTTTTGCAATTGAAGCTATAAGGCTTGTCGATCATTTTGAATGGCGGAATGCCTTAAAGAAAAAATCTGAAAGAAAGGAAGATGGTTCAGAAACCTATTATTTACATGGAAGCAATGAGGCAGGATGGGTTAATGCATATTACAATAGTATGGATTTACGATGTATGGAAAGAGAATTGTTTATTAAGAAGGCTGTCTCGTCCTGAAAAAACTTTACACATTTAAAAAATAATCCTGGATTTACTTTACACATCATGAAGGATCGTTCTCATCTTATTGCAACTGTAATTTAATTGCAAATAGGGGATTATGCAATTCAACAAAAATGAATAGAAATACTAGATGCAATGAAGGCCTTTTAATCTTACTTCACTTTCAATTGAACTTCAACAGAACTTTGCAAAAAATTGCATTGTTTACAACAATTTGTGCCATTTTAGGGCCATTTTGTTTGCAAATTGTTTGCAAATAAAAAAAGCATTTATGATTTTTAATACATAAATGCTTGA
>Ga0157372_10009647_pt1 | contig 10260 bp, 8 predicted proteins | sample C55metaG_FD_115307 | JGI IMG/M metagenome (GOLD analysis project Ga0157372, IMG submission 115307) | Corn rhizosphere microbial communities from Kellogg Biological Station, Michigan, USA - C5-5 metaG | ecosystem: Host-associated > Plants > Roots > Rhizosphere > Soil | place: USA: Michigan...
ACACCGGCTACAACGTCTTCGTCCACGTATCCAACACCGTCGTCGGCGGCACCAGCGCGGTCGCCCCGCTGTACGCCGGCCTCTTCGCCGCATTCGGAAAAAAACTTGGCTTCGTCACGCCAACTCTCTACCAGCACCAGAACGCCTTCGCCGACATCACCTCCGGCGGCAACGGCTACTACAACGCCGCCCCCGGCCCTGACCCCTGCACCGGCCTCGGAGCCCCCATCGGCAACAAACTCGCGCCGCTCTTTATCGCCGCCTCCGGCCACAACCCCAACAGCCAGATCGAATCGTGATCCCCAGCAGCCTCGCTAGCCGCGCCCTAGTAGAACAAATACTTCCGCCACCGATCGTCCCCGCGCCCGAGCATCCGCATAATCTGCCTGCTCGTATGCAGCGAGAAAGGACGCGGCTCCCGGAGCAGCGTCATATCGTCAATCTCCGCCAACATCCGGTTCCCCTTCCGCCGGTTGCAAGCGTGGCAGCACGCCACCAGGTTCTCCCACGTCGAGTTCCCTCCGCGTGAACGCGGCACCACGTGGTCCAGCGTAAGCTCGCCCGACGGCAGCACCACGCCGCAGTACTGGCACTGATTGCGGTCGCGCAGCAGAATATTCTTCCGCGACAGCGCCCGCGTCTGGTGCGGAATCCTCCGGTACTCCAGCAGCCGGATCACCGAGGGCATCGCGACAAGCGTCCGCTGTGCATGCAGCGTCATCCCGTGCTCTTCCTCGGTTCGCGCAATCCCCTTCAACACCAGCACCAGCGCCCGCCGCGCTCCGCAAATGTTGATCGGCTCGTACGATGCATTCAGAACCAGCACGGGCATCTGCAGAATGTGGCTGGCGTGGATGCCCGGGTGTGTGCCTGACTCAGCAGCATAGGCAGCAGCGCGGGCAGCAGTTTTTTGCTTGCGTGCATGAATCATGGCTTTTCCGAGCGACATCCTTCTTCCCCTCGTGATGGAGCAGGTTGATGACTGGATGATGACGAATGCATGTCTGCGTACGCGCTCTGCGCAACCCGCGCAGCAGGGCTTTGTGTAACGTTGGTGTTGAAGCGCCGCGCGCGTGCCAGCGTCGCCACATATACAGAAGCTGCTCCCGCCCGTATCAATGACTGCGCAGCGGCGCGGGCCGTCGCGCCGGTCGTCAGAATGTCATCCACCAGCAGCACGTGACGTCCCCGCACCGCCGACAAATCAGAGACCTTGAACGCGCCACGCACATTCCTTCGCCGTTGCATCGGCGTAAGCCCAGCCTGCGTATCCGTGGCCCGCAGTCGCATCAGCGTGCTCGGCGCAAGCGTGAGCTTCCAATCAGGATGCGAACGCCGCAACGCCTCCATCGCTCCCTGTGCCAGTGCCCGCGCCTGGTTGAATCCCCTCTGCCGGCGCTTCGTCCGGTGAAGCGGCACCGGCACCACCAGCATCTCCGCAGGCGCTTCCGGCAACAACTGCGCAATCGCCTCAGCCAGCATCGCGCCCAGCTTCGCCGCTGCGGGACGCAACCGGTCATACTTCAGCGCGTGAATCGCATCGCGCAATCTGCCATCGTACGTGCCAAACGCCACCGCTCGTGCAAACGCCGGAGGCGCGAGCCGGCACGCCCGGCAAAGTTGCGTAATCGCGATTCCCTCCACTGCCGGCGCATCCAGCGAGTCGCCGCACCGCTGACACACCACGCCCGTCTGAACCGGAATTTCAATCCAGCAAGCATCGCAAATTGGAACGGAAGAAAGTCGTGGCAGCGGGGAGCCGCAAAGCGTACAGGAGGCGGGAAGAAGTGCAGAACCAATTGCGTCCACGGGACTTCGGAGTACCCGCACTATCGCGCGCCAACGGGACGTCTCCGATAGTGGACCGTCGATCGTCAGTGAACCGTAGTTCCTGCGGAAGACGCACCTCACTTGAACCATGCGCAGAACCGTAGTTCCTGTCGCACCGGCGTTACTTATATCTATAGCTTCATTCGTAACCTTTTAGCAAGCCGGGTGCCACATTCGATACTCTTGCTCGATCGAGGTTGACGCGGCTTTCAGCAGACTTCATAGCGGCGAATCGGCAACACGGCAAACGACATAGCTTCTCAATAAATGAAAATGGGAGGCAGGTATCCGCCTCCCATATTCTGTTCGGTTGTTTGAACTTTATTCCCGGTCGCGGACTGTTTCACGATCCGTGTTGTCGTCGATATCGCGATCCGTATCCCGCGTCGTACCCGGATTGTTCACCGCATCGCGAAGGTTGCCCACGGCCTTTTCAGCCTTGCCCTTCACTTGCTGAGCGGCTCCGTCAACTTGCGTACCCGTGTCGCCGGTCCACTCGCCTACCTGGCGCTTCACACGGCCCGCCGCGTCATCAACTGTTCCCTTGAGTTTATCGTTGTTCATAGTTTCCACCTCCGTGGGGTATCGCTTGCGTTTACACAGGGCCGGCCGAAACCGGAGCCTGCGAAAAGGCGCGCACTCTCGCACGCGCCTCTCACTCAAAAACTTTTTGTCCGCTTCGCTATAGTGCCGCTCTACGTCCGGATATCAGCTGGATCACGAGGACAACGAGTGCCAGCACCAGCAGTATGTGGATGAAACCACCCATCGTGTAGCTGCTGACCAGGCCCAGAAGCCACAGAACCAGGAGGACGACAAATATTGTCCAGAGCATTTTTACTTACCTCCCTCAAACTTTACGTATATCTACAACAACAGCTTTGACGCCTCCCTTGACACCGTTGGTTGTTCGTACTACTCAGAATCGACAAAAAATAACCCGCAGCTTCAGCCTCAGATCTTGATCCCCTCGTTGAGTCATTGATTTAAGCGCATCAGCGGCATTGAAATTCTGTAAATGCATCAGCTTTGAGAGTTGCTGCGCATCTAACAGAAGGTGCGCGCTGACGTGCGCGAATGATCCATCGACATGTGCGCTGACCTGCCGCGCTGAATGATTGAAAGTCATGTCAGTCAACGAATATGTGGCGTGGGCGTCGTCCAGGCCAGAACCATAAATTAACGAACGAAGGAGATTAAAACTATGCTGATCATTCTTCTCATTGTGCTGATCCTCGCTTTTGGCTTCGGCGGATACCGCATGGGTCCCGGCCTGGGTTACTACGGCGGTGGTGGCATCAGCCTCATCCTCGTCATCGTGCTCATTCTGCTTCTGCTGCGCGTCATCTAAGTGGGCACTGCACACTGCCGATCCGTCCGTGATTGCTGCTCGACGGCCTTTCCGGCCATTCGATAGTCATCCCCTCGATGCGATACACTGCCTCCGTATCCGCTCCGAGGGGGTTTCGTCTTTTGCGTGTCCGCGGTCTCGTATGTTGTGCCTCTATCCTGATCGCAGGTCTCAGCGCCAATTCCCAGGCTCCCTCCGGTCCTCCGCAACAACCTCAACCCGGCCAAAAGCCAGGGATGTCCAGCGGCATTGCTGCCGGCGTCCAAGCCGCCCCGCAGTACGACGAACAGAAACGCCCCATCACTGCGGGCGGATTCGTCGACAAAGGCACCATCGTCTTCGAGGACATCACCAAGTCCGCCGGCCTCTCCAGCTGGATCCACAAGATGGGCGTGCCTCAGAAGCAGTTCATCGTCGAGACCAATGGCTCCGGCGTCTGCCTCATCGACTACAACAACGACGGCTGGCTCGACATCTATCTCGTCAACGGCGCTACCTTCGACTCCCTCGACGGCAAAGAACCTGCCCCCCACGCCGCTCTCTTCCGCAACAACCACGACGGCACTTTCACTGACGTCTCCAAAGAAGCCAACGTCCAGAATGATCGCTGGGGTTACGGCTGTTCCGTTGCCGACTACGATAACGACGGCTGGCCCGACCTCTACGTCGGCAACTACGGAAAGAACCGGCTCTACCACAACAACCACGACGGCACCTTCAGCGATGTCGCCGAATCCGCTCACGTCGACCTGGGCAATTGGTCGCCCGGCTCCGCATGGGGCGACTACGACGGCGATGGCAAGCTCGATCTCTACGTCACCGGATACGTGCACTTCGACCGCAACAATCTTCCCATCGCCGGCACCAAGGCCGTCGGATACGCCTCCTGCCTGTATCGCGGTGACAATGTAAACTGCGGCCCCCGTGGTCTGCTCGGCGAACCGGACCACCTGTTCCACAACGACGGTGTCGACAAAGACGGAAACATCAAGTTCACTGACGTCACCGTCAAAGCCGGCGTCGAAGACAAAGACAAGTACTACGGCTTCGCCACCATCTTCGTTGACGTCAACAACGACGGCAAACCAGATCTCGTTGTCGGCAATGACTCAGAGCCGAACTTCCTCTACATCAATAAAGGAGACGGCACCTTCGACGACCAGAGCTACGTCTCCGGCATCGCGCTCAACAAGGACGGCCGCGAAATCGCCTCCATGGGCATCGCCGCCGGCGACTACGAGAACAACGGCCTCATCAGTTTCTACGTCACCGATTTCGGCGACGACTACAAAGTCCTCTATCACAACGACGGTGACGCGAGTTTCACCGATGTGAGCTACAGAGCGGGGATCGCGCAGACCACCATTCCCTTCGTCGGTTGGGGCGATGGATTCCTCGACTTCGATAACGACAGCTGGCTCGATCTGTTCGAAGTCAATGGCCACGTCTATCCTGAGGTCGACAAGCACGACTGGGGCACCACGTTCGCTGAGCGGCCGCTGCTCTTCCACAACATTCCTGACACGACCGGCAAAGGACGCAAGTTCGAATACGTTCCTCCGGTAAAGGGCTCCGGCCTCGCCGTCGTTCTTCCAGCTCGCGGAGCGGCCTTCGGCGATCTTTTCAACGATGGAAAAATCGATGTCATCATCAACCCCATTGACGGACCGCCCTCCTTGCTTCGCAACGTGAATCCCGATAAGCACCACTGGGTCGCAATCGGCCTCGTCGGCGGCAAAAACCCCCTCAACGGCAAAACCAGTCCCCGCGATGCAACCTGCGCCACCGTCTACCTCCAGGCAAATGGCGTTCGGCAACGCCGCGACGTGCTCTCCAGTGGCAGCTACATCTCGTCCAACGATCGCCGCCTCCACTTCGGACTCGCCGATGCCACCGACGCCGGCACAGCTGAGATTCACTGGCCCTCCGGCGCAAAGGAGAAAATTAAGCTTCCCGCTGTTGATCGGATCTACACCATAGAAGAAGGCAAGGGCATCGTCGCCGCCCTCTGCGGCGGAAAACCATGCGACGCCAAAGCGGCCGAAGTGAAGCTGCTCCCTGAAACACCGGTCAAGTAGCAGCAGGAGAAAGCGCAGTGCGGTTCAAGTCGGCTCTTCAGATCCTCGTCACCTTCGCAATTGCCGCTTCGCAATCTGCACTCGCCCAGACACCCACGCCTCCTCAGGGCCAACCGCAATCCGGCGGCATGGCAACGTCCGCACCGCAAGCCGCCGTCTACGACAGCCAGCATCGCGCCATCACTGCCGGTGGCTTCGTCAAATCCGGCCCCATCATCTTTCAGGATGTAGCAAAATCCGCAGGCCTCACCAACTGGCGCCACTCTGCTGGAACCCCGAAAAAGGAATTCATCCTCGAAGCGAAAGGCCCCGGCGTCTGCCTCATCGATTACGACAACGACGGCTGGCTCGACATCTACCTCGTCAACGGCGCCAACTTTGACTTCCTCGCCGGCAAGTCCCCCGCGCCGCACGCCGCCCTCTTCCGTAACAACCACGACGGCACATTCACTGACGTCACGGAGAAAGCCGGCGTAGCCAACGACCGCTGGGGATTCGGCTGCGTCGTCGCCGACTACGATAACGACGGCTACCCCGACCTCTACATCAGCAACTACGGCAAGAACCGCCTCTACCGCAACAACCACGACGGCACCTTCAAAGACGTTGCTGAGCAGGCCCACGTTGACGTCGACAAATGGTCCACTGGCGCAACCTTCGGCGACTACGATGGCGACGGCAAGCTCGATCTCTTCGTCGCCGGCTATCTTCAGTTCGACTGGAAAAATCCTCCGAAGCAGGACAACGTCACGCCCCTCATGTTCTGCCAGTACCGCGGCATTCCCGTGATGTGCGGCCCTCGCGGCATGAAAGGCGAACGCGACACCCTCTACCACAACAACGGTGACGGCACCTTCACCGACGTCAGCAAGAAGCTCGGCGTCGACAACTCCGCCGGATACTTCGGCCTCGGCGCTCTCTTCGTCGACGTCAACAACGACGGCAAGCCCGACCTCCTCGTCGCCAACGACACCTCGCAGAACTACGAATTCATCAACAAAGGCAACGGCACCTTCGAGGACAAAAGCGTCGAAGACTGCTACGCCCTCAACGGCGCAGGTCGCGAAATGGCCAACATGGGCATCGCCGTGGCCGACTACCAGAACAACGGCAACCTCGGCGTCGTGAACACCGACTTCAGCGACGACTACGACACCCTCTTCCAAAATGACGGTACCGGCTACTTCACCGACGTCAGCTACGAAGCCGGCCTCATGAAACCCACCATGCCCTTCGTCGGCTTCGGCGATGGCTTCCTCGACTTCGACAACGACGGCTGGCAGGACCTCCTCATCGTCAATGGCCACGTCTACCCCGAAGCCGACAAGCACCCCGAGTGGGGCAGCACCTACGCCCAGCGCCCGCTGCTCTTCCGCAATCTCAAGAACGGCAAATTCGATCTGATGCCCGCCGTTGAAGGCACCGGTCTCGCCGTCGTAAGCGTTGGCCGCGGCGCAGCCTTCGGCGACATCTTCAACGATGGCAAAACGAGCGTCGTCATCAACAACATGGACGGCGTCCCCGTCCTCCTCCGCAACCTCAACGCCGATCACCATCACTGGGTCGAGCTTCACCTCATCGGCGGCCCCAAAAGTCCCCGCGACGCCGTCGGCGCCACCGTCTACCTCACCGCCGCCGGAATCCGGGGCCCCCAACAACAGGTCCACGTTGCTGGGGCAGTCCAGCGTCAGGATGTCCTCAGCGGCGGCAGCTATCTCTTCTCGAACGACCTCCGACCCCACTTCGGCCTCGGCGATTCCACCGACCCCGGCACCGCCGAGATCCACTGGCCCTCCGGCGCCAAAGAGAGCATCCAGCTCCCCGCTGTTGATCGCATCTACACCATCGAAGAAGGCAAAGGCATCACCAGCGCTCTCTGCGATGGCAAACCATGCGCCGTGACCCCAGCCCGCTCCGCCGCGAAATCGAATTGACCTCGATGCAAGATATTCATCGTCAACTCGCGTTCGCAATTCTCATGCTGACCGTCATCAGCTCTCAGTCTCAGCAGACTCAGAAGCCCAAACCAGTTCAAACGGAACAGCAAGGCGGAATGGGCGGCATCTCCTCCGCCGGCACCTTCGCTCCCGTCTACGATGAAAACAAACGCCCCATCACCGCCGGCGGCTTCGTCGACAAGGGCACCATCGTCTTCGAAGACGCCACCAGAGCCTCACGCCTCAGCACATGGCAGCACGTCATGGGCACAAAGCAGAAGATGTACATCCTCGAAACCGACGGCTCCGGCGTCGGCCTCATCGATTACGACAACGACGGCTGGCTCGACATCTACCTCGTCAACGGCTCCACCTTCGACGCCCTCTACGGTAAGAAGCCCGCCCCGCACGCCGCTCTCTTTCACAACAATCACGACGGCACGTTCACTGACGTTGCCGAAAAAGCCGGTGTTACCAACGACCGCTGGGGATTCGGAGTCGCGATCGGCGACTACAACAACGATGGATGGCCTGACATCTTCGTCGCCAACTACGGCCACAATCGTCTCTACCGCAACAACCACAACGGCACATTTACTGACGTTGCCGAAAAAGCCGGCATCCTCCTCGACAACTGGTCCGACGGCGCAACCTGGGGCGACTACGACGGCGACGGCCGCCTCGATCTCTTCATCTCCGGCTACGTCCACTACGACCTGGCCCACCAACCCGCATCCCAAAGTAATGGCGGCATTGCCTCGTCTTTTTGCCAGCTCCACGGCTTCCCCGTCATGTGCGGACCCCGCGGCCTGCCGGGCGAAGCCGACCATCTCTTCCACCAGAACGCCGAGGGCACCTTCACTGATGTCAGCACGAAGGCAGGCGTCTCCGACCCCAGTCGCTACTACGGCTTTACAGCCATCTTCGTCGACGTCAACAACGACGGCCGCCCCGATCTCCTGGTCGCCAACGACTCCAATCCCAACTTTCTCTATCTCAACAAAGGCGACGGCACTTTCGAAGATCGCAGCTACGTCTCTGGCTTCGCCCTCAACAATGACGGCCGTGAAATCGCCTCCATGGGCCTCGGTGTCGGCGACTACAACAACGACGGCCTCGTCGATCTCGTCGTCACCGACTTCTCCGACGACTACAAAACGCTGTATCACAATGACGGAGAGGCAAGCTTCACCGAAATCGGCAGCGAGGCCGGAATCACGCAGGTTCCCGTTCCTTTCGTCGGATGGGGCGTCGGCTTCCCCGACTTCGATAACGATGGCTGGAAAGACATCATGATGATCAACGGCCACGTCTACCCGCAGGTCGATGACCACGACTGGGGAACCACCTTCGCCGAGCGTCCGCTCCTCTTTCGCAACGTTCCTGGCGCAAACGGCAACGGTCGCAAATTCGAATACATCCCCGCCGTCAAAGGCTCAGGCCTCGCCACCCTCACCTCAGGCCGCGGCGCAGCATTCGGCGACCTCTTCAACGATGGCAAAATCGACGTCGTCATCAACCCCATCGACGGCCCGCCTGTTCTGCTGAAAAACGTCGACCCCAATCATCATCACTGGGTCGAACTCAAGCTCATCGGCGGCACCAATCCCGCGAACAGCAAAACAAGCCCCCGCGACGCCATCGGCGCCACCATCTATCTCACTGCTAACGGAATGCGCCAGCGAGAAGACGTCATGGCCGGTGGCAGCTACATCTCCTCCAATGACCAGCGTCCTCACTTCGGTCTCGGCGACGCCACCGATGCAGGTACTGCCGAAATCCACTGGCCCTCGGGCGCGGTAGAATCCATCAAGCTCTCCGCCGTCGACCGCATCTTCACCATCACTGAAGGAAAAGGCATCACCGCCATCCTCTGCGAAAAGCAGCCCTGCACCGCCGCAAAGCCGCGCCTCACCCCACCGCACACCACACGTCCCGTTCGGAAATAGCTCGGTTGTATGCGGGTTCCACTACCCTGTCGGGTGCCCCATGCCTCCTGCCTTTGGAGACATGGGAGACTACATCGCCAAGAATTAAAACGGAGTAAGCTGGGTGCCCCATCCTTGCGCAGCAAGGGTGGGAAACGACAAAGCATGCTTACTTCGGCATGGATGAATCGGAGGGAGCATGGGCCTTCAAGCCCATGAAAGCTGGCTACGCGCATCAAGGGGCTTCAGCCCCGGCGGAAATAGGACTTCAGTTCGAAAACCGGCCCCGCCGAGTGGACTCCACCGCGCCCTTGTTTGAATCCACCCGGGGTCGCGTCCGGTTGGTATTGCGGTAATCCCGGCTCTCAAAAATCCCAAGCCGTGGATCCCGTGTGCCGGTGATCCCGTCCTAAAACACGCCCGCTAGAAAGCTCTCCGTCGCATGTTCCTTCTGGTACTTGACCCCACTCTCCGCCAGCACCGCCGGCGAAAGCGTAATCACCGGGCAATGCGAGTGCGCCAGCACCTTGTACACAATTCCGTGCCGGGCGATCGCCGCAAACGCCGACGCCCCATGCGCGCCCAGGATGATTAGGTCCGTCTGTTGCGCGCGGCTCTGATACAGCAACTCCTCCGTCGGATCGCCCGGAACAACAATCGTCTGGATAGAAATCTGCTCGCGCAATTCCGCCGGGATCAGGCAAAGCAGGTCGGCTTCAATCTCCTCAATCGTCCGCCCGGCCAGAACCTGCGCCCGCTCCTGTGGCCGAATCACGTGCTGCAGAATCAGCCGCGCATCATGCTGCAGCGCTACCTCCGCCGCGAAGTTCGCCACCACGTAACTGCTCTCAATAAAGCTCACCGCGCACAGAATCGTCCGCGTCGCAAAATTCCGGTACGCCCCATCCACAACCTCGGGACCAACCGTGAACACCGGCACACGCGCGCTGCGCAGCACCGCCTCCGCCACCGACCCCACCAGCAGCTTCCCGATCGGACCCGGGGAATGCGTACCCATCACGATCCGCTCCACCGGGCGCTCCCGCAGATAGCTCAGAATCTGGTCCGCCGGCAACCCTGGGCGCACTACCACTTCGCATTTAATTCCAGCGTCGCGCGCCCGCTGTGCCAGCGGT
>Ga0157372_10009649_pt1 | contig 10259 bp, 8 predicted proteins | sample C55metaG_FD_115307 | JGI IMG/M metagenome (GOLD analysis project Ga0157372, IMG submission 115307) | Corn rhizosphere microbial communities from Kellogg Biological Station, Michigan, USA - C5-5 metaG | ecosystem: Host-associated > Plants > Roots > Rhizosphere > Soil | place: USA: Michigan...
GAACTGGCGCGCGTCATGCGCTCCATAATGCTCTCCGGCACTGAGACCCGTAGTTCATTCTTCATGAACTCGGCATTGCGCGCGCTAACCAGCGGCCAGATTCCGGCGACAACTGGAATCTTAAAATGCTCGATTCGGCGCAGAAAGTTTTCTAACAATGAAAGATCGAAAACCGGTTGCGTGACTGCATACTCTGCTCCCGCTTCAACTTTGTATTCGAAGCGGCGAATCTCTTCATCGATATTCGGCACCCCGGGGTTCGCGCCGACTCCAATCACAAATTCCGTGCCCGCTCCCATCGGGTTGCCGCCAATATCCAACCCGCGGTTCAGGTTATGAACGATGTTGACCAGGCCAATTGCGTCGACATCGAACACCGCAGTTGCGTCGGGATAGCCTCCCATCTTCGGGGGATCGCCGGTAATACAAATCAGATTGCGGATTCCAATCGCCGCCGCGCCGAGCAAGTCCGATTGAATACAAAGCACATTCCGGTCACGGCAGGTGTAGTGCAGGATGGCCTCAATCCCCGCCTGTTGTTGCAACAGCAAAGACAACGCCTGATTGCTCATGCGTGCCGACGCCCGCGGGCTGTCAGGAATGTTGATCGCGTCCACGCCCACCGACTTCAAAAACTTCGCGCCCTCGAGCTCCTTGTGAATGTTCGTTCCTTTGGGAGGAACGATCTCCACCATGGTGAGAAATTCACCTGCGGCAATCTTGGCCCCGAGCTGTGATCGCTGCTCAATCGGTAGGGAGGCCACAACGGGAGCAGTTTGGGCTTTTGCACTCGCCGTTCCTGTTCGCGCCCGCGCCTGCGTCATCCGCAGAGCGGACTTCATCACCCGAATGTGCTCGGGCGTGCTGCCGCAGCATCCACCGACCAAGCGAACTCCGGCAGTCACGAATTTCCGTGCATAGCTCGCCATATATTCCGGCGAACACAGATAAATATTTCTTCCTTCTACAGATCGCGGAATTCCAGCGTTGGGTTGCGCAGAAAGCGGCAGGGAAGTCGCCGCCCTGATTCGTTCAACTGAATCAAGCATCGTCACCGGACCTACACTGCAATTGCAGCCGATAACATCCGCTCCCCATTCTTCAATTCGCGGCACAAAAATCTCCGGCGTGGAACCGTCCAAACAATTCGACTCCTCGTCCAAGGTCACCTGGGCCACCACCGGAATTCTCGGATCCAGTTCTCGCGCAGCATGAATCGCCTGGTGCAGTTCGTCGACGTAACCGAATGTCTCTAGAATCAGGATGTCGACCCCGCCTTCGATGAGCGCCGCAATCTGCTCGCGGAAAATATCTCGCGCCTCCTGAAATGACATCTTGCCCAGCGGCTCAATACGAATCCCAAGGGGCCCGACTGCACCCGCGACCCATCCGTCAAAACTTTTCGCAGCCTCTTTGGCCACCCGTGCGCCGTGGAAATTGATATCGTGAACTTTGTCCTGTAGCCCATGGCGCTCCAGGCGAACCGCATTTCCGCCGAAGGTGTTGGTTTCAATCACTTCAGCTCCGGCTTGCAGATATTCGTGGTGGATCCCGCGAATCAGGTCCGGTTGCGAAATGTTCAACTCGTCATAACAGCGATTAATGAATATGCCCTTGGAATAAAGCAGCGTACCCATGGCGCCATCGCACAAAATGGGTGAAGCCTTCAGTCGGGCTAAGAAGTCTCCGGGCATATCATTGAGAATACAGGAGGAACTCCGCTTTTGCATGGCGCGGGTATACGCGCGGAACGGAAAATCTTCTCCATCCCTCTGCTATAATCCGCCTTTCGTCGCATCTAACTCACTTAATCCACTAATGATCTTGGAGTTCCAGGGTTGAAAAGATCCTTAAGCTCTCTTTTTGTCTCCATTGTGCTCTGCACGGGGCTGATTTCCTGCGGCGGCTATACAAATCCCACCACCGGGACTAAAAGTGGCCTGACTTTCCGCGCATTCATCTCTAACCCGGTCAACCCCAGCGCCACCGGTGGCGGGTTTCCCGGTTTGGACATTATGGACGCCAATAAAGATATGCTGAGTCCCTTCGAAGTGTCCCTTTCGGGCACAGTCCAAAGCGCCGGCATGATGGCCGAAAGTCCCAAGCGGGACCGCACTGTGGTTTACAGCGCTACTGGAGCAGGTTCCTCCAACAGTAGTTTGGGTATCGTGGATAACGCCACCGAGAGCGCGACCTCGTCCGTAGCTCTGCCCGGGCCCACCGAAAGCATGTTCGTGGCTAGCGACAACACCACTCTTTATGCCGCCGTTCCCAGTGCACCAATCACCGCACAGTCACCCGGCGCGGTTGTGCAAGTAAGTCTTCCGAGTGCGGCGATTACAGCGTCCGTTCCAATTCCTGGGGCCCGATTCGTTATTCCCAGCCCGAGCGGAAATCAGATATTGGTGATTTCCGACACCGCCGACACCGTTAGTGTTCTCGCGCCCGCCCTTATCACTTCAAACCCTGCTGGTGCACTGACTACCCTGACCGGTTTTGATAAACCAGTGTGGGCCGTTTTCAGCGCAGATGGCTCTACCGCCTACGTGATGAACTGCGGGCCAGAGTGTGGCGGATCAGCGGCCGGTATCGTAACCGTCGATATGACTCAAACTCCGCCCGTTGTTAGCGCGCCGGTTGCCGTCGCTGCAGCAACCACGGGCTCCATTAAAGGAGGCAATCTCTACGTTGCGGGAACGCCTTCAAGTGCGGGCGTTGATTGTCAGGCCAACCTGTGCGGAGTGCTAAGCGTTTTCGTAGGCGCCAATTTGAGCGCAGCGCCAACCACCTTCGCAATCACCGACGGCTATCACGACAACTTGGTGATGGCGCCGAATAACCAGCTATTCATCGCGTCACGCAATTGCACGAATGTCATCGCGTCAACCAACGCCCCCGGACGGGGCTGTCTTTCGGTGCTTAATACCGGTGGCGGAACCGTCTACACAGCAACCCAAACTGGCGACGTGACCGGAATCCAACCCATTCTCAACCGCACCGTGGTCTACGTTTGCGAAGGCGGAGCTTTTACCATCTACGATACGGCCTTGGATCTTGGTCCAAAACGAAAGCTTGTGCCGCAAACCACTACTGAGATCACTATTGTTGGCCAAGCCATCGATGTGAAACTGGTGGACTTTTAGAAGAATTGAATCATTGAATCACTTAGTCATTGATTAATTCTTCGTGTTGTCCCACATCTTTTCGCACCGGGCATTCTCTGGTTATCGGACGAGTGCGACCTCGATTTTCAATGATTCAATGACTAAATGATTCAATGGTTCCGTCTATTTCGGCTGCAGTATGAGCCGATGCGCGGCCGCTTTGTCCACCGCGGATTTTGAAAAGGGCAGAGTGAACGTGTAGCCGGTGTACCAGGCCTGCCATTGGTCCATGTAATAAGGACTGAGAAAATTTCCCGCATTTCCGGTCACAACATTCAAGGTTGATGAGTCGAAGTTTGACAGGTCCGCGGTAAATCTTTCCGATGGCCCATAGTCCCGTCCCGCGGCCTTTACCGTGTACTCGCTCCCCGATTGCGGTTGAATACCCGGACCCGCCCATCGGCGTACAAAAGGGATTTTTCCCATCACCGGATTCTGTATCGTCACTGAATGCTCTGGCCCCCACTTCCAGTTAGTCATATCTTCCGGCGCACCTTTTACTGTCGCTTCAAGCGCGGCCGCCAATAGTTCGTCGTAGTTCGCGAATCCTGGCGGCAACCATCGCTGCGGGCGCTGCGACAATACATTCTCCAGCCACACGGTTTCCATCATCCAGCGATAGCTCTTCCAGTTCAGGCCGGTGTCAGGTCCATTGGCCGGGGCTGCGCCTAACTTTGGCTCCAGAAGCAATCGCATCAGTTCGTCTCTGGCGTGAGACGCAATTGTCGGAGCCGCCGAGTTTGCGGACATCTGCCCATCCCAATCCCGCAGAACGTCAATCGCAGTGTGGGCGCGCGCCGAAACCGGTTTTGTCTTGCTATGGTCGATAGCCTCAATCAGTTTGTCAGCGACAAAACGGTCCAGCTCGGAATAAATGTCCATTTCCAGGCCCAGCATTTCCGCAGGAGAAAATTTCCTTCCCGAGCTCAGTACGCGGTAAATTCTGTCTGTTCGCCACGGGGCTTCCCACTCCACGCTGATCGAATACGGATATCCGTCCGGCGAAATGCGCGAGTTGGCGGTCCCGATTATTCCCGATGGTGGATTGAATACGCTGGGCAGCTTCTCGAATGGAATGTAGCCCGTCCACTCGTGCGCATTGTCGCTGCCGTCGACCGGAAGACTGCCATCGCCAGAGGCGCGAATCGGAACTTTGCCCGTCGTCTGGTATCCGATGTTTCCCTCTACGTCGGCATAAACCACGTTTTGTCCTGGGGCGTCGAGCAGCGAAAAAGCCTGGCGAAATTGTTGCCAGTTCTGTGCCGTATCGGCATGAAAGAACGGACTGCGAATTCCGTCATAGAGTGTCCAGCGCAGCGCAAGCTTACGGGTTTCCCCCGGAACGAACTCGGTGACGATCGGCCCATGCCGCGTGACTTGCACATCTAAATTCACATCTGGCTTCCCCTTGACGTGAATGACTTCACGCCGCACTTCCGGCGATTTCCAGCCGTCCGGCGTTAAATATTGCCGTTGCTCATTGAATTTCTCCACGTACAGGTCCTGCACCGTCGGCCCAACATTGGTAAATCCCCAGGCAATCCGCCGATTGTGTCCCACCATCACGTAGGGATATCCCGGAAGCGACACTCCCGCCGCGTCGAAGTCCCCCGCATGCAGATGGTTTTCATACCAGAGGTTTGGCACCTGATGACCCAGATGCATGTCATCTGACAGCAGCGGCTTTCCGCTCGTGGTGTGCGCTCCGGAGACCACCCAATTGTTCGATCCCAGTGGCGCTGGTTGATCTCGCAGAAAATCTTCCAGCCATGGCCGCAGCAGTTCCGGAATGTCCTCGGATGCCACTGCACCAGAAATTTTGTCTTGTCGCACCGTGGGCGCGTTATTCAGCTGCGGCACGGGCATAGTTGGCGGATGGTCTCGCCATGAGGTGTTCACATAAAGATCGGCCGTTAATTGCGGTCCGAGTTTGGCCAGAATTTTTTCCCGCGTCAGCGCAGACTTAGGGCTGGTGCTCAGGGTTTCGACCATCTGATATCCGATTGCCAGCGAATCTACAGTTGTCCACGGCCGCGGCGAATAGTGCAAAATGCGGAATTCCAGAGGAAGATGGCCTGAGGCTGATTGAATAAACGCGTTGACCCCACGCACATAAGCTGCAACTTGCTCCCGGTCTTCTGTCGTAGCCGCTAGCACCCCCTTTTCAGCCCCGGCTCTGATCCCGAGAATCCTCTGTTGGCGATCGTGCTTTACCGCCACCTCACCTACGATTTCCGCAAGATCGCCCTCCGAAGCGCGCCTTAATAGATCCATCTGGAAGAGCCGGTCCTGTGCGGTGACATAGCCTTGCGCGAAGAAGAGGTCGGCGGTGGTAAGTGCCTCAATCGCAGGAACGCCATGGCCATCGCGACTGACGGTGACTGGCGCAGATAGCCCGGACACTGCCAGCGTCCCGTCAATTTTCGGCAGCGCGGAGCGCGCAATTGAAAGCAGCCAAAGCATCGAACCCGCCGCAATGCAGATCAAAACGACAATGAAGATGCTCGCGATTTTCCAGATTCTGAGTCGGGGGCGCGTTGATTGAATAAGCGGGGAATTGCCAGCGTTCATGGCGGATTCCGATTGTAGGCTGCTGGTCTGCAAATAACAATTTTCTGCCGCAATTTGGCTGCATCGCAATCGCCCAGTATGATCTTTGAGTGCTCGACATGATCTGTCCCAATTGCGACGCTCCTATGCCCGATGTCAGCGCGTTCTGCCCAGCTTGTGGTCTCTCGGTTGCCGAGACTCTCGGTGCAGTTAGTTCTCGTGACCGAGCGCTGGGCGCACTGGCCTATATCGGCCTGATTCCAGCCGTAATACTTCTACTGATTCCCGTCTTGCGCGGCAATCGCTTCGTGCGATTTCATTCGTGGCAGTCGGTTCTCTTTACTGTTGCTTCCGCATTGCTGGGTCTTGCACTCAAGCTGTTATTCGTGGTCCTTGCAATTCTGCCCGTAGTCGGATTTTTGCTCGCCTGGCTGTCGCTTGGAATCGGCTCTATGGGAATTTTTTTTATATGGATTGCGTTACTGGCAAAGGCAGCGTTGGGGAATTATTATCAGTTGCCGCTGATAGGTCCATGGGCTGAACAGCTTGCAACCCGTGCTGATTCTTAGGGACTTAGCTCTGTGTACACCACCGTAGCTTGACACGCACCCCTTCCAGATGTCATTCCTATTTACTTTTAGTTCTGGACACAACTCGGGGCGAGAAGCAGGCCAGGTGAAAAGGGGAGCGCTTGAAGGTTAAGGTTTTCTACCACGATCGGTGTTTTGACGGGGCTTCTTCGGCTGCGCTTTTTTCGCGCTTTTACTTCGAGCGCATCCGCAACGATGTTGAGTTTGTTTACTCGGGGCTGCTGCATCGCGCTGGCTCTCTTTTCAACGAAGCCGATTTTGACGGCGACGAAAACGCCATTGTCGATTTCAAATATTCCAGCTCGCCAAAGATTACCTGGTGGTTTGATCACCACCAGAGCGCATTTCTGTCGCCTGAAGATGCCGATCATTTTGAGCAGGACCCAAGCAACCGTAAGTTCTATGATCCTGATTTCAAGTCCTGCACCAGCTTCATTGCGACCATCGCGGAGCAGCGCTTCGGCTTCAATCCTGCTTCAGTTGCCGAACTAATACATTGGACTGACGTCATCGACGGCGCTATGTATCAGGACGCGAAAACTGCTGTTGAGATGAAAGAACCCGCCATGCAGCTCACCATGGTGATCGAGTCGACGCAAGATCAGGATTTTATTCCCCGCCTGATCCCGCTGCTTGCCACGCAACCCCTTGCCGAAGTTGTCCGCGCTCCGATCGTTGCCCCGCTCTTACCACCATTGCTCGAAAGGCATCGCGGTTCCATCAAAATTCTGAAAGATCGTATCGAGTCGCGCGACCAAACGCTTTTTTTTGACGTAACCGACCAGGATCTCGAGGGCTACAACAAATTCGTTCCTTATTATTTGCACCCTGAGTCGATCTACAGTGTTGGCCTGAGCAAGAGCAGCTTTCGAGTGAAAGTTTCCGTGGGGTCGAATCCGTGGGCGCCTAGCCCTCCGGTTGTAAATCTCGCTAAGGTTTGCGAACGCTATGGTGGTGGAGGACACGCCAGAGTGGGCGCTATCTCTTTTGATGTAAGCCAGCATTCCGAGGCCAGCAAAGCTGCACGTGAGATTGTCGAAGAGTTGCGGGCCAGTGTACGGTCTACCAGCTCTGGATCGCCCGTATAAGGAGCTTTTCATTTGGCGTTTACTCTGGATTCGACATCCAAACCAGTTCGACTTCCAATGCACTCTGCCTTGCAAACTCAGGCGCTCCCTCATACCTCAGCATACCGTCGCCGCCTTCAGGCTTTGCGAACCGTCGCCACAATGGAGTTTGCCAAGGGGGTAGCCGTCCTGGCGGCGGCCATCAGTCTTTATTGGGTTGATCCCACCGATGTGGTGGGAGCGTTCCTCGATTTTCTGCATATCAGTCCCGACCACCATATGGCGCAAATGCTGCTTCGCTCGGCTGACGTCTTGAGCAATGCCAGCATGTGGTCAGTGATACTTGTTGCCTGCGTTTACTCCGCGCTGCGCTTCACCGAAGCATTTGGACTATGGAGAGCAAGACCCTGGGCTGAGTGGATTGCGCTTGTATCAGGCGCTATGTACATTCCGTTTGAAGTCGTTAAGCTGGCGCATCGCGTGAGCTGGTTTCATGCGAGCATCTTGTTGATCAACCTCGCGATCGTTGCTTATATGTTCTATCTGCGAATTTATCTGCCTCGCCTCCAAAAGCATCTTGCTCGAGTCCATTAGAATTAGAAAGATTAATTCCTCGCGACCGCATCCTTGCCTACTCGAAGACAGTTTTTATATACCGGGGCCGCTGCCATTGTCGGCATTGCGGCTTTGGGCACCGATGGGTATCTCGAATCGTATCGGCTGCAGCTTAAGAAAATTGAAATTCCGTTGCGTCGCCTGCCTCACCAATTTGACGGATTTACTATCGCCCAACTCAGCGATTTTCACTATGAAGAGGAATTTTCCGCCGTCCCCATCCGTCGTTCAGTGGAACTGGTGAATAGCCTCAGTCCAGACCTGGTCGTCTTTACAGGTGATTTTGTGACCGCGCCCATGTTTCGCTTCGGCCGTCGCGCAGCTCTCGTGGCTGCCAATGCCGCATTTCCTTGTGCCGCAGTCTTAAGTGGCATCAAGTCACGGATGGGGTCCTTCGCAATCCTGGGCAATCACGACGTGTATTCCAATCCCGTATTAGTGGCGTCGGCGCTGCGATCCCACGGCATTCCATTATTGAAGAATTCCTGCGTGCCCATCGAGCGCGATGGGGCGCGCTTCTGGCTGGCCGGAATCGATGACGCTTTGGAGGGCAAACCTGATCTGGGCGCAGCTATCAACAAAATGCCATCCGGAGAACCGGTCATTCTTCTCGCCCACGAGCCTGACTTCGCTGACGAAGCCGCGCTCACTCCGGTGGCTCTCCAACTCTCCGGCCACTCCCACGGTGGACAGATATGGATTCCGGGGGTCGGCGCTCCATGGCTACCATCGCTCGCACGAAACTATCCGCGGGGGTTGTACAAAATCGAGAATATGGTTCTCTACACCAACATCGGAATCGGAACCATCCGTGCACCGATTCGCATCAATTGCATCCCTGAAGTGACGCACATCACTCTACGATCCATGTAGCGGCGGGGTTCACGCACGCCAATCTAAGCGATCAGGAATGATCCAAACAAGCTGTACAACAGTACAGCCAAAACCAGCAGCGTGAACCCCACATACATGCGGTCGCCTTCGATTGCAAACGCCACCGCCGAAAACATTACCCTCGCAATCGGCGTCGCAATTAACAATAACAATCCTAATTGCATAATTCCGCGCGGGTCGCCCGAGAGCGCAGTGCCAATAATGCCGTGCACTGACTTCAGATATTCCGGCTGGCTGTGAAACGTCCTGTAATTTACATGGGATCTCGGACTTTGCGAGAGATAAGGAACTGCTCCGCCAATCACCACCAGTGCGGCGATCAGTACGCCTGCCCGCAGGAGATGAGCAATCAGCCCTTCAACCCGATCATCATCCAACCGCTTCGTCGTCATCAGAATCCCCCGGTCAAGCCTTTGAACATCATTTCTACGCCCAGCAGCACGATCACCACACTGAATACCAGCCTTAACCGTTTGGTCTGCGTTTTCACCAACACCCGCGTCCCCATTAACGATCCAATCAATACGCCAACCATCACCGGCATCGCCAGCGAGGGATCGATATAGCCTCGGCTTAAATACACTCCTGCGCTGGCCGCAGCCGTAACTCCGATCATGAAATTACTGGTGGTGGTTGAAACTTTGAATGGAATTTTCATCGCCTGGTCCATGGCTACAACTTTCAGGGCCCCAGATCCGATCCCCAGCAATCCCGAAAGCGCGCCTGCAACCCACATCACACCGAAGCCCGCCGGCACGTGATAAACGTTGTATGTCCGAATCCCGCTGGTGTCCGGGAAGTTTCCGTTCATCTTCAATTTCGTCGCCAGCGCATCCGGCGGTTGTTCCGTTTCGGTTCGCGGCCGCGTGCGTCGTGAAACATAGGCGGAATACATCAGCACAATCCCAAAGATGATCGCGATGGCTTTACCCGGAACCTTTGCGGTAAGGTAGGCGCCGAATAATGCTCCTATTGTGGTCGCGATCTCGAGAAACATTCCGATGCGTATGTTTGAGAAGCCTTCTTTCACATACGCCGCCGCCGATCCTGATGAGGTCGCGATCACGGACACCAGGGAAGCGCCGATCGCATAACGCAGATCCACATGAAAGAAAATCGTAAGCAGTGGGACCAGCACCACCCCTCCGCCCAGTCCGGTCAGCGAGCCGAGAAATCCCGCCACCAGCGACCCTGTCCAAACTAGAAAAGTGAATTCAATGACGTTCATTCAGATTAAAAGTCATTCGGATCAATCAGTCTGCCACACGACCGCTTATCCAGTGTGCCACGCTCCCTTAATCAATCGCACTGCACGTCCCTTCTCAGTTACTTCTCCTTCTCAGGATCTCAGGCGAACCTACTTCTATGACCCACCCCAA
>Ga0157372_10009651_pt1 | contig 10258 bp, 7 predicted proteins | sample C55metaG_FD_115307 | JGI IMG/M metagenome (GOLD analysis project Ga0157372, IMG submission 115307) | Corn rhizosphere microbial communities from Kellogg Biological Station, Michigan, USA - C5-5 metaG | ecosystem: Host-associated > Plants > Roots > Rhizosphere > Soil | place: USA: Michigan...
CGCAGAGGGAAACGTCGCCGTGCGCGTCCGCGGCGCTGGTCACGATCTGCCGGATGATGGAGAGCGCCGCCGGGTTCAGCGTGTCGTAGCGGCGGGCCACGCGCGGATTGGTGCGATCCATCGCGAACACGAACTGCATCAGGTCGTTGGAGCCGATGGAGACAAAGTCGGCGCTGCGCAGCAGCTGCGGCAGCATGAACATCAGCGCCGGCACCTCCAGCATGGAGCCGACGAGGGTTTGTTTCGGCTGCGGCTGGCCCAGCAGGCGGGCGCGCTCGATCTCGCGGTCCACCATGGCGCGGGCGGAATTGAATTCGGCGACGCTGCTCACCATCGGCAGCAGCACGCGCAAGGTGGTGTGGGCGGCGGCGGCGAGCAGCGCGCGGATCTGGTAGCGCAGCAGGGCAGGGCGATCGAGCGCGATGCGCAGCGCCCGCCATCCCAGCGCCGGATTCTCCTCCCGCTCCCAGCGGCCGTAGGGGAGGATCTTGTCGCCGCCGAGATCGAGGGTGCGGAACACCACCGGCTTTCCCTCCGCGCCGTCGATCACCTGCTTGTAGAAGGCGACCTGGTCTTTGAGGCCCGGCATGGTCTCGCCGATCATGAACTGCAGTTCGGTGCGGAACAGGCCGATGCCGTCAGCGCCGCATTCTTTCAGATGGGGCAAATCGATGAGAAGGCCCGCGTTCATCATCAGCCGGATGTGGACGCCGTCCTTGGTGACGGCGGGGAGCTCGCGCACCTGCGCCATCTGCTTCGCCCGCTGCTCGCGCAGGGAGCGGCGGGTCTTGAAGGCGCGGATGATTTCGGCCGGCGGGCGCAGTTGCGCTTCGCCGGTTTCGCCATCGACGACGATACGGTCTTCGCTGCGGGCATTGTCGACAATGCCTTCCACGTTGCCGACCAGCGGAACGCCCATGGCGCGGGCGACAATGGCGACATGGGAGGTGGGCGCCACTTCCTCCAGCACCAGGCCGAGGAGGCGGTCGCGCCGGTAGTCGAGCAGCTCCGCCGGCCCCAGCCCGCGCGCGATGAGAACGGAGTCCGCCGGCAGGTCGCGCTCCAGCTCGATGTTGCCGTCGAGGTGGCGCTCCAGCCGCCGCGCCAGGTCCTCGAAATCGTGCAGCCGCTCGCGCAGGATGGTGTCGCCGGTGCGGGCGATGCGGATGCGCATCTCGTCCTGCACCCTTTCAACGGCGGCTTCCGCGGTCAGGCCAGTCCGCACCGCATCGCGCAGCTTCTGCCGCCAGCCTTGGTCCTGCGCGAACAGGCGATAGGCTTCGATCACCTCGCGGCTCTCGCCGGTGAGGTCCAATTCGGTGGAGGCGAGCAGGCGATCGACCGAGGCGTGCAGCCGGTCCAGGGCCTTGTCGAGGCGGGCAAGCTCGGCCTGGGGATCGTCGGCGATCAGCTTCTCGACCCGTACCCGCGGCTCGTGGAGCACCACCTGGCCAATGGCGATGCCCTCCGACAGCGGCTCGCCCTGGAAGGCGCGGGGCCGATCCGTGCGCAGCTCCGGCTCGTCCAGCTCCGCGGTATCGAACAGGCCGCCCTGCACCACCACCTCGGCCAGCACCATGGCCACGGTCTGCAGCGCCTCCACTTCCTCTTCCTCGTAGAGCCGCGCCGCGCGGTTCTGGACGGTGAGCACCCCATACACTTGCCCACCGCGCACAATCGGCACGCCCAGAAAGGAGCGGTAGGGATCCTCGCCCGTCTCCGCCCGGTAGGAAAAGCGCGGGTGCGCCGGTGCATCGCTGAGATTGACCGGTTCTGCGGTCTCGCCGACGAGCCCGACAAGGCCTTCGCCCTGCTTCATGCGCGTCGTGTGCACCGCGCTGCGGTTCAAGCCTTCGGTCGCGAACAGCTCGAATATGTTGCCGGCGCGGCGGAGATAAATCGAGCAAACTTCCGCCACCATGTTGGCGGCGATTACTTTCACCAGCTTGTCGAGACGGGCTTGCGCACTCGCCGGCTCCGCCATGATCTCGCGCAGCTTGCGCAGCAGGATGCGCGGACTGCCGGCGGCCAGCGTCGGCATCAGGCCGTATCCAGTTCGTAGGCGGCGTGCAGCGCCCGGACCGCCAGTTCGACGTACTCCTCGGGGATCAGCACGCTGACCTTGATTTCGGACGTGGAGATGACCTCGATGTTGATGCCCTTTTCGGCGAAGGTCCGGAACATGGTCTGGGCGACCCCCGCATGCGTGCGCATGCCGATACCGACGACGGAAATCTTGGCGACCCCCGCGTCATGGGTCACCTCGCGGTAGCCGATGGCCGGCGCTGCCTTTTCGATCGCCTCAAGCGCGCGGTGCAGGTCGCTTCGGCCAACTGTAAAGGTGAGATCGGTCTTGTGTCCGTCCTCCGCCACATTCTGAACGATCATGTCCACATTGATGCCGCCATCGGAGAGCGGCCCGAAAATGGCGGCCGCAACACCGGGCTTGTCCGGAATGCGCCGCAAGGTGATCTTCGCTTCGTCGCGCGAATAGGCGATGCCGGTAACCGATTTCTTTTCCACGATGTCTTCCTCGTCGCAAACAAGTGTCCCCGGGCCGTCCGGCTCGAAGGTAGACAGCACACGCACAGGGACCCGATGCAGCATCGCAATCTCGACCGAGCGCGTCTGCAGCACCTTGGCTCCAAGGGAGGCCATTTCGAGCATTTCCTCGAACGCGATCCGCTCCAGCCGCCGCGCCCGCGGCACGATCCGGGGGTCTGTCGTGTAAACCCCGTCCACGTCGGTATAGATATCGCACCGATCCGCCCTGATGGCGGCCGCTACCGCGACTGCGCTCGTGTCAGAGCCGCCGCGACCAAGGGTTGTAATCCGATTATCCGGACCAATCCCTTGAAAACCGGGGATGACCGCGACCTCGCCGGCGGTCATCGTGCTGTTCAGATGAACAGGGTCGATCTGTTCGATTCGGGCGGAGCCGTGATGCATGTTGGTGCGGATGGGAATTTGCCATCCCAGCCAAGAGCGGGCAGCGATACCCTCTGCCCAGAGGGCGACGGCCAACAGCCCCGTTGTGATCTGCTCTCCTGTCGCGACCACCACATCGTATTCCGGGAGATCGCATTGCGGGGCCAGTTCCCTGGTCCAGGCGATCAGTTTGTTGGTTTCACCGGCCATGGCTGAAACCACGACTGCGACGCTATGGCCGCGACCCACCTCGCGCCGCACCAACCCTGCAACATGACGGATGCGGTCAAGATCGGCGACAGAAGTGCCGCCGAACTTCATCACGATTTTGCTCATTGCGCGCCCGAGGCAATCGGCAGACCTTTTAGGCGGACCCGCATAAGAACCTCAATCCAGGGAAGCGCCGCCCTGGCCGCTGTTTTTCTGACCGATGACCCTGCAAATTTGTGATTGGCTGGATCTCCCCGTGGGCTTGCATTTTCGTTGCATCTTCGCCAAACTCAACTTTCACCGCTAATTAGGAACATCCATGCGTACTCAAGCACTGCTGGTGCTGGCGATCTCTTGCGTAGCATTTGTATCACCATCATTGGCCCAGACCGCATCTCCTGCCGCCGCGCCGACTAGTGCCGACCCGGATCGCGTTGTTTGCCATAGCCTACCGCCTCCCACCGGCAGCCGCCTTGGCAGCAGAAGTGTCTGCCGCAGCCAGCGTGAGTGGGATCAAATTCGGCAACACGATGCGGAAGTGCTCAACAGCATGCAAATGAAGGGTATGGAAACGACTCCGCCGGGTCATTGATCTTTACGTGCTTAGGTCCGTCCGCTATCCGGCTGGGCATCTTTTCGGGTTGCCCGGCTGGATAATGGTGTTCGGAAGTTCTATTGCTGCCTGAATGACAAAACCCACGCAGCTGTATGTGCGCCAAGGAGTGCCTCGTGGCAGGCCGGTTCGGATTCGTGAGATTACCGAAGGAGGTGAGGCCCCTCTCGCAACCATCGGGCAAGATCTCCGGAACGCAAGATTGGCGCGCGGCGAAGATCTTGCCAGCGTGTCATATGCGTTAAAGATCAGGCCCGAGCATTTGGATGCAATTGAGGAAGATCGTTTTGATGCTCTTCCTGGCCGCACATATGCCGTAGGGTTTGTGCGCGCCTACGCCGAGTACGCGGGCTTGGACCCAATTGAAGCCGTGGAACGGTTCAAAACCGAGATCGCAGGTCGCGATCACGTTTCCAAGACCGCCGGATTTCCGGAAGTAATCGAAGAGGCAGGGCTATCCCGCGGTTGGTTGCTGGTCGGCGCGATCGTTGTGGTACTGATCGCATACGGGATCTACTATGTTTTCGCCTCTGGCACGACCCAGACAATGCAGCCCGTAGCTACAGTTCCATCGGCAATGACCGCGCAACAGAGGCCAACACCCAAGGTTTCGCGCAAACCTGCGCGCACCTCTCGGCAGCTTTTAGAAGGCCCGGTCCAAGCGCCTGGTGCCATTCCCCCGAGTGTGCCGGCGGCTGTAGCACCCGGGCCTGGTGGGCAGGTGTATGGAAAAGTGAACACCAACGCCCATGTGGTGCTGCGGGCCAAACAGCCGACACGCGTCCTCGTGCAAACAGAAGATGGTCGAGCATTCATTAACAAAGAGCTTCAGCCAGGGGATATTTATCAAGTTCCGAACATGCAGGGTCTCGCGCTGACGGCTGAGCATGGAAGTGCAGTCGAAATTCTGCTCGACGGAAAATCTGTTGGAAATGCCGGGACCACTGCGGGAGCGGCAGAGGCTTTGCCGCTTGACCGCGAAAGTCTTGCGAAACGATCACAGGCTCCCTCTTCGGGTCAGTGAGGCCGCATGAGTATTCGAGCTTATCGTGATATCAGTCGCCGCCCTTCGCGGAAGATACGCGTGGGCGCGGTGCAGGTCGGGGGGGACGCTCCGATTTCTGTACAGACGATGACAAACACGGTGACTGCGGATGTGCGCGGCACCGTTGATCAGGTTCGTCGGATGGAAGAGGCCGGTGCCGACATTGTCCGCGTATCGTGCCCGGACGAGGACGCGACTGCAGCGCTTAAGTACATTGTGAAGGCGGCCCACGTGCCGATCGTGGCCGACATCCACTTCCATTACAAACGGGCGATCGAAGCAGCGGAGGCGGGTGCGGCCTGCCTGCGCATCAATCCGGGCAATATCGGTTCCGCGCAGCGTGTTCGCGAGGTGGTGCAGGCGGCGAAGGATCACGGCGTGTCCATGCGCATCGGGGTGAATGCCGGGTCCCTCGAGAAGGAGCTGCTGGAGCGCTACGGCGAACCGTGTCCAGAAGCCATGGTAGAAAGCGCGCTCAATCACGCGAAAATTCTCGAAGACAACGACTTCTTCGAGTTCAAGATCAGCTGCAAGGCATCGGATGTGTTCCTGGCAGTGGCGGCATATCAGGGTCTCGCGGAAGCCTGCGATTACCCGCTGCATGTTGGGATCACGGAGGCAGGCGGAATGATTTCCGGCAGCGTAAAATCGTCCATAGGGATGGGCATGCTGCTGTGGTCGGGTATCGGAGATACCATTCGCGTCTCGCTTTCCGCCGATCCGGTTGAGGAAGTCCGCGTGGGGTTCGATATTCTGAAGTCGCTGAACCTGCGCCACCGCGGCGTGAACATCGTATCGTGTCCATCCTGCGCGCGACAGGGTTTTAATGTGATCGATACTGTGCGGGTGCTGGAAGACCGCTTGAAGCACATCACCACCCCAATGACGCTTTCGATCATAGGATGCGTGGTGAACGGGCCAGGGGAAGCGCGCGAAACAGATCTGGGATTCACCGGCGGCGGCGCGGGCGCCGGCAACGGGATGATCTATCTGGATGGAAAACCAGCCTATAAGCTCGACAATAACAAGCTGGTCGATCATGTGGTCGAATTATGCGAGAAGCGCGCGGCGGAAATCGAGGCTCGCTCACCGGACGCCGCACTTGAGCCGGCGCTTTAGTGCCTCCATTTTCACCCGATGATTCCCGAAGGCAAACTATCACGGCTGGTCGACCGCCATGCGGCGCTTGAGGCGCAGCTCGCATCCGGAAGCGCGAGCGGATCGGATTACGCCAAGTTTTCCAAGGAGCACGCGGAACTGACGCCACTTGTGCGGGCTATCGAGGCATATCGAACGGCGCAGCGCGAGCAGCAGGAGGCGGGGGCCCTGGCGTACGATCCCTCCGCAGACTTGGAATTGCGCAGGATGGCGGAGGAAGAGTGCGCCACCCTGAAAGACAGGATCGCGGACCTCGAACGCGATTTGCAGATACTGCTGCTGCCAAAAGATGCCGCGGACGCTTCGTCAGCTATCATCGAGGTGCGGGCCGGTACAGGCGGAGACGAGGCGGCGCTGTTCGCGGGCGATCTGTTGCACATGTATGAGCGCTACGCGCAGCTACAAGGTTGGCGGACCGAGCTGATGTCGCTCAGCGAAAATGATCTGGGCGGCGTGAAGGAGGCCGTGCTGGATGTGCAGGGCAGGGGTGCCTTCGCCAAGCTGAAATTCGAAAGCGGAGTGCACCGCGTCCAGCGCGTGCCGATCACGGAAGCAGGTGGCCGCATTCATACCTCTGCCGCCACGGTAGCGGTGCTGCCCGAGCCCGAGGACGTCGACGTAAACATCGACGAGAAGGATTTGCGCATCGACGTATTCCGGGCGAGCGGGGCGGGCGGTCAGCACGTTAACAAGACGGAAAGCGCCGTTCGCATCACGCACCTGCCAACGGGCCTCTTTGTCGCCCAGCAGACGGAGAAATCGCAGCATAAGAACAAGGCTCAAGCCATGAAGCTGCTCAAGGCCAAGCTCTTCGAAATGGAACGCGAGCGGGCGGAAAGCGCACGCGCTTCCGAACGCAAGAACATGGTGGGAAGCGGCGATCGCTCGGAACGTATTCGCACCTACAATTTCCCGCAAGGACGGGTAACCGATCACCGAATCAATCTGACTCTCTATAAGCTCGACCGGATTATCACCGGCGATGAATTGGGCGAGATCACCGATGCGCTTATGGCGGAAGATCAGGCCAATCGCCTTGCGGCGTTAGCCGCTGACTACGCCGCGTGAATGGCCTTTTGCGCGATGCTGCCGAGCGCCTGCGCGCTGCGGGGATCGATTCGCCTCGCATCGACGCGCGCATTTTGTGGGACCACGCCCAAAGGCTCCGGCATGGGAGCTTCGAGCAGCTTGTTCAGCGGCGCCTTCGACATGAACCGACGGCCTATATCACGGGTCATCGGGAATTCTGGAGTTTGGATTTTGAAGTGGGACGAGGCGTGTTGATCCCGCGGCCTGAGACAGAAACTCTCGTCGAAGAATCTCTTCGTCTCTTGCCGGACCGGAACGCGGGTTACCGGTTTCTGGACCTTGGGACGGGCACCGCCTGTCTGCTTGTGGCGCTCCTGAAGGAGTTCCCGAACGCGACTGGTGTTGGAGTCGACTCATCGAAGGCGGCCCTGAACTGGGCGCGGCGCAACGTGATCCGCCATCGGCTCCGCTGTCGGTGCACCTTGGCCGTCGGCAACTGGGATTCGGCGGAAGGTCGTTTCGACCTGATTGTTTCGAACCCGCCATACATCGCGACCTCTGATCGTTCGGCGTTGCCGGTAGATGTCCGGGACTACGAACCTGCCGCTGCGCTGGATGGGGGCCAAGATGGGTTGAAATCATACCGGGCCCTTCCTCCCGTGCTGATGAAACGTCTTAAGCCTTCCGGCTGGGCGCTACTGGAAATCGGGGCCGGCCAACACCATCTGGTGTCAGAGATAATGGCGGCGCAGGGGCTGTTCGTCGCCCGGGTAGTCGCTGATTTGGCCGGGCTGGACCGCTGCCTCGTGGTTAGCCCAACCCGTCGCTAAGGTTCTCCGAAAAAAAGGTTGGAAATCAGGAGGGGACCGGGTAACGTTCCGGCCCGTGGGGATAAGGGACCCCCGACCGAAGACAAGAGTTGTCTCGGTCCGGCCGCTAGGGGCGGCCGAGGCGGCAAATGCCGGTCCCGATAGTGAAAGACGAGCTCAAACGTATGTAACAGGATGGCGCGCCCATAGGCGCGGCGGTCTTATCTAATGTGGCTTTGACCACGCGACTGCCGTTCGGCGCGTTCAATTTACAGGGATAACAGGTGACACGTTCACGACAGCGCGGGCGCCGGCCGCAGAACAACCACGGCCATCAGCACAACCCAAACCGGACATTCGATTCGAACGGACCGGAGGTGAAAATCCGCGGTTCCGCGGCGCACGTTTATGAAAAATATCTGCAACTCGCCCGAGACGCGAACGCCTCTGGCGACCGCATAGCGGCGGAAAACTACCTCCAGCATGCCGAACATTACTATCGTATCTTGGCGGCATCCCAAGCGCAGCAGCAGCAATACCAGGCGCGTGGGCCGCAGCCTCATTACAATGGCAACGGCAATGGCCGAGGGCCCGTCGCGAATGGAGAGCCTGGCCAGACAATCACCAGCGAGCCTTCGTTTTCGCTGGCGGAGGGGCCCGGCGAAGGCGAATCGGAACAGGCTGCCGCGGAATAGCCTGCTTCAACGAAAGGCCCGGCTCTTGCGCGGGCGGTTCTCGGACCCACATATGATGAGGATGCGGTGCCCAGGGGGCTGCATCCAATCCAAGGGACGCAAAGCCAAACTGTTTTCGGAGGTTTGGATCATGCGGGCTCGAGAGGCTTGACATGGACATTGAGAGATTCACCGAGCGGGCGCGCGGCTTCATCCAGGCGGCGCAAGGCCTCGCTCTTCGCTCAAACAATCAACAGATTCTGCCGCAGCACCTGCTGAAAGTGCTGATCGATGACGGGGAAGGCCTCGCAGCGCGGCTCATCCGCGCGGCCGGCGGCCACCCCGATCAGGTGCGCAGCGAAAACGAGATGGCGCTTGCCAAGGTGCCGCAGGTCCAGGGCGGCGGCGGGCAGGTGTATCTCGCGCCGGAAACTGCGCGACTGTTGGAGACTGCGGAGCAGGCAGCCAAGAAGGCCGGCGACTCTTACGTCACGGCGGAATATCTGCTGCTGGCGTTGGCCATGTCCGAGGGTACGGAAGCGGCCCGCGCGCTGAAGGATGCTGGTGTCACCCCTCAGGGGCTGAACAAAGCGATTGCCGATCTGCGGCAGGGCCGCGTGGCGGATTCCGCGACGGCCGAAAATCAATACGACGCGCTGAAGAAGTATGCCCGCGATCTCACGGAGCTTGCGCGCTCCGGCAAGCTCGATCCGGTTATCGGGCGGGACGAAGAGATCCGGCGTACCATTCAGGTGCTGTCGCGTCGCACAAAGAACAATCCCGTGCTTATCGGCGAACCTGGCGTGGGTAAGACCGCGATTGCGGAAGGCCTTGCGCTGCGCGTTGTGAACGGCGACGTGCCGGAGAGCCTGCGCGATAAGCGGCTGATGGCGCTCGACATGGGCGCGCTGATCGCGGGCGCGAAATTTCGTGGAGAATTCGAGGAGCGGCTGAAGGCCGTGCTGTCGGAGATCGTCGCCGCCCAGGGCAAGATCATCCTGTTCATCGATGAGATGCACACGCTAGTCGGCGCTGGCAAGGCCGAAGGGGCGATGGATGCCTCCAACCTGCTGAAGCCGGCGCTGGCGCGCGGTGAGTTGCACTGCGTCGGTGCCACCACCCTCGACGAGTATCGCAAGCACGTGGAAAAGGATGCGGCGCTGGCGCGGCGCTTCCAGCCCGTATTCGTGGTGCAGCCGACGGTGGAAGACACCATCTCCATCCTCCGCGGACTAAAGGAAAAGTACGAAGTTCATCATGGTGTGCGGGTCACCGATTCCGCCATTGTTGCCGCGGCGCAACTCTCCAACCGCTACATCACGGATCGGTTTCTTCCCGATAAGGCCATAGACCTGATGGACGAGGCGGCTTCGAGGCTGCGCATGCAGATCGACTCCAAGCCGGAAGAGCTGGATGAGCTCGATCGCCGGATTATCCAACTAAAGATCGAGAGAGAGGCTCTGCGCAAGGAAAGCGACAAGGCTTCCCGGGATCGCCTGTCTACGCTCGAAGGCGAGTTGGCGAACCTCGAAGAGCAATCGGCCTCGCTCACGGCTCGCTGGCAGGAAGAGAAAAAATCGGTCCAGAATACCCAGTCGCTGAAAGAAAAGCTGGATGCCGCCCGGCAGGAGGTCGAGATTGCGCAACGGCGTGGGGATTTCGGCCGCGCTGGCGAACTCACGTATGGCGTCATTCCCGATCTCGAGAAGAAGCTGAAGGTCATCGAGGAGAAGGAGAGCGTTGCTCTGGTGAACGAGGCGGTGACGCCGGAGAATATCGCACAAGTGGTGTC
>Ga0157372_10009653_pt1 | contig 10257 bp, 9 predicted proteins | sample C55metaG_FD_115307 | JGI IMG/M metagenome (GOLD analysis project Ga0157372, IMG submission 115307) | Corn rhizosphere microbial communities from Kellogg Biological Station, Michigan, USA - C5-5 metaG | ecosystem: Host-associated > Plants > Roots > Rhizosphere > Soil | place: USA: Michigan...
AGTACTCGTGGCCCGGCAACGTGCGCGAGCTGAAGAACGTGATGGAGCGTGCCGCGCTGCTCGCCCAGGGGCCGCAGATCCGCGCCGCTGACCTGCCCCTGCAGCTCCCCGGCGTGCATCCCACCCCTGTCTCGTCGACGACGATCTCTCTCGAGGAGCTTGAGCGCCGACACATCGAGACGGTCCTGCACAACACCAACTGGCACCAGGGCAAGGCCGCCACCGCGCTCGGCATCAGCTCCAAGACCCTCTATCGCAAGATTCGCGAGTACAACTTTCGCCGTCCCGGCGGCGAGGAGTAGCGCGCATGCGCATCCTCGTCATCGAGGACGATCCCACGGTGGGACAGTACGTGAAGCGCGGCCTCGAGGAGCATCGCTGGGCGGTGGATCTCACCACCGACGGCGAGGAGGGTGAGCGTCGCGCCAGCTCGGAGGCGTACGACCTCATCGTGCTCGACATGCGCCTGCCGGGAAAGCACGGCATCGAGGTGCTGCACTCCCTCCGCGCGAAGGGATTCGAGCGGCCGGTGCTCGTGCTCACGGCGCAGGACGCCGTGGACGCCAAGGTCACGGCACTTCGCGCCGGCGCGGACGACTATGTCACCAAGCCGTTCGCGTTCGAGGAATTGCTGGCGCGCGTCGAAGCGCTCTCGCGCCGGCCGCGCGCCCTGGCGTCACCCGTGCTGCACGTCGGCGACCTCGAGATCGACCAGGCGACGCGCGAGGTGCGTCGCGCCGGCGAGCGCATCGACCTCACGCCGAAGGAGTACACGGTACTCGAGTATCTCGCCCGCCACGCCGGCCGCGTGATGAGCCGTACCCTCATCACCGAGTATGCGTGGGGGTACCACTTCGATCCCGGCACCAACATCGTGGACGTCGTGATCAACCACCTGCGCAAGAAGATCGACGCGAAGCACGCCCGGAAGCTGATCTCCACCGTGCGCGGCGTCGGCTACGTGCTGAAGGAGTAGCATGGCGACGCTGCGCGCGCGGCTCACCGTCGCGTATGCCTTCGCCCTCGTCGGCAGCCTGATCGTCTTTGCCGGCGCGCTCTACTTCGCGCGCGCCGCGCTGTGGCGGCAGCAGCTCGGCCCGGTCGTGCTTGCGCAGGGGGACCGCGCGCTCGCCTTCCTGCGTGCTGCCACCCTGCAGGGGGACACGCTCACCACGCTGCGTCGGGTGGGCGAGCGGCCCAATGACCTGCGCGTCACCGGCACCGAAGCGCTTCGGTCGCTCCTCGAGCGCGTGCCGGGCTACTTCATCGTCTACGACAAGGACGACCGGCAGATCTACAGCTCGATCGGCATTCGCCAACTGCCGGCCGAGGACCGCGCCGCGATCGACGAGGCCGCGGTGCGCCTCCAGCCCGATGGCGAGGGCGCGCTGGTCTCGGTGAGTGACTCCCTGTTCGGCGGCAAGCTCCTGCTCGCCGCGCGGCGTGATCCGGTACTGCTGCCGAACATCACTCGCGTCGTCGCCGGCGTGCCGACGTCCATCGTCTCGCTCAGCCCCGGCCTGCTCGTCGGCACGGTGCTCATCATCTTTCCCTTCATCGTGCTCCTCTCCATCGCCGCCTCGTACCTGATCGCCGGCCGCGCGATCGAGCCGGTGGAGACGCTGATCAATGAAGTGGAGGCCATCACCGATGGTCGCTCCCTTCATCGTCGCCTCCCGTCGGACCTCGGCAACGACGAGCTGTCGCGCCTCGGCATCACGCTGAACGCGATGATCGCGCGCCTCGAGACGTCGTTCAGTGCCTTGAGACGGTTCACGGCGGACGCGAGCCACGAGCTCAAGACTCCCCTCACCGTGCTCCGCGCCGACGTGGAGCGGGCGATGCATCCCAACGCCGCGGGCGGCGAGGGGATGCAGGCGCTCGAAGAAGCGCTCCATGAAACGACGCGCATGGCCGACCTCGTGGACAGCCTCCTCACGCTTGCCCGCGCCGACGAGGGCCGCTTCGACCTGCATCGCGAACCGGTGCCGATGACGCCGCTGGTGCGCGACGTCTACGAGACGGCCGTTATCCTTGGCGAGGAATCGGGACTCGACGTCAGCCTTTCGGTGCTCGAGGAAGGCACCGTGAACGGCGACGTGCGCCGGCTTCGCCAGCTCTTCCTCAACCTCATCACGAACGCCATCAAGTACACGCCGCGGGGCGGGCGGGTCGAGCTGTCGCTGAGTCAGCGCATGGGCAACGAGATCGCGTTCACCGTACGCGATACGGGCATCGGCATCTCGGCCGCCGATCTCCCGCACGTCTTCGATCGCTTCTGGCGCGCCGACCGCGCTCGCTCACGCGCGAGTGAGCGGGGTGGGTTCGGCCTCGGGCTCGCGATCAGCCAGTGGATCGCCCAGGCGCACGGCGGTCGGGTGTCCGTGCTGTCGCGTCTCGGGCGCGGCTCGGCGTTCACCGTCACGCTGCCCCTCGTCACCGAAGCGGCGACGGCGCATGCCGACGACACTGATGCGCGCGAGTCGCACGACATCAGAGCATAACTTTCCCTTCACCAAATCTTAATCCGCGATCGGTTCCCTCCCGGGCAGCGGCCGCTAGCTTCCAGTTCGTCGTGGAAGTGTCCCGCCCTCAGCCAACGGTAGGTTCTCGCGGACATGTTCAACAACCTGATCGAATCGAAGCCGAAGAAGCAGCGGTCGACCGGTGGCCTCGTGTTCAGTGGCGTGATGCACGCCCTGCTGATCACGGCCGCCGTGTACGGTACGCTGCAGGCCAAGGAGCAGCTGGAGAAGCCCAAGGCCGAGAAGGTCGAGTTCGTCGAGATGAAGAAGAAGGACGAACCGCCTCCGCCGAAGGAAGAGCCGAAGCCGCCGCCGCCGGATGTCGTGGCCGCGCCGCCACCGCCCAAGGGATTCCAGGTGCTGACGGCCCCCATCAAGGTTCCCGATGTGCTCCCCGACATCGACCTCTCCAAGAAGGTGACCGACGAGGCCGACTTCTCGGGTAAGGGCGTCGCTGGTGGCATCGCCAAGGGCGTCGTTGGCGGCACCGCGCCCGTCAACACCGACCAGCCGTACTTCGAGTTCCAGGTCGAGAAGCAGGTGACCACCGCAGCCGGTTCCCCCCAGCCGCGGTATCCGGACATGCTCAAGTCAGCGAACGTCGAAGGCGAGGTGCTCGCGCAGTTCGTCGTCGACACCACGGGCCGCGCCGACATGAGCACCTTCAAGGTCCTGAAGTCGAGCCACGAGCTCTTTACCCAGTCCGTCCGCAACGTGCTGCCCAACATGCGCTTCTATCCCGCCGAGATTGGCGGGCGGAAAGTGAAGCAGATGGTCCAGCAGCCGTTCACCTTCGCGCTCACCAAGTAAGACACCTTCCCGGAGATAACGCACAATGGATGTCTCGCTTCTCGGCCTCTGGCACCAGATGGGCAGCTTTGCCAAGGGCATCGTCATCGTCATGGTGATCATGTCCATCTACTCGCTGACCATCATGGTCTCCAAGTGGTGGAGCCTCCGGCGCGCCCAGGCGGAAACCCGCAAGTTCGCGCCTGAATTCTCGCAGTTCCTCGAGGAGGACAACCTCACCGAGGCGATCAAGCTCGCGGAGAGCTACAAGCGTTCGCACGTCGCCCTCGTGCTCGGTGGCGCCCTCGGTGAAGTGAAGCCCCTCATCCAGGACGGTTCGGTCACGGTGTCGGACATCAACTCGGCCGAGCGTGCGGTCGAGCGGAACATGCTCCTCGAGATCACCAACCTGAAGCGCGGCCTCGCGGTGCTCGCGACCGTCGGCGCCACGGCGCCGTTCGTCGGCCTGCTCGGCACGACGATGGGTATCGTGAACGCCTTCACGAGCATGGCCGCGTCGGGTTCCGGCGGTCTCGCCTCGATCGGTGGTGGTATCGCCGAGGCGCTCATCACGACGGCGTTCGGACTGCTCGTCGCCATCCCGGCTGTGTGGGCGTACAACTACTTCCAGACCAAGATCGACAACCTCACCGCCGAGATGACCTACGTCTCCAAGGAGATGGTGGACTATCTCATCAAGGGCGTGTCGGGTGAGTTCGGCCGGTCGCGCTTCACGCGTGAGTTCAACACCTCGTCTGGCGCCAACTCGCCGATCGCGCAGTAACCCGGTCATCACGCTAGAGGAGGCAGGACGATGGCCATGAGCACCAGTGCGGGTGGAGGAGTCAAGGCGGAGCCGAACGTGACGCCGATGATCGACGTCATGCTCGTGCTGCTCATCATCTTCATGGTGGTGACGCCGGCGCTCCTCGCGGGCTTCAATGCCCAGCCCCCGGTGGGACAGAACCTGAAGGACCATCCCGAGGATGAGGAGAGCGACCAGGTGCTCGGCATCGATCGGGACGGGAACTACTACCTCAACAAGCGTCCCATCTCCAAGGAAGCCCTTCCTGGCGAGATCAAGAGCATCTACGACGTCCGCCAGGTCGACAAGATCATGTACCTGAAGGCGGACAAGGACCTCGAGTATTCGAAGGTCGTCGATGCCACCGACATCGCGTCCAAGAACGGCGTTCGCATGGTCGCCCTGATCAGCGACCAGAAGATGGGGACCGTGAGCACCGTCGAGGGTGATTCAAAGGCGCAGCAGGCGGCGCCTCCGGGAGGGAAGCCCTAATGGCGTTCACATCAGGAGGTAGCGGGGGCCTGACGAACGAGATCAACGTCACCCCGATGATCGACGTGCTGCTCGTGCTGCTGATCATCTTCATGGCGGCGCTCCCGAGCATGCGGAAGGCGATCGACGTGCAGCTGCCGGATCCGACTCCATCGGTGGCGCCGGCGAACGCGAAGTCGGACCAGATCGTGCTCGAGGTCAAGGAGGATGGCACGTATGCCGTCAATACCGAGAAGGTGACGGAGGCCAACCTCGCAAGCCGGCTCAAGGGCATCTACGAAGGGCGCCCCGAGAAGATCATCTTCGTCAAGGGCGAGCCGAAGGTGAAGTACGAGCGGGTCGTGCACGCGATGGACGTGTCGCGTGGCGCTGGAGTGAAGGTCATCGGTGTGCCGCCCAAGGACACGCCGGGCGGCGCAGCCGCGTCCACGGCGGGCGGGAAGTAGTCGCTCCGGCGAGCCGGCGAGCCGGCTCGTCAGGAGTTGCGGCGGACGAACCCTTCGGGGTTCGTCCGCCGTATAACATTCCGTCACGAACGTCGTGGCGCACACGCGCATATCGAGGTCGGATGACTTTACCGGACGGTCCACACACGCACGATCCCCCCGCAGTCGGTCCTCCACGCTATCGCGTTCCTATCGGACTGCCCACACGCGGCCAGGAGAGCCGGCGCATGGGTGTCGTGGTGTCGGTGCTGTTGCACGCACTGATCATCAGCCTGCTCATCGTTCCGTTCCTCATGCCCGGCTCGGTGATCGAGCGGATGCAGCAGGGCGCGGGAGGGGCAGGGCCCGCCGGCGGTGGCGGCGGTGGCTCGCGCGGTAGCGGCGGAACGGTGGAAACCGTGCGTTACGTGAAGTTGGTGCCCGATCCCGTGCCCACTCCGTCGGCCATTCCTCCGGTGCCCAAGCCCGTCGTGCCGAAGGTCGACCCACCAAAGGCGAAGCCGGTGGAAACGCCGCCGGCGAAGGTCGCCGAGCCGCCGCAGCAGAGCGCGGTTCCCGCGACGCAGGCAACCGTAGCTTCCGTCGTGCCAGGCGCGGGCGGCGGAAGCGGCGCGGATGGAAGCGTCGGCGCGGGCCCAGGCACTGGCGGTGGCGTCGGCGCCGGCGCGGGAACGGGGAAGGGCAGCGCGAACGTACCCGGCACGGGAGGTGGCAATCAGGCGAACTATCCGCCCCAGCCCATCGAGTTCTTCCTGCCGCCACTCCCGCCGCCGAAGAGTGTACGCGGCTTTCATTTCATCGCCGAGTTCGACGTGGATTCTACTGGCCGCGTCGTCGACTTCCGGTTCACGCAGACGCGCGACGGCGATTACAACAAGCGGCTCGCTGAAGTCCTGCGTGCGATGCGCTTCCGGCCCGGGACGCGCCCCGATGGCTCTCCCCTGCGGATGAAGGCGCAGATCGGTTACGACTTCTAGTCGTACCACTCCTGTGCACCACGCGAGAATGCGTCTCGCGCTCTAGCGATCCCCCCTACGCATCCGTACATTTTTCGGGATTCCCGCTGACGCGCCGCCGGCTGCCGCCGTCGGGCACCCTCCCGCTTTCCCCATCCTGCATGAGCAGCTCGGCCGTCACGACCGACGCAACGCCGCAGTCCAGCCACGGGTTCGTCAAAGCGATGTCCCTCACCGACGCGACGATGCTCGTCGCCGGGTCGATGATCGGGTCGGGAATCTTCATCGTTTCCGCCAGCATGGCGCGCGGACTGCCGTCGCCCATGTGGCTCATGCTCGCCTGGGTGCTCTCGGGCGTCATGACACTGCTCGGTGCCCTCGCCTACGGCGAGATGGCGGCGATGTATCCACAGGCGGGCGGCCAGTACGTGTTTCTTCGCGAGTCCATGGGCAACCTCATGGGCTTTCTCTACGGCTGGACTTTCTTTGTCGTCATCCAGACGGGCACCATCGCCGCGGTGGCCGTGGCGTTCGGAAAGTTCATGGGCGTGCTCTTTCCGGTCGTGAGCCCCCAGTTCTTCACCTGGTTCCCTCGCGCTGACATCTGCATCGCGGCACTGGGCTGCAGCGATCCCGCCAACGCCATCACGCTTGGCCTCAACCCCCAGCGTCTCGTCGGCCTGCTCAGCATCGCGATCCTCACCTGGATCAATCTCCGCGGCGTTCGCGAGGGAAAGTTCGTCCAGACTTCGCTTACCGTGGTGAAGACGGGGGCACTCGCGATCCTCGTCCTCCTCGCCCTCACCATCGGGCGGAATGCGGCCGCGCTCACCGCGAACTTCAGTGCCGGCCGCTTCGTCGGAGACTGGTCGTGGTCGTATGGCCTCGTCGTGGCCTTCGGTGCGGCGATGGTCGGCTCGCTGTTCTCGAGCGATGCATGGAACAGCGTCACGTTCGCGGCGGCGGAGGTGAAGAATCCGTCGCGCAACCTGCCGCTCGCGCTCGTGCTCGGCACCGGGCTCGTCTCGGTGCTCTACATCATCGCCAACATCTCGTACCTGGGCGTGCTCCCGTTCGGCGGCGTGCCGGGTGGGGCCGACGTGGTCGCACGCGGGATGCGCTTCGCCACCGAGGATCGCGTCGGCACCGCGGTGGCCGAGACGATCTTTGGCGCCAGCGGCGGTATGCTGATGGCGGTCGCCATCCTCATCTCGACGTTCGGCTGCAACAATGGATTGATCCTCTCCGGCGCCCGCGTGCTGTACGCGATGGCGTGCGACGGCGTATTCTTCCGGCGAGCTGGGACGTTGAATCACAATCACGTCCCCGCCTTTGCGTTGATCGTTCAATCGGTGTGGACGGCCGTGCTCTGCCTCACCGGCACTTACAACCAGCTCCTCAACTACGTCATTTTCGCAGCCCTGCTGTTCTACGTCGCGACCACGACGGGGCTGTTCATTCTGCGCCGGACGCGGGCCGGCGTGCCGAGGCCGTACCGGGCCGTCGGATATCCGGTGCTTCCCGCGTTGTACATCCTGCTCGCGGCGGGGGTGGCGGTGCTCCTCCTCCTCGCGCCCACCACGCGCACCGAATCGGTGTCGGGGCTGGTGCTGGTGCTGGTCGGGATTCCCGTGTTCTACATCTGGCGCCGCGCCGAGCGGCCCGCCGCCGCCCGGGCCTGACGGCCCGGCGCTCCTCGCATTCCACTTTCACGCATCATGACGCAGACGCAGTCATCACTCCTGACCGTCGTCATCGGCGCGAGCGCGCTCGCCCTGATCTTCGCCGTGTTCCTCGCCCGCTGGGTGCTTGCACGCAGCCGAGGCACCCCCGAGATGCAGAAGATCTCGAACGCCATCCAGGAAGGCGCCGAGGCGTATCTCGCGCGACAGTACAAGACGATCGCCGTCCTCGCGATCGTGGTCGCCGCACTGCTCGGCATCGGCTACGGATTCTTCCGGCATACGACGGCGAATGACCCCGTGCAGGATCCGAAGACCTTCGCCCTGTACGTGACGGCGTCCTTCCTCCTCGGCGCCATCAGCTCGGGGGTCGCGGGCTTCGTCGGCATGTGGGTGTCGATCCGCACGAACATCCGGGTCGCCTCGGCGGCGATGACTTCGCTCAATGACGCGCTGCAGACCGCGCTGCGGGGCGGCGCCGTATCGGGCATCTTCACGGTCGCCATGAGCCTGCTCGGTGTCGGCGGACTGTTTGCCGTGCTCTCGGCCTTCCCGCCGGCGGGCATGCCCGCCGGCGAATGGGCGCGGCACATCCCCTTCCTGATCGTCGGCTACGGATTCGGCGCGTCGTTCGTCGCCCTCTTCGCCCAGCTTGGCGGCGGCATCTACACCAAGGCCGCCGACGTTGGCGCGGACCTCGTTGGCAAGGTGGAAGCGGGGATTCCGGAAGACGATCCACGTAATCCCGCCGTGATCGCTGACCTCGTCGGCGACAACGTCGGGGATTGCGCAGGCCGCGGCGCAGACCTCTTCGAGAGCACCGCCGCGGAGAACATCGGCGCGATGATCCTCGGTGTGCTGCTGTACCAGTCCTTCGGTATCAGTGGCATCCTCTTCCCGCTCGTGATCATGGCGCTCGGGCTCATCTGCTCCATCGTCGGCGTGATGGTCGTTCGCACGCGCGAGGACGCCGATCCGATGAAGGCGCTCAACCGCGGCTACTACGTCACGGCGGCGCTGGTGACGATTGCCTTCTTCTTCGCGACGCGCCTGCTCCTCGTGACGGATGCCGCGCCACGCGCCTGGATCTACTTCTTCTTCTGCGGCATGATCGGGATCTTCACCTCGATCGCCTTCGTCTTCATCACCCAGTATTACACCGAGTACCGATACCGCCCCGTGCTGAGCATCGCCGAGGCGAGCAAGACCGGCCCGGCGACGAACATCATCGCGGGCCTCGCGGTGGGCATGGAGTCCACCGTACTGCCGGTGATCACGATCGGCTTCGCCATCATCGCCAGCTATTCACTCGGGCGGATGAGCGGCGTGCTGAACGCGGCTGGCGAGCCGATCGGCGGCCTGTTCGGCACCGCCGTCGCGACGATGGGCATGCTGGGCACGGCGGGCTACATCCTCGCGATGGACGTGTTCGGCCCCATCACCGACAACGCTGGCGGCATCGTCGAGATGTCGCGGCAGCCGCAGGAAGTGCGCGACAAGACCGATCGTCTGGATTCGGTCGGCAACACGACGAAGGCGCTGACGAAGGGCTACGCGATCGGCTCCGCCGCGCTCGCAGCGTTCCTCCTCTTCTCTGCGTATCTCGATGAAGTGCGGAACCTCACCGGCCAGGCGCTGCACGTCGATCTCTCCAAGCCGGTGGTGTTCGTCGCCGGCCTGCTCGGCGCGATGCTGGTCTTCTGGTTCTCCTCGCTCGCGATGACCGCGGTGCGCAAGGCGGCATCGTCGGTGATCACCGAGGTGCGTCGGCAGTTCCGCGAGCGTCCGGGAATCATGCAGGGCACCGAGGATCCGGACTACGCCACCTGCGTGGACATCGTGACGGTGGGTGCGCTGAAGGCGATGATCGCGCCGGGCGCGCTGGTGGTGCTCTTCCCGATCGTCGTCGGCGTGGTGTTCAAGCACTTCGGCGGAGCCGGTGAGTACATCGGTGCCGAGTCCGTGGCGGCGCTGCTGATGGTCGGGACGATTGCAGGCATCCTCATGGCGGGTTTCCTGAACAACGGCGGCGGTGCCTGGGACAACGCCAAGAAGTACATCGAGACTGGAGCGCACGGTGGGAAGCGCTCCGAGGCGCACAAGGCTGCAGTCGTGGGCGACACCGTCGGCGATCCGTTCAAGGATACGGCGGGTCCGTCGCTCCACGTGCTGATCAAGCTGCTGAGCACCATCACGCTGGTGCTCGCGCCGCTCTTCATCTAGCCCCGTAACCCACGACGGATGAACTCACTCTTTTCGCGAAAGCCGATCGCCGAGTTGCTGGACGAGGGCGATCACCCCAATTCGCTGAAGCGAGCGCTTGGCGCCGGCGACCTGATCATGCTGGCGATCGGCGCCGTCATCGGCGCCGGTATCTTCGGCGCCATCGGTACCGCCGCGGCGGGACAGACCGACGCGGCGGGAAACGTCATCCGGAGCGGGGCGGGGCCGGCCCTCGTGTTCTCGTTCCTGCTGCTCGGCGGCGTCTGTGCGCTCGCGGCACTCTGCTACGCCGAGCTGGCGTCGATGATCCCGCAGGCCGGCAGTGCGTACGCCTATACG
>Ga0157372_10009655_pt1 | contig 10256 bp, 9 predicted proteins | sample C55metaG_FD_115307 | JGI IMG/M metagenome (GOLD analysis project Ga0157372, IMG submission 115307) | Corn rhizosphere microbial communities from Kellogg Biological Station, Michigan, USA - C5-5 metaG | ecosystem: Host-associated > Plants > Roots > Rhizosphere > Soil | place: USA: Michigan...
ACACGAGGTCGAACTTGCCACGCCGCATGCGTTCGACCCAACGTCCGTCCGGTTGGGCAGGGAATCGCGTGACCTGATGGCCGTCGGCGACGAGCACGGCCTCGATCGACTCGAGTGTCTCGAGTATCGCGAGGTCCGCCGACTTACCGAGCGCCGATGCTCCATCGAATAGCAGGGCGATCTTCATGCGCTCCTCCAACTCGTGATGAGCCTCTGTCGGCGAGATGCACTGGAACAGGCGCGTCGATATGACGCGCGAGCTCCGCAAACGGCGCGATCTCGCATGCGACCTCAGCTCGAGGCCGCCGCACGTGCGACGCTGGACCGGCGTCGGCGTGCAGCGTTGTGTGGCAGGGCCACGCCCTGCCGCTCCGCAGCATGTCGCACGCATGTCTGAATGAGTTCGTCGTAACTCATTCCGGCTGCGCGCGCAGCTTTGGGAAAGCACGAGTTGTCTGCGGGATCGGGAAGAATCCCGGGAAGCGGGTTCACCTCGACCACGTTGGGCACGCCTGCCGCATCGAGTCGCACATCGATCCGCGACCAATCGCGACAGCCGAGCGCGTGGTAGGCGGCGAGCACGACTCGTTCGATCGTATCTCGCAGCGCTTCATCGATCCGCGCAGGGCATTCAAAAATCTCGAGCGGTCGCTCAGGCCGATCCCATAGCCACTTCGCTTCGAAGCCGTAGACTGGAAGCGATCCGCTTGGCAATACATCAAAGTTCATTCCGACGATGGGCAACACGCGAGCCTCGCCGCCATTGCCCAACACCGCGCAGGTGAATTCGTCACCCGCTAAGAATTCCTCAATCAACACCGGCTGCCGATAGCGATCGAGCAAGAATGCGACCTGCTCGCTCAGCTCTGTTGGCGTCCGGCAGTAGTTCCGTTCGGTAATTCCTTTCGACGAGCCTTCGTGCACCGGCTTGACGAACACCGGGAAGCCGAGCGCGCCGGAGAAACTGCTCGCGTCGTTCGCCACCTGAAACGGCGCGGTCGGAATCCCGTGGTACGTCAGGCATTCCTTGGTGCGCGCCTTGTCCAGACACAACGACAGCGTGAACGGATCTGATCCCGAGTAGGGGATCCCGAAAAACTCACACATGGCCGGGACGTGCGATTCGCGGTTCACGCCCCGCAGACCTTCCGCCATGTTGAACACGATGTCCGGCCGCTCAGTCCGGAGCCGCTCCGGAAATTCCGCGTTTGCTTCGAGCCGAATGACTTCGCCTAAGCCAGAGAGTGCCTGCTCGACCGCGGCGATGGTCTCGGTGCTGTCCCACTCGGCGAACTCGTCGTCGGTGCTGCTTCGACCCGGCTCATCGAGCGACGGTTGAATGACGCCCGCAACTCGAGAGGAAGGCTCGACTCGCGACCACAGAAGCCGAGACGAACTGGGAGGCTCGTCATCTGCGCGGGGCTCGTCATCGCCGCTCCGCGCGTCATCATCTGGTTTCTGATTGTAGGCGAATCCGATACGCGTCATTCGCTCCACTCACGTCGCCGGACATCGCAATACGATTGCGCGCAAAATAAGAACAGCGAAATCATCGCGCAATGCGTTTCTGCGAGTCGCGCGCGATCGCGAGGCGCGAGCCTCACACCTTGTGGTAGGCGACGCGCGCTGCCTCACGACGGTCGTCTGCTTCGTAGATCTCGAAATCGGAAAAGAGTGCCGGCGCTTCTCTCGAGAGAAGACGAAGCACCGCGACGGCCGCGCGACGAATTTCTAATTCTGCGCCTTCGCTCGACCGAAGCTCCAGCATCGTTCGCCACGCGCGCGCGTTGGCCGTCACCACGATTTTTGTCTCTGTCGAGTTTGGAAGGACGCCGCGCGCTCCCTCGCGAGCCATTTTCCGGCGGTGGACTTTGTCCGCGACCCAGGCGTAACGCTTCATCAGCTCCTCGACGAGCATCACGTAACTCCGCTGTGCCGATTCGATCTGCTCGCGCCAGGCAGTCTCGAGTCGCTCGTCGCCAATGATGGCCGGCGGGACGACGAAGTTCGCCTCCGACTCGTCGACGTAGCGCTGCGACAGCTGCGAGTACGCGAAGCCGGCTCGGTGACGCACCAGCTCGTGCGTGAGTGAGCGGCTCACTCCCTCGAGGAGAAGAGAATACGTGGCGTGCTCGAGAACGCTTCCGTGTCCTTGCCGCTTGATGTTCTCGATGTACTCGTGAGTCGATCTGCTCGCCGGATTGCGCTGGCTCATGTAGCAGAGACGTCCAGCGAATTCGGAAAGCCGTTCGCCATCGGTCGACTCTCCGATCCAATTCACGGGCAGGTGCGGCGGCTCGGCGAACGATGGACGCGCGAGCAGCGAGATGGTCGGCTCGTGAATGTAGACGGGCATGTCGGAAGCGACGTGGGGGAGATGCGGCCGGGACGGCGAGAGCGCAGGGAATTTAGTCGGCAAGGTGAATCGCCGAAACCGTCGTGCGGCCGCGCCGGCGATGCGCCATCAGCCTTGCGTTCGTCCGCTCCCGACGAGGTCGAGACGCGAGGACGCGTACGCTCTGTCGCGCTCGACGTTGTCGAGCGCCGCGCGGGCGAGCGCCGGCAGCGGCGCGAGCGATGGATCGTACTTGATGTCGCCGAGTGCCCGTTGGCCGGCCAGCGGCACTTTCACGCCTGGATTCAAAATGCCGTCCGGGTCGAACGCGTTCTTGAGTTGGGCGAAAACCTCGAGCAGCGACGCGGGCCACACGCGCGAGAGCAGCGGCGTGCGGAGACGGCCATCGCCGTGTTCGCCGGCGAGAGTGCCGCCGAGTGACGCCGTGAGCGTGACGATCGCGTCGAGCAGATCCTCGATGCGGTCGCGCCAGTCCGGTTGGCGCACATCGACGAGGGGATTCACGTGCACGTGCGCATCGCCCGCGTGACCGAAAATGACGCCGCGAATTCCAACTTGCTCCAGCGCTCGACGGACGCCCCGCACGTATTCGGGAAGTCGCTCGGGTGGGACGGCACCGTCCTCGATGAATTGCATCGACTTGAGCGAGGGATCGAGACGGTTGAGAATCGGGCTCGCTGCGTGGCGCAGCGACCAGAGCTCGTGTTCGGTGTCGTGATCGAGCGCCAACCGCACACTCGATGCGCCGGACTGGGCGAACGCGTGTTGGAGCAAATGTGCGTTCGTCTCCGCGAATTCGGCCGTCTCGCCCTCGACTTCGGCGAGCAGCACGGCTTCGACTTCGTGGTCGAAGCGAATGGAGCCGCCCTCGGCGACGACATCGAGGAATGTCTTGTCGAGCAGCTCGCAGGCCGATGCGCCGAAGTTTCTGGCGCGCACGGCGGCGGTGACGGCTCCTTCGAGCGTCGTGAACGTCGCGAGCAGGCTCGACGTGGCGCCGGGCGCCGGCGCGAGCGCCAACTCGATGCCGACGAACATGGCGAGCGTGCCCTCGCTGCCGACGAGCAGATCGATGAGATCGCCGCTCTCGAGGAACGGTCGGAGCGCGTAGCCCGACGAATCCTTGATCACCCCTGCATGGGCGGCATCGATCTCTCGGGTGAGTGTCGCGATCGTCGGCTGCACGTCGTCGAGGAAACGCCGGACCGCGGGGACGTCTCGCGGGGGCGGCGCGCCGCGGCGAATGGAAGCGTGCTGCCCGTCGGCGAACACGCAGTCCAGCGCGCGCACCCAGCGGCTCATCGGTCCGTATCGGAGGGTGTGCGGTCCGGCTGCGTTAGTCGCGACCATGCCGCCGATCGTACAGAAGGCGCCGCTCGATGGGTCGACCGGAAGGCGAAGCCCGGCGCGTTGGGCGGACGCCTCGACGGCGTCGCGAATCGCGCCCGGTCCGACGGCAATCGTGCGCGATCCCGGGTTGACGGCGTGAACCTCGCGCTGACGGCTCAGATCGACGATGATCTCGTCGCCGACTGCGCCGCCCGCCATTCCGCTGCCGGACCCGCGCGGGATCAGCGCCGCGCGCGTTCCGGCTGCCCAACGGACGAGCGCGACGACCTCGTCGGGCGTGCGCGGGATGGAGATCGCTTGTGGCACGGCGCGCGCGATGCCGGCACCTTCGCTGTAGGCAGCGCGCGAGACGAGGTCCCGGACCAGGTGCGGCACTGCCCGGCGCCCGCGGCTAGAGGCCGAGGTCGTTCACGCGCGGCGGATCGACCGTGTAGTCGTAAAAGCCCTTGCCCGATTTCCGCCCGTACATCCCGGCCAGGACCATGCGCTTGAGCAGCGGCGGCGGCGCGTACCGCTTCTCGCGATACTCGTCGAACATGATTTCGGCGATCTTGTACGTGGTGTCGAGCCCGACGAAGTCGAGCAGTGTGAACGGTCCCATCGGATAGCCGGTGCCGAGCATCATGCCCTTGTCGATGTCTTCGACGGTCGCGACGCCGTGTTCGAGCTGGTTGATCGCGTCCACGAGATAGGGCACGAGCAGCAGGTTGACGACGAACCCCGAATTATCCTTGGCGGCGATCGGTTCCTTGCCTAACTGACGGGCGAAGGCGTACGCCGTGTCGAAGGTGGCCGTGCTCGTCGTGACGGTGCGCACCACTTCGACCAGCTTCATGACCGGCACGGGATTGAAGAAGTGCAAACCGACCATCTGGCCAGGTCGCGTCGTTGCCGCGGCCATCGCCGCGATCGTCAGGCTCGACGTGTTGGACGCGAAGATCGTGTGCGGCGGGCAGAGGCCGTCCAGTTCCTTCCACATTGCGTTCTTCACTTCGATGTCTTCGACCACGGCTTCGATCACGATGTCGCAATCCGCGAGGTCGCGCAGGTTCGTCGTGAAGGACAGTCGCGACAAGGCGGCGTCGCGATCGGCTTCGGTGACCTTGCCTTTGCTCTTCTCGATGGCGCGGGCAAACGATTTTTCGATGCTCGCTTTGCCGCGCTGGCACAGCGCATCGGACACTTCGCGCACCTTGGTCCTGAATCCGCTCTGGGCGCATACTTGCGCAATGCCGGAGCCCATGAGTCCGGCGCCGAGCACGCCGACGGTCTTGATGGTTGTCATGAGGTCGATCGATTGAGGTGGAAACGGGGCCCGTTAGGACGGGCGGTTCGCGCGCATGCGCACAGTCAGCGCCATACGTCGAGCGCCGATATCACGTTCGGACGCGGTGGACTGTCGCCGCGCTCCAAACGGTCGAGCAACTGTTCCAACGCCAGTTGGGCGCGCGCAACGATCGGCGCGTGGCTCCGGGCGACGAAGTAGCCACCGACGGCCGCCGCCGCCGCGGGAATGATCGCGACCGGAACGAAAAACCCGAGTGCGACGAGCGCGCCCGTGCCCAACACGCCGCCGCCCGCGAGCACGGCGCCGGAGGCCGCGCGCTCTGTCCGCACGTTGGTCAGGTCGGCCTCGAGCCGCACGAGGACGCGATCGGCGTCGACGGGCACGACGGTCGCCCCGACTTCGCGCGTCGGCCGCAAGTAATAGCCGCGGCCGCTCACGTTGAGCAGCCGTCGCATCTCGCTGAACAGGCCGGGGCGTGGCTCCCAGAGCATGCGATCCGGGAGACGACGCTTCACCTGCATAGACTCTTCGCGTTGCAACCACATGTCCAGTCGGTCCAGCGTCGCCGCCGCTGTCGCTTTGATCGTGCGCGATGCGTGGACGTGAGCAGCACCGAACAGTCGCGCTGTCAATCCGCTCTCGTCCGGAACCTGGGCGCGACTTCGCTCTTCGGCGAGCGCCTGCTTGAGATGCTCGGCCGAGAGACCGACCTCGCGCGCGACTTCGATCAGTTGATCTTCGTTGAGCGCAGTGTCCGTCGGATCGGCGTCGGCCGCCTGCAACTCGGCCGCGCGCGCCAGGACCCGCTCCATCGCCGCGCGATCGAGCGGCTGACGTCGTGCGGGCAGCCCGCTCTCATCCGCCATGCATCACTCAGCTGCCGCTCGTATCCGTGTTGAGTTGGTTGGTGAGCTGCTCGGCAATGGTCTGTCGAAGCGGAAATGCTTTTTCGATGGCCGCGACCTCGGCCCCGGGCGTGTACGAGATGTGCGCTGCGTCGAGGTAGTAGCGCGCGTACCCTATCGCCAGCTCCGGCGCGATCTTCTGCAAGAGCTGCAGTCCGCCGCGCACCGCCGCCGGACTGGTGTATCGATCGGCGACGCCTTCCTTCTTTTCGGCGGGCGTCGTGTTGTCGTTCACGGCGGCGTTCGACACCGGCGAAACCGCTTCGTGCGCGAGCACGTACATCGCATCGACGGCGCGGCTGACGCTGTCCGGGAACGTGATCGTGATCGTTGGGCCGCGACCGGGTTCGCCTAACGTGCGGCCTTCGCCGTCGAGCGGCAGCGACAATAGAATCTCGCCGCGCGACTGTCCGGACTTGGTGAGGAACGGTCTGAACTTGGCGAAGTACGTTTGCGTCCACAGCGAATCGACCGCCGCGAAGATGGGGGCCCGCTGCGATTGCTGCGTCCTCCACCAGTTGGCGTAATACTTGGTGTTCTCGTCCTGCATCGCCGCAGAGAACTTGCGCAACCACTGACGCTCGGCCGGCGTCGAATAGGACGCTTGAATGATTCCGTACACGGCCCGCTGATCAGGGTCTACCATCTGCCGCATGTTCATGCGGCGCGCCGACTCCTCGCTGGACGAGCTCTTCAAGTACGCGTCGATCGCCTTCTGCGTGCTTTCCCAGTTGCGGAAATAGAGTCCAAGAAACTGTCCGCCGACCAACTTCGAGTCGGAGTTGAGCTGCGTCTCGAGCGAATCCTTGTCGGTGTCGAGCGCCGTCGTGATGTTGCCTCTCTTCTTGAACGCGATGATCGAATCGCGGTATCCCGGCTTGAAGTACGGGACGAGCGTCGTGTCTTTCTGCAGCAACGCATAGCCGTGCAGCCAGAGGTCGACTTGGTAACGGGTGCTGATCCGCCACGTCAGATCGGGACGCGCCGCAAGCGGTTCAGCGGTGCTCTGTGGATTGTTCGAGGACGAAGCGCATGCAACGGCGACGGCCGTCAACGACCACAGCACCACGGCACGGGCGATGGACGACGCTGAGATTCGGCTCACGGGGATGGATCCAGTGCTAGAGTGGCGTGACGCGCCATTGGAGCGCGCATCAGACAAAGGCCTCGATGATCACAGCGATTCCCTGTCCGCCGCCGATGCAGGCGGAACCCAGCCCAAACCGCTTGCCGGACGCACGCAGCGCGTGAATGAGGTGCGCCGTGATCCGCGCGCCCGATGCGGCCAGCGGATGGCTCATCGCGATGGCTCCGCCGTGCACGTTGAACTTCTCGCGCGGAATCTGGAGTTCCCGTTCTACCGCGCACACCTGCGGCGCAAACGCCTCGTTGACTTCGATCAAGTCCATGTCATCGAGCGACATGCCTGCCTTACGCAGCGCGATGCGCGATGACGGGACCGGACCGATCCCCATAATAGTAGGATCGACTCCGGCGACGCCCCACGAGACGAGTCGCGCAAGTGGCTTCTTACCGTTCTTCGCCGCCCATTCCGCGCTGCTCACCACGAGTGCGCCGGCGCCGTCTCCGATACCCGAAGCGTTTCCGGCGGTGACGACACCATCCGCTTTGAACACCGGCTTCAGACGGGCAAGTCCCTCGAGTGTGGTGTCGGGACGCATGTGCTCATCGCGCCGGAACTGTTCGATCTGGCGCGTCTTTGGGTTCTTCACCGGAATGGCGATCACTTCCTCATCGAACACGCCGGATTCCCACGCCGCACGAGCCGTCTGCTGCGAGCGCAATGCGTATTCGTCGACGCAGCCGCGATCGAGCTTGTACTGCACGGCGAGCTTCTCAGCCGTCTCTGCCATGGCGAGTCCGGCAACCGGGTCCTTGAGTCCTTCCCACAGTGAATCCTCGAGCGGCGGCATCTTGCCGAGCGGCAGTCCCCAGCGCAGGCCGCGCGCGATATGCGGTGCCTGCGACATTGACTCGCCCCCGCCCACGAGGCAGACGTCCGCCTCGCCTAACAGAATTTCTTCGGCGCCGTTGACCACCGCCTGAAATCCCGATCCGCACAGGCGGTTGACCGTGAGCCCCGGCGTCTCGTTGGGACAACCGGAGCGTAAGGCGACGTGCCGCGCGAAGTAGATCGTGTCGGACGTCGTCTGCATCACGTTGCCGAAGATCGAATGCTGGATGGCGCCCGGTTCGACCGCCGCGCGCTCCATGGCCGCCGTCGCGGCATGAACGGTGAGATCGATGGCGCTCAAGTCTTTCAGTGTCCCGCCGAAGGTGCCGAACGGCGTCCGGACGGCGGACAGGAACACGACATCACGGGCTTGACCCTGCGTTTTCACGGGTTCTCCAATGGCGAATGCTGTGACTGAAAGATGGCCCGTCGCGGAGACAGTGGGAACTGCTTCGGGCGCCGTCCGACAGTCGGGCTAGCGGCTCCGAGCGTCGCGTACACGGCTTGCTATCCACTCGCCGACCTCGCGCGTGCCGATGTTCCCGCCGACGTCAGCCGTACCGACGCCATGCGCGATCGCTGCATGTACTGCCTGCTCGACCGCTCGAGACGCATCGTCCGCGCCGAAGTCGCTGAGCATCATCGCGACCGTAAGGATGGCAGCCATCGGATTCGCCACGTTCTTGCCTGCGAGGGGCGGCGCGCTCCCGTGCACCGGTTCGTACATGGTGACGCCGCCAGGGTGGCGATTCGCGCTCGGCGCGAGGCCGAGTCCGCCGACGAGCATCGACGCGAGGTCGGAGAGGATATCGCCGAAGAGGTTGCCCGTGACGATCACCTGGAAAGACTCGGGCGTGCGAATGAGATCCATCGCCATGGCGTCGATGTAGCGCGTGTCGCGCTGAATACCGGGATACTCGCGTCCGATTTCTTCGAAGACGCGTCGCCAGAGATGGTGGGCCTGAATCGCGTTGGCCTTGTCGGCCATGGTGACGCGCGTCTTGCCGTGGTCCGCGGCCCACTTGAACGCGTACCGCACGATGCGCTCGACCCCTTTGCGCGTGTTCAGTTCTTCGGCGATGGCGATTTCATCCGGCGTCCCTTGCTTGAAGGTGCCGCCGACGGACACGTACAGCCCTTCGGTGTTTTCGCGAAATACGACGAGGTCCAGGTCGCGCGTCGTCTTGCCCTTGAGGGGAGTGAGTCGCTCGTCGATGAGCCGCGCGGGGCGTTCGTTGACGTAGAGGTCGAGTTGGAACCGCATGCCGAGCAGGATGTCGCGGGCGTGCTCGTTGCCGGGCACTCGCGGGTCGCCGAGCGCGCCTAACAGAATGGCGTCGAAATCGGTACCGAGGCGCTTCATGTCGGCCGGCGCGATGGTCACGCCCGTGGCGAGATAGTGGTCGGCGCTGTAGGGCAGACGCTGGACGTCGATGCCGGGATGGAAGACGTCCTCGACCGCGGCGAGCGTTTTGAGCGCTTCGCCGACCACTTCGGGGCCGATACCGTCGCCGGCGATGACCGCGAGGCGGCGGGTCACTGGCTGTTCGGGCGAGTCGTGTCGCCGCGCGGCTTGCCTAACCGGGAGCTCGAATCGGCGCGCGCCGCGCCGGTATCGGGGTGCAGCGGAGCGTGGCTCACCGCCGATGGGTGCGAGAGCGTGTACACGTACGCCGCGAGCTTCGTGAGATCGGAGTCGCTGAGCATTCCTGAATACGCCGGCATGGCGACCGAGAATTGTCGTGGCGTGGCGACGCCCGCGGCGATCACGCCGCGAATGCCGGCGAAGGAACTGTCACCGTTCAGCCACGTCGTGTCCGTGAGGTCGGGGCCTAACTTTGCCGTGCCGCGTCCCAAGCCGCCGTGGCACGTGAAGCACCTGCCGCGTCCATGATAAAGTGCGTAGCCAGCAGCGGAATCTGCGGGTTCGATTACCACGGGAGCCGCGGGAGCCACGTTCGCGCTCTCGAGGGGTACCGGCGGAGCAACCGTGCTCTCGGCGCTCGCGGTGCCGGCGAGAGGCATCGCGGCCGCGGTATCGATCGGTACGCGCCCACCTTTGCTTTCACCGTGACACGCGGCGAGCGCCGTCCAAAGCACCACCGCGCACGCGGCGACGTGCCGCATTATGCCGTGGCGATGCCGCGCCCGCACGTGATGCAGAACTTCCAACTGATCTCGAGCTCCGTTCCACACGCGGGACACCGTTGGATGGTGAGATTCTGTCCGCAATGTGGACAGAAGGCGACGCGGCGCCCATCGGGCAGATTCCCGCCGCAGTATCGGCAGTTGGCATCGTCACGCGACCTCGTCGACGACGAGGCCGCCGCGCTCGCGGTGGGTTGAATCGTCGTGGCCACACCGGTGCTCGATCCTCGCGTC
>Ga0157372_10009656_pt1 | contig 10255 bp, 10 predicted proteins | sample C55metaG_FD_115307 | JGI IMG/M metagenome (GOLD analysis project Ga0157372, IMG submission 115307) | Corn rhizosphere microbial communities from Kellogg Biological Station, Michigan, USA - C5-5 metaG | ecosystem: Host-associated > Plants > Roots > Rhizosphere > Soil | place: USA: Michigan...
CCGCGTGAGCTCCCCGCTTGTTCGAGTAGTGGTCCGCGCCAAGAACGAGTCGGCGCGGATCGGCATGACGCTGGAGCGTCTGACCGCTCAGACGATCGCCGGCCGCGCGGAGGTGGTGGTGGTTGATTCCGGCTCCAGCGACGGGACGGTGGAGATCGCGCGTCGAATGGCGGCACGCGTGATCGAGATCAGGCCCCAGGACTTCACCTACGGCGGTGCGCTCAACGCCGGCTGCCGCGGCGCCGAGAGCCCGTACCTGGTCGCGCTGTCGGCGCACGCTCCGCCGCGCGACGAGCACTGGCTCGAGAGGCTGCTCGAGCCCTTCGCCGACGAGCGCGTGTGCGCCGTGTGCGGCTACGGCGTGGCGCCGGGCGGCGGCGAGCTCAAGGAGCGGCTCGTTCAGGACCGCGCGCTGGCCGAGGCGCATCCGTTCTGGGGTTACTCGAACTCCGCCGGCGCCTTCCGGGCAGACCTGTGGCGCCTGCGGGGCTTTCGCGAGGACATGCCTGGCACCGAGGACAAGGAGTGGGCCTGGCACTGGCTGAAGCGCGGGATGGTGGTGGTGGTGGACCCGGAGCTGGCCACCGAGCACACGCATCGCGACGAGGGCCCGCTGCGCACATACCGCCGCTCCCGCGGGGTGTGGCAGGGGTTCGGCGCGTACCTCGAGCTGCCCCCGTACCCGGCACGCGAGCTGGCGCGCGACTGGTGGAACGGACTCGACGGCTACCCGTCGCACCTGCGCGCCCGCATCGGCTGGCGCCGCGCGGCCAAGCTGGCGGGACAGTGGCAGGGCAGGAGGACCGCATGACGAGCCCGACACTGAGGCAGCGCCTGGACCCGCGGGCGTTCCGGCTCGAGCGGATCGACTCCGCCTGGTGGCACTGGGTGGTGAACACGGCGGCGGGGTCCCCGGCGCTCGACCGGCGCACGCGGCTGCGGCTCCTGCGGCTCGGCGGCATCGACGTGAAGAACGCGATCGTGGAGGGCGGCTGCTTCTTCTTCAGCTCCGACATCGCGATCGGCGACTACTCGATGATCAACCACGGCTGCCACTTCGACACGCGGGCGCACATCGAGCTGGGCGAGGCCGTGGGGATCGCCAGCGAGGTGATGCTCTGCACCTCCACGCACGACCTCGGCCCGCCGCACAAGCGCTGGGGCCACTACCGCACCGCGCCGATCACCGTCGGCCGGGGCACCTGGCTCGGCATCCGCGCGATCGTGCTGCCCGGCGTGACGATCGGCGAAGGCGTGATGGTGGCGGCAGGGGCCATCGTCACCGGCGACCTCGAGCCGAACGGCGTGTACGCGGGCGTGCCCGCCAAGCGGATCCGGGATCTCTAGCCGAGCTTGCGGCAGTGGTGCACCACGTGGCGCACCGTCCAGCCCGCCGTGGCCGGCAGCTTGAACTTGCCGAACTGCTTGACCTCGTCGAAGCCGGCGGTCCACATCATCCTTCGCCAGGTGCGGATGCTCGGCAGCCAGTAGACCACCGCGCTGTCGCGATCGGCAAAGTAGCGGCTGGCCGGGAACGGCACGAAGCCCGTCAGCGGGTCGTACTCCTCCGCGCTGATGAACGTGCCGCGGCAGAGGTTGGCGATCCGCTCGAGCGCGAGCAGCTGGTCGCGCAGGTGGATCAGCACCGAGCCGCAGAACACGAGGTCGAACTGACCGAGCTCCTCCGGCGTGGCGTGGTAGATCGACTGGTTGACACGCTCGACGTTCGAGCCATACAGCTCCTTGGCAAGCCGGAAGCCGTCGCCCCGGGGCGTCTCCGGGAACACCTTGGGCCTGCGCCGCGGCGGCCAGTCGAGGTCGCGCTCGTCGTCGAGGTCCAGTGCGACCACCTCGGCCCCGCGCTTCTCCATCTCGAATGCCCAGAAGCCGTCCCAGGTGCCGACGTCCAGCGCCCGCATCCCGTCGAGACGATCCGGCAATCCGTACTTCGCGATGATCGGCCGAAGGTCGAACATCCCCTGCGTGGTGGTGCCGCCAGGGAGGTCGAGCGTGTGGTACCAGCCCAGTTGCTCGGCCGACGGGGCGACAGTCGTATCGGCGTTCATGGCGCGGCAGCGTAGAGATGGCCGGCCGCGCGTGCGCCGGATCCCCCGGCCACCTCGTCGAGCGCCGCGGCGATCGCCTCGTTGTAGCGGCGCTCGCTGAAGCGGGCGGCGGTGGCCAGGCCCTCGTCACGGAGATGGGCGCGCAGCGCGTGGTGCTCCGCCAGCCTTTCGACCGCTCCCGCGAGCTCCCGCGGCTCGCCTCGGGGCGCGTAGATCAGGCAGTTGTCGCCGTCGCGCAGGTACTCGGCCGAGCCGCCGGTGCCGCTGGCGATCACGGGCCGCCCGACGGCCATCGCCTCCAGCGGAACGAGCCCCCAGGGCTCCTCCCACTGGACAGGGAAGAGCACGGCATCGGCGTCCCCGTACACCTCGGGCAGGCGCTCGCGGGGGGCTGATGAGAACTCGATCCGGTCGAGCACTCCCAGCTCCGCGGCGCGACCCCGCAGTTGCTCCACGTAGCCGGGATCGCCGCTGCCCTGTATCACGAGCGTGGCCCGCGGCAGGTGCGCCAGCGCCACCACCGCCACGTGCACTCCTTTGCGCTCGTCCATGCGGCCGAGGTAGAGCAGCCGCCAGCTCCAGTCCGGGCGCGGAGCAGCCTCGGTGAAGAGCGAGGTGTCGATCCCAGGGTGCTCCACGCGGGCATCGCGCAGCTCCCAGGCGGCCATGCTGCGCGTGCGCACCACGCCGCTGTTGAAGAGCCACACCGCGGCGGCGCCAAGGTCGACCCGGGCCAGGCCGATACGGCGGGCGAGCCGGAACCACGCGTCCACCTTCGGCCCCCACACCATCCACTCGTCGCCCACCACGCCCACGGCCGGGATGCCGGCGCGGCGCACCTGCTCGATCAGGCCGAGCGGCATGCCGCCCATCCCCCACCAGCACACGGCGTCCGGGCGGAAGCCGTCCAGGTGCCGCTGCAGCACCGCCGCCGCGCCGCGCTCGATCGCCAGGCGCTCGCGCAGGCCCCGGCGGGGGAAGTCGTGATCGCGCCAATACCAGGGCAGCTCGCGGTGCACGTCCGGGTCCTCGGCCGCGCCGGGCCCCACTCCGGGCTCGCGATGGTCGCTCGCCAGCACGCGCACCTCGTCGCCGCGGTCGCGCAGGTGTGCCATCGCCGAGCGCCAGGTGAGCTCGTAACCGCCGCCGGGCGCGTGTGGCGGATAGATGTTGCCTAGGGCGAGAATGCGCATGTCACGCCACGGCCGCCTCGTGCTGCGGCGCGCTGCCCTCGGCCAGCGGCGCGCCCGACGGCTCGGCGGCAACCGGTCCCCAGCGGCGGCGCAGCCCCAGGAACGGGCGCTCGACCGTCCGGTAGCTCAAGGCGGCGACGGCCACCGCCAGCGCGGCGCCGCCGGCGAGCAACGGCAGCGTGGCCCAGCCCGTGTGCGAATGGAGCGAGCGGATCACCGGCACGTGCCAGAGATAGAGGCTGTAGGAGGCGATGCCCAGGGCGGCAAGCGGCCGGAACCCGAGCGCGCGGTCGAGCGGCCCCTCGCGCACGGGCAGCACGAGCGCGCCCGCGATCAGCGCGGCCCCGAGCGCGCACAGCGGCTCTGCCCAGCGGACGGCCGCCGCGGCCACGAGCCAGAGCCCGGCGCCGCCGAGCAGCAGGGTGGTGGCCGCCGCCGGAACGTGTCGCACACGAGCGCGAACCAGCGCCAGGAGCATCCCAGCGGTGAAGCTGAAGAACGTGGCGGGCAGCGAGTAGCGCCAGCGCAGGTCCGGGCTGGCCGGTGAGTGCACCTTGACGAACCACACGCACAGGCTCAGGCCGGCGAGCAGTGCCAGCCACAGCGCCGCGCGGCGGGCGCTGCCGGAGCGCAGCAGCAACCATCCGAGGAGCGGCAGCAGCAGGTAGAACTGCAGCTCGACCGCGAGCGACCAGATCGGCGTGTCCACCGTGCCCACCGTGGAGCGGAAGAACGATTCCGTGATGGTGCCGAAGCGCAGCCACTGCCCCGCGCTGCCGCCGTGCTGGTCCACCACCAGCAGCACCACCACCACGACGTAGTAGAGCGGCAGGATCCGCAGCGCCCGGTTGAGCGCGTAGCGGCGCAGGTCGATCGGCCCGCCGCCCGCCAGGCGGCTCCGCACGAACGGCCAGAACAAGAGGTAGCCCGTGAGGGCGAAGAAGAGCCAGACCCCATAACGCCCGGCGGCCACCAGGCGCTCCGGGTAGGCCGAGCCGGCACCGCCGTGCGAGAACAACCACACGTGGCCCACCAGCACGGACAGCGCCGCGAGCGCGCGCAGCGACTCGATCCGGGCGGAGCGTGCCTCCCCGGCCTGCACCACCTTGGCACCCCCTGCCATAGCCCGGGCAACATACGGCGTGGTGGCAACCGGCGCGCCGGTAGCGCGCGCCCCCTACTCTCTCCCGCCGTGCGGGCGCAGGGGACCGACATGCAGCGCTTCTGGGACGAGCGTGCCCGGGAGGACGCCTACTACTTCGTGGACAGCCGGCTCGACTACGGCGCTCCCGACGTTCAGCGCTTCTGGGACGGCGGGGAGGAGGCGCTCGACCTCCTGCTCGAGATCGCGGGCGCCGCGATCGAGCCCGGCGACACCGTGCTCGACATCGGCTGCGGCCTCGGCCGCCTCACGCGCGCGGCGGCGGCGCGGGCCGAGCGCGTGCTCGCGCTCGACGTGTCCGCGGAGATGCTGGAGCAGGCGCGCAGCCTGAACGCGGACCTCCACAACGTGCAGTGGATCCACGGCGACGGCCACACGCTCGAGCCGCTTCCGAACGCGAGCGTGGACTGTTGCATCTCGATCGTGGTCTTCCAGCACATCCCCGACCCGACCATCACGCTCGGGTACCTGCGCGAGATCGCGCGGGTGCTGCGGCGCGAGGGCCGCGCGGCGTTCCAGGTGTCCACGGACGAGCGCATCCATCACCCCACCCAGCCCTGGCGCTCGCGCCTTCGCGCCATCGCCGGTCGCGCGCCGCGCGGGCAGGCCAATCCGGCCTGGGTGGGCTCCGCGGTGAACGTGGATGACATGCGCGCGGTGTGCGCCGAGGCCGGGCTCGAAATCGAGCGCGTCGCGAACGCCGGCACGCAGTACACGACCGTCCACGCCATCCGGCGCTAACTCGGCCCCGTTCCTGTAGCTTGGCCGGGCGCGAGCTGCGGGAGGCTTGGCATGGGGCGCAGTGCAACAACGGAACGCGTTGCGGGGTCGAGCGATCGCCTGGAGCATCTGCACGGCCGCAACCTGCGTGAGCAGGCGGCGCGTGGAACGCTGATCAACTCCGGCTTCCAGGTGGGGCTGGCGGGCCTCGGCCTGCTGCGCCGCTTCGTGGTGGCCGCGTACCTGACGCGCGCCCAATTCGGCATCTGGAGCATCGTGCTGACCACGGTCATGACGGTCGGCTGGCTCAAGCAGGTCGGCGTGTCGGACAAGTACGTCCAGCAGAACGAGCCCGACCAGGAGGCCGCGTTCCAGAAGGCGTTCACGATCGAGCTGGCGACCTCGCTCGCGTTCTTCGTGGTGATGGCGGCGCTGCTGCCCGCGTACTCGCTGGCCTACGCCACGCCCAAGATCATCGTGCCGGGGCTGGTGCTCGCGCTCAGCGTGCCCATCAGTGCGCTCGAGTCGCCGATCTGGATCCCCTACCGGCGCATGCAGTTCGGCCGCCAGCGCGCGCTTGCCGCGGTGGACCCGGTGGTGTCGCTCGTTGCCACGATCGCCCTCGCGGTGGCAGGCGCCGGCTACTGGGCGCTGGTGCTGGGCGTGCTGATGGGCAGCGTGGCGGGCGCCATCGCGGCCGTCATCAGCTGCCCGTATCCGCTGCGCCTGCGCATGGACCGCCGCACGCTGCGCGAGTACGTGAGCTTCTCGTGGCCGCTGTTCGGGCTGAGCCTGCTGTCGCTCGTGGTGGTCCAGGGGATGCTGCTCGTGTCCAACCACGCGGTGGGGCTTGCGGGACTCGGCGCGATAGGGCTGGCGGCCTCGGTCGCAACGTTCGCGAGCAACGTGGACATGGTGATCAGCCAGGCGCTCTATCCCGTGGTGTGCGCGGTGGCGGACCGGCGCGACAAGCTATTCGAGGCGTTCGTCAAGTCGAACCGCCTGGCGCTCGTGTGGGCGATGCCGTTCGGCGTGGGCCTGGCGCTGTTCGCGCGCGACCTCGTGCACTACGCCTTCGGGCCCGCGTGGGAGCCGGCGGTGGGGCTGATCGCCTCGATGGGAGTGATCTCCGCGCTCTCCCAGATCGCCTACAACTACTCGGTCTTCTTCCGGGCCGTGAACGACACGCGCCCGCTGTTCCGCCTCGCCCTGCTCAGCGCCGCCACGTTCGCGGTCGTGGCCGTGCCGCTGATCCTGCTGTTCGGGCTCACGGGCTACGCAATCGGCTGGGGAGCGATGACGCTGCTCCAGATCGCCGGCCGCGGCTGGTACCTGTCCAAGCTCTTCTCCGGCTTCCGGATCGCCCGCCATTTCGCCCGCGCGATCGCTCCCAGCGTGCCGGCGGCCGCAGCCGTGCTGGCGATGCGCCTGGCCGAGTCAGGCTCGCGCGGCGAGGCGGCCGTCATCGGCGAGCTCGTGCTGTACGTGCTCGTGACCGTCGCCGCCACCGCCGTGTTCGAGCGCCCGCTGATGCGCGAGGTGGGCGGCTACCTGCGCAACCGCTGGAGGCCGGCCACCGCATGAGCGCCACCGCCGAGGCACCGCGCTTCAACACCGACCGCCCGGCCGAGGTGAGGAGCGCGCCGCGCTGGTCCAGGCTGGCCTACGTGGTGCGCGAGCTGCCGCGGGCGATCGCACGGCTGGCGCCGGAGCTGCTCGTCCCGCGCGGCGGTCGCGTGCTCGACTACGGCTGCGCGGACCTGCCCTACCGGCACCTGCTGCCCGACGACGCCGACTACGTGCCCGCCGACATCCCGGGCAACCCGCAGGCGCTCGTGGAGGTGCTGCCCGACGGCACCCTGCCGCTGCCCGGCGACAGCTTCGACGCCGTGCTCTCCACGCAGGTGCTCGAGCACGTGCAGGACCCGGGGACCTATCTGTCCGAGTGCTTCCGGGTCATCCGGCCCGGAGGCCGGATGCTGCTCTCCACGCACGGGATCATGGTGTGGCACCCGGATCCCGTGGATCACTGGCGCTGGACGAGCGGCGGCCTGCGCCACGCGGTGGAGCAGGCGGGCTTCGAGGTCGTGCGCTTCGAGGGCGTCGTGGGGTTGATGGCCACCGGGCTGCAGCTCGTCCAGGACGGAGCGATCTACTCGATGCCGCGCTTGCTGCGCAAGCCGTTCGCCTTCGTCATGCAGTGGCTAATCGCCGTGGCCGATCGCCTGCAGAGCGCCGAGAACCGGCGCATGAACGCGCTCGTGTTCGCGCTGATCGCGGAGAAGCCGCAATGAGGTCGCCGCGCAGGATCTGGCGCGCCGCTCGCTACCGGCGCATGCTGCGAAACCTCGCCGGCCCGCGCCTGCTGTCCGAATTCTCACGCGCGTACCCCGAAGCGTTCTTCATCGAAGTTGGTTCAAATGACGGTGAGCAGCACGACCACCTCCGGCCCTTCATCCTCGCGAGCGCCTGGCGCGGGATCATGGTCGAGCCCGTGCCCTACGTGTTCGAGCGGCTGCGGCGCGCGTACGGCGCGAACGAGCGGATCGCCTTCGAGAACTCGGCGATCGGCGAACGTGAAGGCACGCTCCCGTTCTTTCACGTGCGCGACGCCTCCGCCGAGGAGCGCGAGCGGCTGCCCGACTGGTACGACGGCATCGGCTCGTTCTCACGCGAGTCGCTGCTCGCCCACGCCGACGAGATTCCGGACATCGAGCAGCGGATCGTGCGCGCCGAGGTGGAGACGCTCACCTTCGAGTCGCTCTGCCGCCGCCACGGCGTTGACGAGGTGGACCTGCTCGTGATCGACACCGAGGGCCACGACTGGCGCATCCTGTCGTCGATCGATCTCGAGTCGCGACGCCCGCGCCTGATCGTCTACGAGCACTTCCACCTGTCCGCCGCGGATCGCTCGGCGGCCGCCGAGCACCTGCGCGCCCACGGCTACGAGACGATGGAGGAGGGCTTCGACACCTTCTGCCTGGACACGGCCCGCGTGGACGCCGTGACGGGCACCTGGCGCCGGCTGCGGCCGGCCGTGGCCGGCGTGGCGGCATACGAGGCGGCCGCGTGAACCCGCGCCTGCGCAGCCTCGCACGCAGCCGCCGGCGCGGCCGCGTCAAGCCGCACCCCGACCTCGTGCGCTTCACGCCGGAGGACCATCGCTACCTCAGCTCGCTGTACGACGACAGCGTGCCACTGCCGGACGGCGCCGAACGCGAGCTGCGGCAGGGCAACCCGCGGCTGCGCGAGCTGCGCGCCGCGTACGGCGCGCTCGACCTGCCAGTGACGGTGGCCTCGCGCTGGAACGACAGCGCCGTGGAGTCGTTCCTCGATCTGCGCTTCTTCCGCGGCGAGACGCTGATCACGTGGCACTACCGCGAGCTGCCGAAGATCACGGCGCTCAAGTACTTCGTGCTGCTGCGCTACGTGCGGGAGCGCGACCGGCTCGGCCTGCTGGACAGGCTGGAGGAGGACGGCGCATTTGGCTGCTGGACGTTCGAGTACAGGGGCCACGGCCGCGTGAGCCGCGACCTGATCGAGTCCGTCAACGAGATCGCGTTCCTCGAGCGCGAGCTGCGCCTGTCGGGGCGCGAGCGCTTCTCCGTGCTCGACATCGGCGCCGGCTACGGGCGCCTCGCACACCGGATGACGAGCGCGTTCGACCAGCTCGGCGACTACTGCTGCGTGGACGCGGTGCCGGAGTCGACGTTCCTGAGCGAGTACTACCTGCGCCACCGCGGGGCGACGCCGCGCGCCCGCGTGGTCAGCCTCGACCGGGTGCGCGACGAGCTCGAGCCCGGCGCCTTCGACCTCGCCGTGAACATCCACTCGTTCCCCGAGTGCACGTACGGGGCGGTGAAGTGGTGGGCCGAGCTGCTCGGGCGGCTCGAGGTCCCACATCTGCTGGTGGTGCCGAACGAGCCCGATGAGCTGCTCACGCTCGAGACCGACGGCTCGCGCCGCGACTTCATGCCACTGATCGAGCGGGCCGGCTACCGCCTCGCACGCTCCGAGCCGGTGGTGGACGACCCCGCGGTGGCGGACCTGACCGGGCTGCGCGACCGCTTCTACCTCTTCGAGCGAGTGCCGTGACCGAGCACGCCCTTCAAGTCTGTTGCGCGGCCGAGGGCGAGTACGTGCTGCACACCGCGGCGATGCTCGACTCGGTGATGTTCCAGACCGAGGGGCGCGCGCACATTCACTTCCTGCACGGCCCCGGCCTGCCGCACCCGGCGGCGGCGTTGCTGCAACGCGTGGTCGACGCCGGCGGAGGGCGGATCAGGTTCCACGAGATCGCGCCCAGCCGGCTGGCGGGCCTGCCCGTGGTCGAGCAGTTCACCGCGGCGATGTGGTACCGGATCTTCCTGCCGGACCTGCTGCCGAACGTGGACCGCGTGCTCTACCTCGACTCGGACACGATCGTGGCGGATTCGCTGTCGCCGCTCTGGGAGATCGACCTTGGCGACAACTACCTGGGCGCGGTCACGAACATCTTCCAGCGCAACCACCTGCAGCGGCCCGCCGAGCTCGGTCTGAGCGGTCCGGGCGTGTACTTCAACAGCGGCGTGCTGCTGATGAACCTCGACCTGATGCGCCGCGACGACTGCGGCGCGGCCCTGTGCAGCTACGCGCGCGCGCACGCTCACGAGCTCGAGTGGCCGGATCAGGACGCGCTCAACGTCATGCTCGGCACCCGCCGGCTCGAGCTGCACCCGCGCTGGAACGTCATGAACAGCATGTTCGCCTTCGGTGCCGCGCGCCGCGTGTTCGGTCGCGGTGCGCTGCGCGACGCCCGCCGCAACCCGGCGATCCGCCACTTCGAGGGCCCGGCCGGGAACAAGCCGTGGGAGCCGGATTCAGACGTGCCGCTGCGCGAGCTCTACATCCGGCACCGCGTCCGGCTCACGTCGTCAGTGCTTGATCGCCAGGCGGCCGGTGTAATCGATGCGGCTTAGGAGCACCGGCTCGGCGCTCGAGTCGAAGTACTCGTCGACGGCCCGGCGTGCGCCGTCCCAGTGGCCGTAGTCGTCCACGATCAGCACCCCGCCGTCGGATAGCCGCTGCCAGAGGTGCTCGAGCTCGTGGCGGGTCGACTCGTACCAGTCGGTGTC
>Ga0157372_10009657_pt1 | contig 10255 bp, 8 predicted proteins | sample C55metaG_FD_115307 | JGI IMG/M metagenome (GOLD analysis project Ga0157372, IMG submission 115307) | Corn rhizosphere microbial communities from Kellogg Biological Station, Michigan, USA - C5-5 metaG | ecosystem: Host-associated > Plants > Roots > Rhizosphere > Soil | place: USA: Michigan...
ATGAAACTTCAGGAACTCCTCGTGCCGATGCCGTGGCAGGAACTGGCCGATCACCCGCCCACCATTAGTGTGGTGCCGATGAGCCTGGCCACGTCCTGGAATGCCCAGATCGCCTACGACGTCGCCGGCGGCCGTCCTGGAGGTCGGGACGTCGTCCTCCTCCAGACTCTCCTCAACGACCGCCGCAGCTGGCGCAGCGTCGTGGACCGGCTCGCGCCGCGCCACCGGTGCGTGACGTACGACGCCCGAGGCCACGGCGAGACCACCTACAAGCCGCGAGACGGGTGGTCCCCGGTGGACGACGCGGTCGCTGTACTCGACGCAGCCGAGGTCGATACGGCCGTCCTCGTCGCGTGCGGCGGGGGTGGCCAGAACGCGGTCGACCTCACGCTGGCGCACCCCGACCGGGTCGAGGGACTCGTCTTGATCGGCGCGGCGATCCGAGGCGCCCCTTATCCGGAGCTGCCTCCTGGGCCGGCTGCCGACGTCGTCGCCGAGGCCGACGCCGCGGATGAGGCACGGGACTGGGACGCCATGGACCGGCTGGATGCGTGGATCTGGCTCGACGGACCCGCCCAACCGGAAGGACGCGTGTCCGGACCGGTCCGCGACCTGTTCCAGGACATGAACGCGAAGGCGCTCCGTGCCCCGCATCCGGGTGATCAGCGTCCCCTCGAGCCGGCCTGGCCGCGGCTGGCCGAGATCGCGGTCCCGACACTTGTCATGGTTGGCAGCCTGGACTTGGCCAACCTCCAACAGATCGATGAGCAGGCAGCGGAGCTGATCCCCGGCGCCAGGTTCGTCCGGCTCGAAGGAGTCGCCCACGTCCCGCACCTCGAAGGCGACCCGACGACCCTCGCGGAGATCGCCGCGTTCGTCGACAGCCTCTGATCGCCGACCCGCGTGCGACTGACGCCGCGGTGTTGTGGAGAGACGAGAAGAGTCCCGATCCAGGGAGCGCATCCAGCCATCTCTGCCCATGATCAATGGCCCCGCCGGCACGATGACCCGCACGACTGCAAGAGCATTCGCACCACCACGCTGTTCACTGCGCTCGAGTGTGCGACCGGCGGGGCGCCGGTCTGACGGACGAGAACATCCACCCCGCGGCAGCTTCCCGAGCGTCCCCGATCTGATCGCCAGCATGGAGACCGACCCTGCTGTTGGCGACGCCAACCCGAAGCGGCTGATCTGGACCGCAACAACCGTCTCGAGCCTCGAAAGGTCGACGCGGCCTAGTAGCGCTCAATCGGTCAATCAGAACTGAGACACCACTCGCTCAGGCGGCCAGGTCGGGGTCGCCGAGGCGGCGGAGCTTCTGCAGCGCCTCGCGCTCGAGCTGCCGGACCCGCTCGGCGGAGATGCCGTGGCGGGCGCCGATGTCGGCGAGCTTGTGCTGGCGCCCGTCGAGCAGCCCGTAGCGGGCGCGGATGATGTCGGCCGCCCGGTCGTCGAGCTGGCCCACCAGGGCGTCGAGCCGTTCGCGCGACTCCACGTCGAGGACCGTGTCGTCCGGTCCCGGCGAGGTCTCCTGGGCCATCAGGTCGCCCAGCGACGTGTCGCCGTCCTCGTCGACGGGGGTGTCCAGGCTGACGTGGTCGCGACCCCAGGCGATCAGGTCGAGGACCCGGTCGATGTCCATGCCCAGCTCGGCGGCGATCTCCTCGGGCTCCGGCTCGCGTCCGAGCTGACGCTCGAGGGTGCGGCGGGCGCCGCCGACCTGGTTGAGCTCCTCGACGACGTGGACGGGGAGTCGGACGACGCGCGCCTGCTGCGCGATGCCGCGGGTGATGGCCTGACGCACCCACCACGTGGCGTACGTCGAGAACTTGTAGCCCTTGGTGTAGTCGAACTTCTCGACCGCCCGGATCAGCCCGGTGTTGCCCTCCTGGATCAGGTCGAGCATCGGCATCTGCGCCCGGCCGTACTTGCGGGCGATGGAGACCACGAGACGCAGGTTCGCGTTGATGAACTGGGTGACGGCCTTGCGGCCCTCCTCGGCCAGCCACTCGAGCTCGGCCTCGGTCGCGGTCATCGGGGCGCCGCCCTTCCTGCGACCGATGCGACCCTCGGCGAGCAGCTGCTCGGCGTACAGGCCCGCCTCGATGGTCTTGGACAGCTCGACCTCGGCGGCCGCGTCCAGCAGCGGTGTGCGGGCGATCTCGTCGAGGTACAGGCCGACGCTGTCGCGGCCCTCGATCTCGCGGGTCGCGCTGATGGTTCGTGCTGCCATGACGCCCTCCTGTGCTGTGGGTCCTACTCGCGGGTAGTACCCACCTCCATCCAACGCTCCAGGCAGCGGGGGGATTCCCGGTCCGGGCCGTTGGGACCCTTCATCCGTCCAGACGAGTGGGCGTTGCGCGGAGTTGCGTCGCCGCAGAACTCTCAGAAAGTTCTCAGGGCTGCCAGGACGCCCACCACAGCGAACCCCGCGGCGAGCGCGCCGGATCAGTACGGCCGGTCGAGCGGGGCGGCCTCGGCCAGGCCCATCCGGTCGAGCATCCAGGCCTGGATGAAGGCCCGGTCGCGCCAGGAGCGGTAGCGCCCGGACACCCCTCCGTGACCCGCCGACATCTCGGTCTTCAGCAGCACGTCGGGGCGACCCTGCCCGTCGGGTGCGGTCGCGCGCAGCCGGGCGACCCATTTGGCGGGCTCGACGTACAGCACGCGGGTGTCGTTGACCGACGTCGTCGCCAGGATCGGCGGGTAGTCGTGCGACCCGACGTTCTCGTACGGCGCGTAGCCGGCGAGGTAGTCGTACGTCTCCGGATCGCCCTCGGGGTTGCCCCACTCGTCGTACTCGGTGACCGTGAGCGGGAGGCTCGCGTCCAGCATCGAGGTGAGGGCGTCGACGAAGGGCACCTCCGCCACCAGCCCGCCGACGAGATCCGGGTGCTCGTTGGCGATCACGCCGATCAGCAGCCCCCCGGCCGACCCGCCCTCGGCCACGATCGTGTCCGGGGTGGTCCATCCGGTGTCGACGAGGTGCCGGGCACAGGCGGCGAAGTCGGAGAACGTGTGGCGCTTGTGCAGAAGCTTCCCGTCGTCGTACCACCGGCGGCCCATCTCGCCGCCGCCTCGGACGTGCGCGATCGCGACCCCGGCGCCGCGGTCGAGGAGCGACAGCCAAGGCACCGAGAATCCCGGGTCGATCGAGATCTCGTACGCGCCGTACCCGTAGAGCAGCAGGGGGATCGGACGCTCCTCGCCCTCGCTGCCGCGCACGCCTCGGCGGCACACCAGCGAGATCGGCACCCGCTCCCCGTCGTCGGCGGTCGCCCACAGCCGGTGCTCCTCGTAGGCGGCGGGGTCGTGTCCGCGGACCGGCTGCTGCTTGAGCAGGGTCAGCTCGCGAGCACGTACGTCGTAGTCGTAGACGGAGGCCGGGACCGACAGCGAGGTGTAGTGCACCCGGACGGTCGGCTGGTCGAACTGCGCGCCGCCACCTCCGCCGACGGTGTAGACCTCCTGAGGGAACTCCACGAGGTAGTCGTCGCTGGGGCCGTCGTCGCCGAGCTCCACGATCCGGAGCTGGGTGAGCCCGCCGCTGCGCTGGTGGACCACCAGGTGCCCGGCGAAGGCCGCCACGTCGTCGAGCCGCACGCGCTCGTCGTACGGGATCAGCGGCGTCCAGCCGGACGGAGGCGTGGGCGCGACCGGACAGCTGCCGATCTCGAAGTCGGGGCCGGTGTGGTTGTGCTGCACGAGGAAGACGTCCTGGCCGGCGATCACGGCGTGCTCGAGACCGTACTGCAGGCCCTCCTCCCGTGGATGGAACACGACCCACTCGGCGTCGGGGTCCGCGCAGTCGAGGTAGATGTTCTCGGTCGTGTTCTTGGACGCCGTGGCGATCACCAGGAACCGCTGGGTGCGGCTCCGGCCGACGCCGACCCAGAACCGCTCGTCGGTCTCGTGGAAGACCAGCTCGTCGGCCTCCGTGGAGCCGACCCGGTGCCGCCACACCTTGTCGCGGCGCCAGGCCTCGTCGACCGTGCAGTAGTAGAGGTCCTGCCCGTCGGGGCTCCAGACGCCGCCGCCCAGGACGTCCTCGATCCGGTCCGGGAGCAGCTCGCCCGTGGTCAGGTCCTTGACCTGGAGCGCGAACCGCTCGTTCCCGACGGTGTCGGTCGAGTACGCCAGCCGGGTGCCGTCGGGGCTCACCGTGACGCCGCCGACGCTGTAGAAGTCGTGGCCCTCGGCCAGGGCGTCGTGGTCGAGCAGCACCTCCTCGCCGGGGACGGCGGGCTGGTCGGGGCCGGCGTCCTCGTCGAGGGTCGGCGGCGTCCAGTCGTCGTCGTCGAGCACGCGGACCCGGCACGATGTGCCGTACTCGCGCCCCTCGAAGGAGCGGCTGTAGTACCACCAGCCCCGGGTGCGGGACGGCACCGACAGGTCGGTCTCCTTGGTGCGGGCCTTGATCTCGCCGAAGATCGCCTCGCGCAGGCCGGCCAGGTGGTCGGTGCTCGCGGCCGTCCACGCGTTCTCGGCCTCGAGGTACGCGGTGACCTCCGGGGATCCCTTGGCCCGCAGCCAGTCGTACTCGTCGGTGCGTGACCGACCGTGGTGCTCGGTGGTCACCGGGCGCCGGTCGGCGACGGGCGGGCAGCTGGGAGGCGTCGCCTCCGCGGCGGGACTCGTCATGCTGCGGACCCTAGTGGCTGGGCCATCGCGAGCGGAGGCGGCACTAGCATCGCTGCGTGCTCACGCTCACCGAGGTGCCCGCCGACCAGCTCCCGGCCCGCAGGACCGCCGCACTCGACCGCGTCACCCAGCGACGGGTGACCAGCCGCCATCTCGAGCCGGAGACCGCCCGGACCCTGGTCGAGGGGCTCGCCGAGCGCGACGGCTCGGTGTTCCTCGACGTGTCCGACGACGGCGCCGTCGTGGGCTCGGTGTGGCTGGGCTCCGACGGTGACGAGCTCGCGGTGTACGACCTCGTGCTGGACGACCTCGTGCTGGACGACGTCGACGTCGCGGGTGGGCTGGTCCCCCTTCTCGTGGGCATCGGTCGTGCGCGCGGATCACGGAGGGTGGGGGTCGGCGTGCAGCCGGGGGACCGTGCCCACCGGGCGCTGGCCACCCTTCCGGGATTCTCCCTGCGGGCCACCAACATGGAGCTCGATCTCGATGGGGAGATCGGCGACCCGGGGGAGCTGGTGCTGGAGCCGATGACACCGTCCGAGTTCGATGCGTTCATGAGCGACGAGGTCGAGGGGTTCGCCCAGGAGCTGGTCGCCGCCGGCGCCGATGTCGAGGCCGCGCGGGAACGCAGCCGGACCCTGATGGACGAGCTGGTGCCGGCCGGACTGGAGTCGCCCGGCATGGAGTTCCACGCGGCACGGGTCGGCAACGAGACCGTCGGCGGGCTGTGGCTCAGCACGGCCCAGACGATGGCCTTCGTCTACAACATCGAGGTCCGGCCGGAGCATCGCCGCCGAGGCTACGGAGCCGCCATCATGAACGCCGCGGCCCGGCACTGCCGCGACCACGGCCACCCCTACCTGGGTCTGAACGTGTTCGCGCACAACCCCGGCGCCCGCGCGCTCTACGACAAGCTCGGATACCGGGTCTCCCACGACTACCACGCCCTCGACGTGCCCGATGCCGGCTGACGGACCCGGCCGCGTCGATCTCAACGCCGACCTGGGGGAGGAGGTCACCGACGACGCCGGGCTGCTGGCGGTCGTGACGTCGGCGAACGTGGCCTGCGGGTTCCACGCGGGCACGCCGGCGATCATGCGCAGCGTCTGCGCCGAGGCGGCCCGCCGGGGAGTTGCGGTGGGGGCACAGGTGTCGTATCTCGACCGGGAGAACTTCGGGCGGGTGGCCCATGACGTGCCGCACGACCTGCTCCGGGACCAGGTCGCCGAGCAGGTCGCCCTGCTCGCCGGCATCGCCGAGGGTGAGGGGACCCGCATCTCCTACCTGAAGCCGCACGGCGCGCTGTACCACCGGGTCACCGACGACCCGGACCAGGCGGCCGCGGTGCTGGCGGGGTCGGGGGAGCTGCCCGTGCTCGGGTTCCCCGGGTCGCGGCTGCTCGCGCTCGCGGCGGCGGCCGGACGCGCGACGTACGAGGAGGGGTTCCCGGACCGCGGCTACGCCGCGGGCCGGCTGGTCGACCGTGGTCTCCCGGGTGCGCTCCTCGAGAGCGAGGCCGAGATCGCCGCCCAGGCCGTGCGGCTGGCGCCGGCGGTCGCATCGCTGTGCGTGCACGGGGACTCACCCGGTGCCGTCGCCCATGCGCACGCCGTACGGCGCGCGCTGGAGGCCGCGTCGTACACGGTCGCGGCGTTCGCGACGTGACCGATCTTCTCCACAGCACGACGGGTCCTTCTGTGGAGGATCGGGCCGCTTCTGTGGAGGAGCGAGGCGGGTCTGTGGAGGACACGCCGACGGCCGAGAAATGTCGCGAAATCTCCTCACTTGCCTCTTGCGCGGAGGGTGTGGTGGGGCATAGAACTCTCCTACCAACCCGCCGCTTGCGGTGGGAAGGAGCGGAGAAGCAGGAAGATCCAGATCGCGAGCTTGCTCGCGGCGCCGGCCGGTGGCGGCAGGCGGGATCGGGTGGCTTGTCCGCGATCGGGTGCCACCGCACGATCATCGAGGGGCTCTTGGTGCTCATACCATCGAGAGCCCCTCACCTTTTGTCACGCCCCCTCGGCCGGGCCCGCGAGGCCACCGACGAGGGCGGGAGGTTGAGGAGCGCCCGGCGCGTTCCGAGCGGGGCTCGGGGCCAAGCGATGCATCTCGAAGCCCCGGTCGGTCGGCCTGGAGGATGACACCCATGCATCTCCTCCCCGTCGGCCGCAACGCGGTCCTCGTCGAGGTCGCCTCGCCCGCGGAGGCGGTGTCGCTGGCGACCTGGGCCCGGGACCGCTCGCTGGCGGTCGATGTCGTTCCCGGTGCCCGGACGGTGCTGCTGGACGGCGTCGTCGACGCCGACGGTGTCGCGGGGGTGCTCGCGACCTGGCGCCCGTCTGCGGTCGAGCCCGGCCCGCTGGTGGAGATCCCGGTGACCTACGACGGACCGGACCTCGAGGACGTCGCGTCCAGGTGGGGGTGTGACGTGGACGGGGTGGTGGCCCGCCACGTGGCCACCGAGTTCACCGCGGCGTTCTGCGGCTTCTCGCCGGGCTTCGCCTATCTCGCGGGACTCGATGTGGAGGTCCCGCGGCTCGACACGCCTCGGACACGGGTCCCCGCCGGGTCCGTGGCCCTCGCCGAGCGATGGTGCGGCGTCTACCCCACGGCCACGCCAGGAGGGTGGCGGGTCATCGGCCGGACCCAGGCTCGCCTCTGGGACGCGCGGCGGGAACCGCCGGCCCTGCTCGCGCCGGGCACGCGGGTGAGGTTCGTGGCCGGGTGAGCCTCGAGGTGGTGGCCGTGGGGCCCTCGGTGCTGGTGCAGGACCGGGGGCGGCCGGGGTGGGCGCACCTGGGGGTGCCCCGCTCGGGTGCGCTGGACGGGCCAGCGGCGGCGCTGGCCAACCGGCTCGTCGGCAACGCACCCGACGACGCCTGCCTCGAGGTGCTGTTGGGCGGGCTCGCCCTGACCTCGGACGAGGGAGTCTGGGTCGCCGTCACCGGCGCGAGGGGCGCGCTCGAGGTGGACGGCCGCCCCGCCGGCTTCGGGGAGGCGGCGCGGCTGACCCCCGGATCCGTGCTGCGTCTGGGCCGCCCCGAGACCGGCCTTCGCTCCTACCTCGCGGTCGCCGGTGGGATCGCCGTCGACCCGGTCCTGGGATCGCGCTCGACCGACACCTTGGGACGGGTCGGGCCGCCGGCCGTCGCCGTGGGGGACCGGCTCCCGGTGGGCCGGCCGGCCGGCCCACCGGCCGCTGTCGACACCCCGCGGCCACCGGCCACCGGACCGCTCCGCGTCACGCCGGGTCCGCGGGCGGACCGGGTCGCGGGCGACGCGCTCGACCTCCTGTGCCGCACGACGTACGCCGTCTCGCCGGACTCCGATCGGGTCGGGCTGCGTCTGGTCGGCGATGCCCTGCCGCTGGCCGTGCGCGACGAGCTGCCCAGCGAGGGCATGGTGCTGGGTGCGGTGCAGGTGCCGCCCGACGGCCGGCCCGTGGTGTTCCTGGCGGACCACCCGACCACGGGGGGCTACCCGGTGGTGGCGGTCGTGGACGAGCGCGACCTCTGGCAGTGCGCGCAGCTGCGACCCGGCGAGCCGGTGGGCTTCACGCGGAGTCGCTGAGCGGGCTCACCCGCGCCGGCGCTTGAGCTCCTCGACGACCGCGGGCACGACCTCGTGCATGTCACCGACGACCGCGTAGTGCGCCTTGGTGACCATGGGTGCCTCGGCGTCGGTGTTGATCGCGAGGATCGTCTTGGAGCTGGAGCAGCCGGCCCAGTGCTGGATGGCGCCGCTGATGCCGCAGGGGATGTACAGCTCCGGTGAGATCCGGCTCCCGGTCTGGCCGACCTGCTCGTGGTGGGGGCGCCAGCCGAGGCTGGTCACGACCCGCGAGACACCGAGCGCGCCGTCGAGGAGCCCGGCGAGCTCGATCACGTGGTCGAAGCCGCCGGGGCCGCCCGCGCCGCGACCCGCGCCCACCACGACCCGGGCCGTGGTCAGGGCACCGGGACCCTCCTCCTTGGTCTCACCACGGGCGCTCACCCGGGCGAGCAGGTCGGCCTCGGCGACGGCCGGGCTCTCCTCGTGCCAGGCCGGCGACGTCGGGGTGTCGGCCGGGGTGGCGACCCACGCGTGGCCGGCCACCGTGAACAGCGCCGGGCGCTGTGAGAGCCGCATCTCCTCGAGCGCGGCGCCGCCTGCGACCTGCCGGGTCACCTCGAACGGCGAGAGCCCCGAGAACGACAGCACGTTCGCGGCCATCGGGACGTCGAGGCGGGCCGCGAGGTGGGCGAGGACCTCGTTGCCCCGGGGACTCCCCGCGGCCGCCACGACGACGCATCCGGTGCGGGCACGGATGTCCTGGAGGGCCGAGGCCCACGCGGCGCCCGCGTAGGCGTCGTACGACGGGCCGCTGACGTGGTGGACCTCGTCCACCCCGTGCGCGGCCAGCTGGTCGCGTGCCGCCTCGGGGACGTCGCCGATCAGCGCGGCCCGGATGGCGATCCCGCCACCGGCAGCGGCCAGCGAGCGGGCGAAGGCGACCGTCTCCAGCGAGATGTCGGTGACACCTGCGGCGTCACACTCGAGCCACAACAGGATCATCAGCGGACCCCCAGCCTCTCGAAGAGGTCGACGACGGCCGCCGCGGCCGAGGGGCCCTCGCCGAGGATCTCGACGCTGCTGGGGGCGGGCGGCGGGAGCGTGAGCTGCACGCGATGGGACCCGACCGGGTCAGCGGACGGAGAGCGCTCCTCGATCTCGACCTTCTTGGCCGCCATCCGGCCCTTCAGGCTGGGGTACCGCGGCTCCACCCCGCCCTCGAGGATCGTGGCGACCATCGGGGTCGGGACCGAGTAGGTCTCGGCTCCGTCCGGGCCGTCGACGTGCGCGGACACCATGCCGTCGACGACCTCGAGGGTGGAGACGCCGTTCACCACGGGTAGACCCAGGGCGTAGGCGAGCCGGATCCCGACCTGGAAGTCGCCGGTGTCCGCGGCGTCGTTGCCGAGCAGGACCAGGTCGTAGCCCCGGCCCTCGTCGCCGTGCGCCTTCACGACGGCCGCGATCTCGCGGGCGACGTCCGCCGGCCCGAAGGCGACCGCGTCGGCCACGACGTGCACGGCGGCGGTGCAGCCGACGGCCAGTGCGTTGCGGAGCTGCTCGGCCGACTCGCCGGGTCCGAGACTCAGGGCGGTGGCCACGCCGCCGGTGGCGTCGGCCAGCCGCACCGCGAGCTCGATCGCGCACTCCTCGTGTGGGCTGACCGTGTATCCGGCCATCCGACCGTCGACCGCCTGCTGGTCGGGAGTGAGGACCACCTGGCTCGACGAGTCGGGCACCCGCTTCACGCACACGAGCACGCGGAGTCCCTCGTCCGCCACCTCAGATCCCCTTGATCCGCTCGTTGCCGGGGTCGAGCAGCGGCGTCGCGTCGACCGACCCGACGGTGACCGGGTACAGCTCCTCCATGTACGACACCGCGAGCTGGTTGCCGACGACCGCCTGGTCGGGGGGCAGGTAGGCCAGCAGCACGTGCTTGCCGAGCGAGGGGCCCGACCCGGCGCTCGTGACGTAGGGATGGCGGCCGTGGCCGTCGGTCAGGGTGCCGCCGTCGCGGGTCAGGATCGGCTCGCCGCCCAGCATGTAGCGCTTCACGCCGCTG
>Ga0157372_10009658_pt1 | contig 10255 bp, 14 predicted proteins | sample C55metaG_FD_115307 | JGI IMG/M metagenome (GOLD analysis project Ga0157372, IMG submission 115307) | Corn rhizosphere microbial communities from Kellogg Biological Station, Michigan, USA - C5-5 metaG | ecosystem: Host-associated > Plants > Roots > Rhizosphere > Soil | place: USA: Michigan...
TAGCCGCAGTAGGCTGATTAAGGAAATAACGGCGGCTGTCAGATACAGGATTACGAGGATCATAAATAGACTGAACCATTCCATCTAGGTCCATCCAATCCGCCGCAGGACCATACGCTTCCCGCAAACCATTAATCAGAGAATCGCGGTCGCCAAGCTTAGTGGACATTGACGCCTGCCTGTGATCGAATAGCAGATTGTCCATCTTTAGCTTACCGGCCAAAATGTCCTGTGCTGTCTTATGGCTTTGCTCGGCAATGGATTCCTCACCGGGCGCGTACATCGTGGAGGTTTCCAATCCCCACGGGTCAGCATCCTTTCGCTTCTGTAGGTTACGGTTTACCGTCCTCCACATTCGCTGCAATTCGGGAAGTACATATAGGTGCGTTTCATCGAAAACGGCGAATGACTCCTTACCACCATCCTTCGCAGCAGAAGAGGCAGTAGAAGGTACGATCTCGCCACCGTCGGGAAGCTGAATCTTTGTCAATCCCACGGCATTCTTATTCACGCCATAGGTTTCGATTAGTCGGCGGGAACCTTCGCCATATCCGCCAAGATTGTAATACACATTGTCATAGGTATTTCCGGCCTGAGATTCTTCCGTCGCCAGGCATCGAATGAATGGGTAAGTTACTCCCTTTCCCATCGGCTCGCCCGCTGAATATGTGTACGAAAACGAGCCAATTCGGAAAGTCTCTCCGCCCTTTGCAAAGCCATCAAATCGGCACGGTCCAAATGCTTCGTAAAGAACCAAAAATCCGGCAAGTTCAGACTTTGCCCTTCCCTTGCTTCGGGAAAGAAATGCTGTACGGTAGAGTCGTCGGCCAGTCGAAGAAAGTGCATATGCATCATAGATAAACCCCGCAAATTCATCATCAAGAAGAATAGGCTGTCCCTGCACGTCACCAGGACCATGCACGCAGAAATGCTCAATCCATGCGATAGCCAAACCACCTAGCGAGCAATGACGATTGTGGTTAGGGGAACGGACAAGAAGCTTAGTATCCATTCCCCATCACCTCATCCGTTATTGTGACCACCATTAGCGCTACCAGGAACAGACTTTCCCACGCCAGGCTTTGGTCGGCCCGGTCCCTTAATCTTCCACTTCGGCCTAATCTTCTTCGCCATTATTCCTCCAATAGTCGCTTACGTCGGGATTCAACATCTTCCTTGAATACTTCATGGATTTCGTCGTCAGACACCACGGCACTAATGTAACGGATTCGCAACTTTCGCCGCGCCTCTACCGTTGTGCCCATTAGGTCTTCCCGACGGCGCATTTCCATTGTAATAGCAGCGGTGAAATCACCTTCGTAGAAACGTTCCTTTAGTCGCGCCGTGTCGAAGGCAAAAATCCAATCGGAATCTGCCCACAATACGGTATGAGGAAGCGCACGAATTGCATTCCACCATTCGATTGTCGAAGCAGACCATTCGCCCTCCGGAAGATCGGGTGTGTTTAAATTGGGCTCATTGATTACTTCGATCCATTCGGCATTCGGTGTGCGGCCAATCTTACCGTCCTTTGGATCAGGACCAGGAAGTGCCATTATAGATTCAACCTCAATCCCCATCCGGCGTAATTGGTTACCGTGGAAGGAACACCATACGCGACCAAATGATATCCTGTGTGGAAAGAAGACTGCGAGAATGTTGCAGTTCCCGGCGTGATCGTTCCTGTGATGGAAAGGTCATAACACAATTCCGCGTGAACCTGCTGCAATGCCGCTGTAGTTCCGGCGTTAGTAGAAGCATCACTTTGAGAAGGTGTAGTTCCCTCAATCCATCCGGTAGGTTCGGTAGTTGTAACGGCAGTAGCACCAGTAGCACTCTTACGTCCTGCGAATGCCAATACCGAAACGTTTCCGCCAGTCTTTGCAGTAGAAGAGGCAGGGGCGGCCAGAGTAGTTCCGGCTGTAGTCTGTCCCGTTCCGACGGCTGTATTCTCGACTACCATTGTCCCTGAATCACTACGGAATGCCATAGTACAGTATGCCCACTTACCTGTAGAAGAGGTTACCGTCGGCATTGTCGAACTAGCTCCCCAAATCTGATAAAGGATAAGGGGAGCATATGCACCCGTTGTATTCACCGTGCTACTTAATGTAGTCCACCCGGTTCCCGTGAATGTTACCGCTGTAGTCTGATTCTGTGTCACTACAACTACGACGAAATCACCATTCTGCAATGTTCCCGGCGTTGCTAGCGGCCCGAATGAACCGGCTGTGTTAGAGCTAATTCCGGTAGAGCCGACAAGGGAAATGGTAGGAGTAGTTCCGCCTCCACCACTAGAAGTTAGCGGGAATGCGATAAGCAAAGACTGACGGTCATTCATCGTTCCGCCAGTCCAGCTTACAGTTGTGTTAACCGTAGCCGCCGACGTATTCTGGAAATCCGCCACAAAGGTAGCACAGTTAATAGTTGTATTGGCTGTACCGGCATAGACAATCTGCTGATTTGTGAAACTATTTGTCCATGTAGGAGCAGTACCAGCAGAACCAGAGTGCCCACCGAATACACAAATCCACAAGTCGCCCGTGGAAGAAGTAGCAGTAGCAGAAACGTTTACCGACGTGGAAGAACCCGAGGAAGTTCCGGCTGTATTCTGAACGTCACGAGGAACGGTAGCTCCGGAATACTCTAGAACTCCTACAGTCGTATTGAATGCAGAATGCGTAAACGTGATGCTGGTTTCGGTTCCATTTGAAATCTTATACCAAACGTAAGCCGCATTACCGTCAACGATAGAAGGGCCAGCAGTCCATCCACTAGGTCCGGTTACTGAAATGTCGCTATTCGCCCACGCGACCAGAAGATTACCAGAAGTAGGAGTCGCCCAACTCTGTCCAGAACCAATTGTAGTATTAGCAGCAGTAGCACTATTTGAATTCTGTGCCTTCTGGACTAGCGTTGCGGCCATTTAAACTCCTTACACAACTTCCGGCGACAATGTAGAGATATCGGAAAGCGTCGTATAGCCCTGAGTCGCCAATTGCGCTGCGGTATACACATCACCATTCACGGAGACATTCAGGATAGTTCCCGAGACATTAAGCTTCTGTGCCCTTCCGGTCTGATTGTCGATAATAACTGCGCCGGTTCGGTTTCCCCTTGACGTAGAAGTAGTTCCGTCGCGTAGTGTTCCGTCGGCAGGATTCCAGAATTCAGTTACCACGAACACAGGAAATCCAGCGGTATCCGTTAGTGTCATTACCAATTGTCCAGAAAATACCGGCATTAATCTCCTTATGTCGCTGCACAAAGAACAAGCTGAGCATTTGCGCCCGCTGTAGTGCTTCCTACTCCCGAAATGTCCACCGTCAGATAATCTCCCACGGCAACAGTTAGCTTTGTCGTACTGTTAGCGGCATTAACTGTCGTAGCAGCCGTAAGCGTAATGCTAGCAGCCGCGCCATTCTTTCGGATTCCGAATACGGCAGAAGCACCGACAGGAGCAGTAGCAATATACACGTCGGATCGATAGATTACCCACGCCGAGGACGAGTTATTGTAAATGCGCAATACGCCGGTAGTTACTGCTAGGTTTCCCTGGAATGTGTAGGGAATGATAATCTCATTCGCATACGTCCACGATGTACCATTGTGAATGCGCTGCACACCGTCGGTCGTATTGAAATAACGATCACCAGCATTTCCCGATGCCGGGTCAGAAGCAAGAGAAGGAAGGGTCGCAGGCATTAGGAAGCGCATTTAAACTCCTATCAGCCGTGAACTACAACCCTATACTGGTTAGTAGTAGGAGCTACAGCAAATGTAAGTGTTAGTGTGTTTGCGTCTGTCGCTACTCCGTCGGTCCATGCGAATGTGTTTGTGGCAACGTCGCGCAAAGACCAAGTGATATCCTGTGTTCCCAGGTTATGCGTCACGGCGAGAGAGGTAAGCGAACCATTTCCGATATTCGCTGTGAACTTGCGAACGACAACGGCAGTATCGACCTTAACACCTGCGGCAGTAACGGCAATTCCGCCACCAGCTACAGGGTCCGCGAGAACAGAGAATGTGGTAGTTCCGGTAAGACCATTACCAGCGGTGTAAGTAGTTCCGCCCGTTCCAATCTGCGCCCACGTAATACCTGTGGTTCCGACTGTGACAGGTGCGTTTGTCGTAACCGTCCAGCCTGTATCAGCCTGTGTCGTACCTTCCGAAACGTATACGGTAGCGTTAGGGAATTCTGCCGCCGCGTCCATATCCGTCGCACGAGTAGGAGCACCGGAAGCGGCAACTACATAGATTCCATTTTCAGAAGCGGTAGCCTGATTCTTAATGAGAATACGGTTACCAGTCGCCAGCGTTACACCGTCGATTACCGAACCGTTAGCGAAAGAGGTTGCCAAAGTTCCCGCCGCAGTCGTAGCAGCACGAACGGCAGTCTTCCAAGAAAGTCCCTGGACTAAACCGTCAACATATGCCTTATTCGCGGCATCTGTGTTTGCAGAAGGGCTCGCTACATTCTGAATTAGCTGCGACTGTAGGTCAAGCCCGTTACCAATCTTTAGTGCCAATTTAGGCTCCTTACGTAATCACAGCATATCCAGCCGTGGCAGAAGGGAATGTTACCGTTACGCTTGTGCTGGTCGAAACAATGTCGGTTAGCAACATTTCGCCAGTAGTCAAGTAAATCTGAACGCTAGGCAATCGCCCCAAATCGGGAAATGTGATATGCCATTGTGCGGACGGCGTAGACTGAGTATGCATATATCCGACGGAACCGCCAGAGACAGGAAGGGCAGCCACACCGTTTAAACTCATCGGCATCGTAACGGGCACAGCGGAAAGTGAGGAGGAAGGAAGGGGGACAGCAGTAATTGTCACTGTACCTCCACGGTTACCTCATAAGTTACCGTTGGCCCATTGATATCCGTGGCGAGCAGCTTTCCGGAATAGTATCCTTCGGGCAAATCGCTTTGTGTCGAATTCAGCGTCCACGTTGTATTGTTAGTGTTCTTTGTTGCGGTCCATGTGATCACAGGGTCGGTATCTAGAACGATAGTGAAAGTGTAGGCCGAAATGTCAGCGGGATTAACGCCGGTCATCCATGCTAGCGCGAATGCCTGATAGGATGCGCGAATCAGCTTAACCTTTAGTCGATCTAGTGTTCGCCCGATGACAATTTCGGCCATATCACTCCTTAGACGAATACGGTAGCGTCGCCCTGCTGGTGAAGAAGGAAAGAAAGTGAATCCTCAGTCATTCGCCCGTATCCGCCATGTCCCCACGCCGAACCCCACGAATTAAGAATGCGGAATCCCCATCCCTTCTGCCAGCCGTTTACGACCATTTCGTGACCACCGAGCAGATTACCCAAAGGCTGCATATCGTCGGCGTCTAGCATTCCTTCGTAGAAGTCCACACCGATAAGGAATGGTCGGTGCTGCACTACCTGAATAGCTTCTTCTACATAATTGAAAATGTGCTGGAATCCCGCGATCAATCCACGTTCCTTTAGAACACGGGCTACAGAAGTTCCATCGCTTCCCGTATCTTCTGGCGGATACTGCCCGGAGAAAGGATCGATTTGTGTAGCGCGAGAATAGATAGAAACCGCGTCAGCCTCAGTATATACCTTGCCCACCTTTCGGTAAGGCTTGTGATTCATTGCCTGAGCCGCCGCATTTCCTGTGCAGCTTCCCAAATTGCCCTGATCCAATACGGCACCGTAACGTCGGTGGAAGATATTGCGAACGGGAACGGTAGCCAGCGTGACAGGGAAATTGCGGCTTCGCGGGTCATGATTAACGCGACGGCCCAAACCGCCAGGAAGGATAATCTCAGTCATTAGTCCTCAAATCAAGAATGGCTTGACGGGATAGGCTAGAGCGAATTCGGCATCGGGCAAATACTGTGCGTGTGATCCTGTGCCCGGTCCTGTATAAACGTGCCAGGCAATCGGTCCCTGTGCATACCAAATCTGTGTAGCAAGCCAAGCATTGACGAACGGATCACGCCAGTTTAAACCCTGTTCGGATGCCGCAGAAAGCTTATCACCATTCCAGCGGCCCGAAACCTGAAATAGCCCGTGATCACGCTGTCCGATATTTGCGCCGGTAGTTGAACGTGAAATGGCACTAGTATTGCAAGCGGATTCGGCAATTGCAATAGCCACCATAAGCTTTTGGTCTTCCGGATCATCCCAGAACTGCTTTACAATCCAAGCCACTTCATGAGGCGAAAGGATCATCGTTTAAACTCCTCTACTTAGGCATAGAAAAAGAGCACCTAGATCACTAGATGCCCTTCTTCTATTACCGATTGAATGTGGTTGCGTTTCCGCGCTTACCCTTGCTAATGTACTTCTTAGCCGCCCATTCGTCCAGAACCTTCTTAGCATTCTGAGGAGTCATTCCGGCTGTGTCGGCAATTTCCTTTACCGTCTGAGATTCGGCGGATAGCGCTTCCCAAAGATTCTGCCGATTCATTGGAACTTCGGCACCGTCGGGAAATGCAATTGAATCCGCCGTAAGCTCTAGTACCTTAACGGGCGCGCCGATTTCCCAGACATTCTCAGGCTCGAAAGCACGAGAAGCCATGTCCTTAATGTGAACGTCGGGCACCCAGAATGCGCGGAACTTCCTTGGCATTCCACTTTCCCTGACGTAACCATATCCCTTGGAATCGGCATCGTCGGGAAGTCGGGAAGCGTCAGGAATGCGAGTCTCTAGAACGAATTCGGAACCGTCGGTATCGCTCATTCGCAATGCCATTCGGTGTGTGAATCCGCGCTTCATGTCTCCGGTCATCAGGGACTTAGAAGGAACCTGAGTAACGGCGACCACCATAATTCCGACCGAACGTCCACGGTCTAGAATGTCAGATAGGCGCTTGATGAATTCGTTCTTCTGATTCTTGTCCTCTACTCGCAAGTAGCGGGCTAGCTCATCGATCACCAAAAGCTTAGGCTGAATTTCGCCGCCAGAATCGGTGAACTTGCGAATTCCAAGCTCATTCATCGTATCCTGATTGCGGCCCATTTCATCCTGAATGGCGGAAAGCAATGCGAGTGCTTCTCCCATATCGTCCTGAACATATGCGGTAGCAAGATTGCGCCACGGATACAATTCAGTGCGCTTTCCGTCCATCATGAAGACCTGGCAATTAGGGTCCATTACGCCAGTGCCAACGATCATGGTGATAATGTTAGACTTACCCGAACCGGATTCACCACCGACGAGAAGGTGCTTTTCCAGAAGATCGATAGTCTTGATAGAACCGTCACGGTTTAAACCTAGTGGGATAGGCTCTAGAATAGAGAACACAGAATCGTGAAGCTTCGGCCATTCGGTAGGCTGAGCTAGAATGTCGATTCGGTGCGTGAAGATATCCACTAGGTGACCGCTACCGGGAACTTCTAGCAATTCTACGTCGTCGGGATCGGCACGCAAAACGTTAGCCATTCCCGCAGGGCGAGTACGAATGAATTCACGCACATTCACGCCCTCAGGAAGCTGTAGGCGACGCATTTCTCCGGTAAGCGTAGCAATAGAAGGTCCGGCCCACTTGCTGCCCTTTAGCCACGGCACCTGATCGAATGCTTCCTTTGGGGGAGCCTGAATAATAGGCGCGTCAAGCTTAGGAACGGTCTTAGCCTTCGTCATTGCGACACGGTAATTAGCGCGTGCCATCCAGAATGGAAATCCGCAACCTAGCACGAGCATTAGCCACGTCATGAAGATCGGAAGCGTTAGCCCAAGACCAGTAGCAGCAAGCATCCATCCGGAAATGCACAACACGCCGGAAGCCGCACCGAGAATCTTTGGATTCTTACCGGCGAAAAGGATAATGCCGATTGAAAGCATGATAGGCCAAATCCAGACCATTGAAGCTTCAATCCAGACGTGGCTAATCGGAATGATTGTGTGTCGGTGCCACTGAGACAGGATTAGTAGCGTCAGCCCGATCAAAAAGGGCTGTGAATCCATGCGGCCATTATTCCAAAGCTTTCCCATCGGCCCTAGAAGCTTGCGCGCATGAAACCAATAGATACGTAGCTTATTCTTCCAGTTCATCTTTCCTCCTCTCTAAGCTCCTGGCCTAGATCATCCCCATTAGAATCGCAATCGCCAGGACCGCGACGGGGGCAAACCAAGTAAAGCGTACCAGGATATTCCAGCGATCATACTTCCAGCCCATAACCATCTTTGTAGCGTTTCGGTGGTTAGCGCGCCCGGAATGATGAATCTTCGAAATCCTGGCATGGCACTTACTGCAAAGCACCATAAGATTCCAGGGAAAGGCTACCCACAATGGCAGCCTATGCCCTAGAATCTTCATGTAGACCAAATGATGAACCTGTAGTGAATCGCGCGAACCGCAGTTTGTGCAGAAAGGGTGAATCTTTCGCTTCCACTTCGAATAGCGCCTCCACCTAGGGTTGCTCCACGGTGAACGGTTTGTCATGTCTCTAGTGTATCACGTATTTACGCCGAGCACAAGTGAGTCATCCCTAACCCTTGTGCATCCTCCGTTATTAATGATTGGCGCAGCAGTCGTAACGCTGTAACCATTCGGAGGAGAAACGATAACACGGTGAACGCCGGTAATCTTGTCCATGCAAGCATCCGCTACAGAAGGATCAACGCCGGAACCACCTACCCAAACGTCAATCCACTTATAGCCATTCGAACCCGCGCCACAAGCCTCGCAAGAGTCTTCGAAAATGAAGTAACGTCGGAGAGCAGGAATGTAAATGCGAGTCCCGGGCTTGAATTGTGGCGCGCCGTTTACGATTCCGGTAGCAACGGTAATAGGATTCGTATAGGTTCCGTTTCCTGCCGCTGTGCAATGCTTAGTAGCGAATCCGTCACATCGGGAATACGCGATTTCTCCGGAACCTGGCGGATCGTTGTCCCAATAAGAATAGCCAGTGACGTACATATGTGTATCGGTCGCTGCGCTTGCTGGCAGTGCCATTGTCGGAACTAGAACGGCGGCAATAGCAACTGCGGCGGCCAAAATTCGCCTAATCAAATCGTCCTCCCTCGAAATTCCTAATACGAAATGCGGCCATGATCTGTTGCTTAAAGTTTCGCTTCTGTACGCACAGCGATCACCTGCCCTCCCCGACCCACGAGCGCTCCTGCCTTTAGGACACCCCCCACCCTAGCGAGGAATGTTAAAAGCAGAAACGCCCAGGTTATTCAGACATTGTGACTCTTTGTTGAATTACATAGGAAATGTGCTGCCTTGCAATTCTCATAACTGTGTTCACCACCTAGAGCCAATGGGATGACGTGATCCACTGTAGCAGCCAATGGGTCAGGCACCTTAGCATCCTTTGGTATTGGCTTACCACATAGAGAACATATCCAATTGTCACGCTCTAGAATGATAGCACGAAATGCAGGACGAATCTTCGCGCCCTTCCTACGTGCTCTAGTCTTAGCCCTCTTATTAGCCCACTTACATTTAGTAGAACAATAGTAATCTCTAGCACCACGGATAGTAGCAGTATAGTAGGTACCACAATGGGCACAGTGTCCACTCATACGGGGTGCTGTATTAGTAGTGCCCTTAGCAGCAATACGGGCGGTAGACATAGCACGGGCCTTTAGTGAATTAGGCCCCCTAAGTACACCTGCCCTAGTGGTACTAAGATATGCACCCACACACTTTTGGCTGCACCTAGTAGCTTTCTTATCCATAAGGGTAGTAAATGTAGCACCGCATACTTCACAGATACGGGATACCTTCTGTGTCCTACGCCATGCATTAGAGCATTTCGCACTACAGAATCTAAATCTTTCTGGATAAATCGTTTCCTTCTCGGTATCGCACCACTCACATTTCACGGTAACCGGGATGCGCTTCTCTTTCACGATTCTTTCCATACTTAGCCTTTCTTGCCACGTTTCCTTCCTCGGATGACTTCTTCTTGTGACAATCATAGCACAGAACCCTCAGGTTGTCATCTTCGTGCGTGCCACCCTGAGAAACCGGGATAATGTGATCTACCTGATTTCCCGGCATCCCGCACAGTTGGCAAGTCCTATGATCCCTTCGAAGGATTCGAAAACGTGTCTTATCCCAGTTCGAAGGTTCATCATAGGACTTCCAACCGCGCGACATTTAAACTACCTCGTTAATCTCATCAGCAGTAGGGTGGGTGACATTAGGAATATAGGGGGTTACCTGAGAGCGGATAGTCTCAATAGCACCCACTAGGGCCACTAGCTGTACTACTACCTCTGCTACAGATAGGCCCCGCCAATAAGCGTATGCCATAACTAGGATA
>Ga0157372_10009660_pt1 | contig 10254 bp, 4 predicted proteins | sample C55metaG_FD_115307 | JGI IMG/M metagenome (GOLD analysis project Ga0157372, IMG submission 115307) | Corn rhizosphere microbial communities from Kellogg Biological Station, Michigan, USA - C5-5 metaG | ecosystem: Host-associated > Plants > Roots > Rhizosphere > Soil | place: USA: Michigan...
CGATTCCGGTCTGCCGGATGTGGTCGCCAGAAAGATGATGAAAACTATCCAGCTCGCGATGAAGAATGGCAAAACTGACGAACCGAAATGCAAGCAACCAGATGACAGAACAAACACACTAGGCGAACAGCAAGGCCGATTTTAACGCCTTTCGCCACACTTCAGGATCGTGGATTCAGCGCAATGTTGCGATGAATTTTTGATGAGTCGCCGTTACACTCGTTCGGGTGACATACGCCGGATTGACTCAAGCAAACTTGAGTCGAACTTGGGTCAATTAACGCCCAAAAACCGGGTAAAAAGAGAATCGACGCGAGCCAAGAATCGAATCAATGAGTAACCGCCTGGTTTCATCAACTGTGCAATTCGGGGTGAGATATCCTGACTTGAGCATGCGCGGGAGTTCGTAGCGAACGTCCAAAACCCTGATGAACAACAAGCGGTTTCTGATCTCTCGAACGGAGTATCGATGATGATGGTGATGTTATTTCGCGCGGTAAACGTTATGAGAGTCATCGGTCGCGGGCTACTCAAAGTTAGCAGTTCTCTCCTCCTCGCGATCTGCTGTTTCTTCTGGAGGCCAGCGAATGTACGGGCGCAGTTGTGGGAAACACCGCCGCGGCCTCCTGTGCGGTATGCGGCAGCCGCGGATGGTATGACTTTCTCGGTCGGAGCCGAGCAGGCTCATATTTCCGTTTGCCGTTCCGACGTTATACATTTCATCGGTAATCCCGAACCGTCCAACGCGATCCGACAGAGCCAGCCATGGATGCTTGATTCGAAAGAGGCCTGTCCAGGGGCAAAGTTCCAGATATCACAGACTGGGGATGAGGTGATCCTCACAACCGACAAGCTGAAGATGACTTTTTCATTGACGTGGGGAAACGTCCAATACAGCACCATGGCAGGCGAGAGCCTTTTGCGTGAGCGAAACTCTATTCCTCGCACCTATGAACCCGTCGAGTTGAATGGCGAGAAAACATTCCACGTCGAAGATCGATTTTCGGCGGACTTCTCAGAGGGCTTCTACGGTCTGGGACAGCATCAGAGTGGCTTGTTCAACTACCGCGGAGCCACGGTGGAACTCGGCCAGAACAATACGGATGTCGCGATTCCATTGCTGTTGTCGAGCAAGGGCTACGCGTTGATGTGGAATACCGCATCACTTACCTATGTGGACAATCGGTTCCCACTGGACTTGAATCTGAGTTCGCTTGCAGGACATTCCGTGGATTACTACTTTATTTACGGTCCGGAAATGGATCAGATGATCCATGAATACCGAAACCTCACCGGGAATACTCCGATGCTCCCCGAGTGGGCGTATGGCTTCTTTCAGTCGAAGGATCGCTACGATTCGCAAGACGAGGTGTTAGGTATCGCCCATCGTTATCGCGAAGAGCACATCCCATTGGATGCCATTGTGCAGGACTGGTTTTGGTGGAAAACAGAAGGCGATCCAGTTTTCAATTCCAATTTCCCGGATGTTCCTGGCGAACTAAAGCAACTGCACGATGAGCACGTTCACGCGATGTTGTCGGTATGGGGGATGTTTGATACGAAGGCGCAGAATTACCGGGAACTCGCTGCCAAGCACTTCGACGTCCCGAATGCTCACGTGTACGACTCGACCAATCCGAAGGGGCGCGATTTCTATTGGAACAAACTGGTCAGCCCGTTGTTTTCGCAGGGTTGGGATGCGTTCTGGCTCGACAGCGCAGAGCCCGAGGAATACTGGCCGCATTGGGGCGACGCAATTCTCAGGGACAAGCAGATTGCGATTGGCAACGGAGCCGAGTACACGAATATATTCCCTTTCACTCACACTCTCGGAATCCAGCAGCACTGGAGAGCGACGACGAACCAGAAGCGGGTCTTTCTTCTGACGCGATCCGCATTCTTAGGCCAGCAACGAGTGGGTGCAACGGTTTGGTCGGGCGATGTTTATGGCTCGTACTGGGGTTTGCGCCATCAAGTGGCTGCCGGGCTGAACTTTGCGCTTTCCGGTTATCCGTATTGGACAACGGATATCGGGGGCTATTGGCCACCGCACGACAATCCTGTTGATGATCCGAAATTCCAGGAACTCTACGCACGATGGTTCGAGTACGGAATATTTTGTCCGATTTTCCGCACTCACGGGCACCGCCCCCAAAATGAGATCTGGGCGTTCGACAAAGTTCGGCCGATCTTGATCAACTATGACAAGCTTCGATATCGCCTGATGCCGTATATCTACTCCCTCGCTTGGCGCGTGACCAATGAGGATTACACAATCCAGCGGCCGCTGGTGATGGACTGGAGAACTGATTCGAACACGCGCGATATCGGTGATGAATTCATGTTTGGACCTGCAATTCTTGTCGGCCCCGTGCTGCAACCCGATGCTACGCATAGAACTCTTTATTTGCCCGATTCCCCAGCGTGGTACGACTTCTGGACCGGAGCAGCGCAGAAAGGGGGGCACGAAATTGACGCGGACGCTCCCCTCGACCGCATTCCCCTCTATGTACGTGCCGGTTCAATCATTCCCTTCGGCCCAGAAATTGAATACACGAGTGAGAGACCCGCAGGGCCCATCGAGCTTCGGATTTACCAGGGAGCCGACGGCGCTTTCGATCTCTATCAGGATTCGGGAGACGGCTACGACTATGAAAAGGGCGCGCATGCCGTTATTCCAGTGCGCTGGTCTGAGTCAACCAAGACTCTGACGATCGGCGATAGGAAGGGCCAGTACCCCGAGATGCCTGCGAGCATTCAAATCAATATCGTCTGGGTCTTTGCCGGGCACGGCTCCTCAGCCGCACCCGTGACCAACCCCGACATGACTGTGGAATATACCGGCAAGGCAATTTCGGCAGTGAAACGGTGAGATCCATTGTGTCAACACACAATGCCGATCGGACGCGGGTAAGTGGCTCACCTAGCTCCAAGCGACTTCCTCTCCAAGGCAACGTGTCGTTGCGCTGCAATTGCTTGCGGCTTCACTCGAGAGAAATGATCAAACTATCTATAGCGCCTTCACTACTTCGATGGCCGATTCGAGCTGGAGATCTCGTCCGTTCCATCCCATCTGATTGCAACAGTCCATATATCGCTCATTGAGTGTTAATGAAGGAATCGCGCAGGCTATGCCGAAATGGGCCGCTCATCGCTTAGATACCCCGCTCAGAAATCCTGCCCTGGGAACAAACGGCCCAGTCACTGCGGATGTCATAGCATGTTGGGGCAAAGGAGCAGTATTTACCCCAATCTATGTTCACGCGAGTCAGAGTTTGTCTCCTGTTTGCCCTGATCTCAGCCCCAGGCCTCTTCGCCGCCGATTTCGTCATGAAGGTGACCGACAAGAATTACCTCGATACTCAAGGTTTCAGCGTTTTTCTCTACGACAGCACGTACCATCCCGTCTTTGTGGACCAAAAGAACACGGCCATGGAGATGATCCTTCACGGCCAGCGCATCGCCACTAACGGCGACGTGCGCTTGATGCCCACGCCGGAACAGTGGGATCTGGTGGCTACCCTCAAAGGTCGCCATGCCGACAAGGCTAACAGCCGACTCAGTGCCGACCTCGCTTTCCCGGTGTTCGACTTCAATTACACACTGGAAGTGGCAGCGGAGCCAGGCGGCGTGGAGGTCAGCATCAATCTTGACAAGCCGCTACCGGAGAAACTGGCGGGGCGGGCGGGCTTCAACTTGGAGTTCCTGCCCTCAATCTACATGGGCAAGGCCTATCTGGTGGACGGAACCAAAGCCGGTATCTTCCCGCGTACGCCCAACGATCCGATGACGAAGGTTTTGCCCCTGCCTGATGAACCGAAAAAGGCGTACTACCTGGAGGACTGGGATAAGGCCAAGGGATACACTCAACCGTTGCCATTCGCCGAGGGCAAGAGCATTACTCTCGGGGTCGACGACGCGCTGGCCCGGGTCAACGTAGTGTCGGATACGGCCAACCTCATGCTGTTCGACGGCCGCGACCGCGCGCAGAACGGCTGGTTCGTGCTGCGTTCGCTGATTCCTTCAGGCAAGACCACTGGCGCCATCGTTTGGCACATTAGGCCGGACGTGATTCCGAACTGGACGCGACTGCCGGTGATCGCGCACAGCCAGGTCGGTTATGTGCCGGGCTTCTCAAAAGTGGCAGTGCTCGAACTCGACCCGAAGTACAACGCACCTAAGACGGCCAGAGTGCTCCGCCTGATGGAAGATGGATCCTACAAGCAGGTGTTCGAGGGCCCGATCACGCCTTCAACGGCCTGGCTACGCTACGTCTATTCAAAATTCGACTTCACCGCGGTCAAGGATTCCGGCCTCTATGTCATCGAGTATGCAGGCCAGCGAACGGCGCCGTTCCCCATTTCAAATGACGCTTACGCGAACATCTGGCAGGACAGTCTGGACCATCACCTTGCTGAGCAGATGGATCACGTTTCGGTTCGCGAAGGCTACCGCATTTGGCACGGCGCTTCGCACCTGGATGATGGCCGTATGGCGCCGGTAGTTGGGGAACAATTCGATGGCTGGAATCAGGCCACGGCAACAGACGGAAAGTACAAAGGCGGCGATCACATCCCGGGAATGAACGTGGGCGGCTGGTATGATGCCGGCGACTTCGACCTTGAGGAGCCTGCGCAGCTGAACGTGATTCAGAGCCTCGCTCTGGCGTATCGCGAATTCAATCTCAAGTACGACGAGCTTACGGTAAATGAAGTCGCTCGTGAGGTTGAGATGCACCGTCCCGATGGGGTGCCGGATTCGGTGCAGCAAGTCAAACACGGCGCACTGCTGATTCTGGCGCAGTTTCACAACATCGGTCACGCCATCCGCGGAACTCACGAACCAGATCTTCGCCAGTACACACAGGTGGGCGACGGCGCGTCGAAAACTGACGGCCGGATTTACGATCCGAAGCTCAGGCCGAACGAAACGAAGGGCGAGTACTCCGGCAAGCCGGACGATCGCTGGATCTTCACTACTAACAATCCGTATTTCCAGTGGAATGCCGTTGCGGCGCTGGCTGCAGCGGCGGATACGCTGAAAGGCTGGGACGACGCGTTAGCCAAAGACTGCCTCGTCACCGCGATCAAAGCATGGAAGGACGAGAAGTCTCACCCGACGGAGAATTCGGGGGGCGGCGGGTTAGGCGGAGCATCTCAGGCTGGTTCTCCCGGAGGTGGTGTGTTGGCTGCGTCTCAGGGTGCGGTCTCTGGCGCTCAAGGTAGTCGTAGGCCAGGTGGCAGTTCGGGCGCTCAAACAAGCTCTGCCACTACCAGCGCACAAACCGCTCCGCCGTCCGGGTTCGGTGGTCGCGGATTTGGCGTCGGACTGGACTGGGCTGCGGCCCTGGAATTGACCATCGCCACGAATGGTGCCGAACCATACAAGTCCCGGCTGAAGGAATTGTTCCCGCAGATGATCACCCCGCAGCAGATGGAGATCCATGGTTGGACAGCAGTCCGGGCGTTGCCTTATCTGGACGCGAGCGCGAAAGATCAAATGCGCGAAGCGGTGAAGACGTACATGGCGGGTTTTGACAAGCGGTTGGACGTCACCCCGTTCGGCGTGCCCCCGAGCCTCGGCACCTGGGGCGGATCTGGCGCCGTGGTGGACATGGCCATCCGAATGTATTTCCTGCACAAGGCGTTTCCGGATCTCGTGGGTCCCGAATACACACTTCGTGCCGTCAACTACATTCTCGGCACACACCCGGTTTCTAGCACTTCGTATGTAGCTGGAGTCGGTACCGTTTCGAAGACGATGACATACAGCAACAATCGCGCCGACAATGCTTATATCCCCGGTGCTGTGATTCCGGGATACATCATCATCAAGCCTGATTTTCCAGAGTGCATCGACAATTTCGGATTCCTATGGTTTGAGGATGAAGCCGTCGTGGCCGGGTCGGCAAGCTGGGTGGTGGCCGGCAACGCTGCGGAAGCGATCATTAAGGAATCGAAGTAGACCCGAGTGCTAAAAGCGCCCACGGACTATTCCACAAGATTTCTCGTTTCATGATTTCTGCATTCTGTTCACATCCTCAGAAATTAGAAGTTGACGCCGAACTGGGCGCCGGGCACCCGGCGCTTCTTTGCGACGAGCTGTTCCGAGGGCTTAAATAAGTCTCCGAAGGCCGCGCCTCGGCCCACCAGAGTTATCGCCAAGCCAGTCCCCTTCACTGGAGGAATGACCTCAAATTTTCCTGCCTTCAAGTTGTGAAACAGCAATGGACGCTGGGCAAATGTGGTGCCCCAATCACTTTGATCCACGCCAGGATATACGTGGCCGTTCACCGCAAGCAGATCCAGCCATCCGTCGTTGTCGTAGTCTAGAAATCCCGTTCCCCAGCCAAGGAACGGGATCGTGACCTCGGCAATTCCCGATGGATAACTCACGTCGGCGAAATTTGCGTCGCCCTCATTTCGGTAGAGCGGATTGTAGTCGTCCGAGAAAACCGTGTTGTAGAGATTGAGCCAGCCGACAACGAAAACCATCCCCGGCACCCGCTAAAGAAATGCGGCGTTTGCCACAGAGACTACTGCACTAAGTTGGCCGGAACACGCGAAGACTTGCAAGAAATAGTGCGCTCTATCCGCGCTGTGTTTCACATGCCGTTTACATGCCGTTCGCGCCGCACTGCATCGAAAACACGTAATAACATGCCGTCTGCTGCGTTCTAAGTTGTTGTATTCACGTTGCGAGTGAGATTCGATTCCCGTCTCCCACCCCAGTTTTTCAATCGTTTAGCTGACGTTGCGCTCTATTTTGCGCTCCGTTTATCACTTCATTGAGGTATGGCCTGCGCAGCAACTTTCGCTGAGGCTTCTCGCAAGCCTTCACCAATCGCATCTCTGTAGTTCATCGTGACCCGGATGTCGCCATGCCGCATGACAGGCTGTTGCACCGTGATCGGCGTGCCTAACTCTAGAAATTAGAAAATAGCATCGATCACGTGCCGATTACGAGATCTACACGGCGTAGCTCAGACTGACCCCGACCGTCATCTCACTTCAAAAACGTACGATCCCGATCCGGTCTCGACAATGTTGACGCCGTTTTCCTCTCGAGCGTGGACCGGCGTCCCGCTTTCTAAGATTTGAGTATTGGGAATTGCAGGAAGGTAAATTGTGGCCGAGGTGTTTGGAGGGATGGTGACTTTCAGCGACATTGATTTGCCCGAATCGCTGGTCCAATCGGTGGCGATTTTTCCATACACAGAGTCATATTCTCCGGATGCATGCGGCATTGAGGCGTCGAGATGAGGATGAATGACAATGTGGTGAAACCCGGGCGAGTCACTTGCGGTATCGATTCCGGCGAGATAGCGGTAAACCCACGCCACTACTGATCCGAAGGCGTAGTGATTGTACGAGTTCATTGCGGGATCGCCGGTGTCTCCGTTCCAACGCTCCCACCATGTGGTCGCGCCTTTTGAAAGCATGTATCCCCAAGAGGGATAGCTCTCGTTCAGCAACAGGCGGTACGCGACATCAGCGCGTCCATGATCGGCGAGCGTGAAGAGCAGAAATGGTGTACCCAGAAACCCGGTAGAGAGATGCCATTTCCGCGATTCGATGTCTTTGACTAGATTGTTGACCAGTTCCGGCTCCAGCGATTCCGGCGCCATCTTCGTGTATAGCGCGACTACATAGGATGTTTGCGTGCCAGTGCCAACTTCTCCGTTGTCCTTTATATATTCCTTTTGAAATGCGCTTCGGATCTTGTCAATAAGATCAGCATAACGCTTGCTGTCGTCTTCTTTGCCGATTGCGTGAGCCATCTGCTCCATCATTCGCGCAACTAGGGCCCAATAAGCTGTGGCGAGCAAATCTTTATTTGTACGATCGTCCGGAGCCAACCAGTCGGCATAGTTCGGTCCGACGCCGTTCTTGCGAATGAAATCAGGATTCGCCTTCGCGATGAAATCCATGAACCTTTGCATCGCATCCCAGTTGCGTTCGATGATCGAGCGGTCGCCGTACTGCATCCATGTGGTCCAGGGAATGATAACGCCGGCATCGGCCCAGCCCGGCGCGCCTTCGCTGCCGTACGGGCGGAGCGAATCGGGCGAGACGTTGGTGAAGTCTCCGGTATCGGTCTGGCCGTCGGTCACGTCGTGCATGAATTTGTGCGAGAAAGCGTCAACGTCGAAGTTGTAGCTTCCGGTGCGCCAGAACACGCCTGCGTCTCCCATCCAGCCAAGGCGTTCATCGCGCTGCGGACAATCCGTGGGAATGCTCACAAAATTTCCACGCTGCCCCCAAATGCCGATGGACCACATGCGATTCACTAGATCACTCGCGGTGGCTACGTGGGCGGTCGGGTCGCCGGACACGCTGCTGGTAACTTCTCCGAGAATGTTTGCGGTCGTTGGTGTGCCGGGAAATCCAATGACTTCAATGTAGCGGAAACCATGGAAGGTGAAGTTTGGAGCGAAGGACTCGTCGCTGCCGCCGCGCAAGACGTAGGTATCGGTGGCATCGGCATTGCGAAGATTCTCCGTATAAATGCTGCCGTCGGGATTCAAACGCTCGGCGAAGCGCATCCGAATGCGTGTCCCTGCCGGGCCGCTTGCTTTTAACCTCGCCCAGCCGACCATGTTCTGGCCCATGTCAAATATGTAAGCGCCGTTGACGAGGGTTACTGATACGGGAGCAATGGTTTGAACGACGCGAACCGGAGTGTCGAGTTGAGCGACGACGGGAGCAGAAGAATCAGGCGCGGGCGTTGCCGATTGCCATGTGGCATCGTCGAAGGAAGACTGGTTCCAATTCGCGATTTCATCACGCGCATCGTGGGTTTCGCCGGAGTAGATTTCGGAATGCAGGACGGGAGATGCCGCAGTTCTCCAGGATCCGTCGCTCACAATACTGTCGTGAGTTCCATCCGAATACTGAATTTCCAATTGTGCTAGCAGACGGACTGGCGGCGACTGAAAGAAATAAGCCAAGCCGCTCCAGGTCATTCCGCTGCCGAACCAGCCTTCGCCGAGGATTGCACCCAAAACATTCTTGCCGCTCGCAACCTGCTTCATTACATCGTAGGTCTGGTATTGCACACGTTTGCTGTAATCAGTGAAGCCAGGCGTGAGCAGGTCTTCCCCAATGCGTTGGCCATTCAGAAACATGCGATAACTTCCGAGCGCGGTCACGTAAAGGCGTGCCGATTGAACGATCTTCGTAACCTCAAAGCCGCGACGGAGAAGCGCGGCTGGCGAAGGCAAGAGTGGAACTGGATCTAATTTTGCATCACCAAGTTCTGCCACTACGGCAGATTTCTTCCACTTCGATTCATTTTTTGCCCGCGCTCTCCATTTAGAGTCGGTGAACATTCTGACGACCGCGCCATCGGGGCGTGTGATCTTTAATAGAGCTGCAAGTGCCGCTTTCACAGTTTTGGCGCCGGCATCTGGGCCAAATTCATTGGGTTCGGCAACCGTTACCTCGATATCGATCGTGTTCTTGCCAGGCTTTAGAAAATCGGTTGCATCTTCTCGATCAAACTCGTGCCAGTTATGTTTGGCGCCGACCTGAACTCCATTGATCTGCGCTTTGAAGTCGCCGCGGGTAATGACGAACAAGGCCGCGTCCTTTGGCTTCTCTTTCAACTTCACCGTTGCCTGGAACAGAACCACGCTCTTCGGGACGGCTTGCAGTGCGTCGTGCCCCGCAGCCCAAATCCATCGAATGCCGTCGCGGTCAGCCGCTGCTTCGGGATCGGTGCGCGTGATCCATTGGGCAGACCAGTCCGATTTCTGGAGCAGGCCCATTTCGCACCAGGCGTTCTCCGATGCTTGCGATTGCTGGCCATTGGCATCCCACACTCGCACAGTCCAGTAATATCGTTCGCGCGACTGCAACCCGGGTCCGCTGTATGCGACATTGACGGACTCGTCAGAAGATTGCTTTCCGCTGTCCCACACATCAGCGTTTCCGGATTGCAGATTTTCGGCCGAGCTGGCTACAAGGATCTGATATGCGGACTGCCGCCAATTGCGCTCGGTGCTGTCGCTCTGCCAGGAAAAATGAGGAGCCGTGTCGTCAATGCCGAGAGGATTCTCGCGGTAATCGCAGCGCAGCTTAACCGGCGCTGCTTGCGCCAACACTGCGGAAAGAACACAAACTATTACCGCGCAAAACGGACAGACTGGTCGCATGCGAGATTGCTCCTGCTTCAAGGTGTTCAGCGCATCTATTTCGCTGAGGCCGTGCTGGTCTGAACCAGTTGCACCGGACCAAGTAAGCCTGACGCCCA
>Ga0157372_10009661_pt1 | contig 10253 bp, 10 predicted proteins | sample C55metaG_FD_115307 | JGI IMG/M metagenome (GOLD analysis project Ga0157372, IMG submission 115307) | Corn rhizosphere microbial communities from Kellogg Biological Station, Michigan, USA - C5-5 metaG | ecosystem: Host-associated > Plants > Roots > Rhizosphere > Soil | place: USA: Michigan...
TCCTCGCGCGTACGACGTCTCGACGCCAAGCAGGTCGCGCGCCTGCGTCACCCTCTGGAGGACCGTCATGACGAAGTATATCCGTCGGCTTCGTGCACCGCTGGCGTTGTGTGCCGCGCTCGCTGCGGCCGCCTGCACCGTGAAGGACAACAAGAGCGACACGACGCTGGCCGCGGATTCCGCGCTCAACCGCGACCTCCAGCTCGCCAATCAGGATACGTCGCTCCAGCCGCAGCTGCGTGACGTGCCGAACACGCCGGCCACCACCACGCCAGCCGCGCCGGCGCCGACCAGCTCGTCGGCTTCGCGGCCAAGCAGCAGCGGTCGCACCACCACTCCGACCCGGACCACCACCAGGCCCGCGCCGACCACCACGACGACCGCGTCGGGGAACACGGTCACGCGCAATCCGGCCGGCTCGTCGAGTGGCGGAGGCGCCGTGGGCACGATCGCGTCGGGTACGTCGCTGAGCCTCCGCTCCAATGCGCGCGTCTGCACCAACACGTACCAGGTCGGCCAGACCTTCACCGCCAGCCTTGCCAATGCGGTGAGTGGCTCCAACGGCGCCACCATCCCGGCGGGCGCGAACGTCACGCTCGAGGTCACGCAGCTCAAGCGCAGCGAGAACGTGAACGACAAGATCGTCATGGAGTTCGCCGTCAAGTCGGTGAGCTTCGGCGGCCACAGCTACGCCGTGAACGGCAACGTCGCCAGCGCAGACGTGCAGCGCGTGCGCAACCAGCCCCAGAGCAAGGACGTGCAGAAGGTCGTCGGGGGCGCCGTCCTTGGCGCGATCGCCGGCCAGATTCTCGGCAAGAACACCAAGTCCACGGTGGTCGGCGCGGCGGCTGGCGCGGCCGCCGGTGCGGGTGCCGCGGCAGCGACGGCCAACTACGAGGGCTGCGTGCCGGACGGGGGCAGCATCGTCGTCAACCTCGACGCGCCGCTGCAGGTCCGCATCGCCTCCTGACCGTTTGGGCACTCGGCGGGTATATACGGGAGCCGGCGAAATTCGCCGGCCCCCGTGCCGTCTGGCCAACAGTTGCCGCCGCGCCGGTGCAATCATCAGAGGAGGTCGCCAGCGTCGTGCGCGACCCCGATTTCCGTGATTGGGTTACGATGCGTCACCTCGCTCGCCTTTCCGCCGTCGCGTTTTCCGCTGTCCTGCTCGCCGCTCCGGCCCACGCGCAGTACGGCGGCGGGCGCCGCGGCTCATATCCGCAGGACGCCAGCCTGAACGTTCCACGCGTCGCTCCGTCCGTGGCCGCCCTTGCCGTGCGCTACGGTGGCGACCTGCAGCTCAGCCAGGCGCAGCTGGACTCCATCCTCGCCGTGCGCCAGCGGCAGGACTCCGCCAACGCCCCCTGGCTCCATGCGCTCGATTCGCTGCGCAATGGGCCGCGTCCGGTGAACCCGCTCGACCTGAGCCAGGAGCAGCGCGAGATGATCGCGCGGCGCCGCGCCGCGGTCACGGCGGCGATGGACGCCATGCGCGAGACCAACGCCGAGGCGCGGAAGGGCGTGATGGATGTGCTCACCCCCGATCAGCAGCAGAAGGCCGCGCAGCTCGAGAACGACGCCGAGAAGCTCGCGCGCGCGCAGACCGAGCGGCGCGGCAACGATGGCTACTACGGTGGTGGGCGTCGCGGCGGGATGGGTGGTGCCGGCGGCGGCGAGAGAGGACGTCAACCAGAGGCTTGATCGGCCACGACGGCACCGCGATACGAACTGGTGAGGCCTACCGACTCGCCAGGCCCGCTCGACTCGTCACTCGCTGACGAGCGCCGCGCCGTCATCGAGCGCGACGCGGCCCTCGTGCGTCGTGTTCGCGAGGGCGACACCGCCGCGTTCGACGAGATCGTGAAGGCATACATGCGGCAGGTGTTCCAGGTCGCCTACCGCGTGGTCGGACATCGGGAGGACGCGGAGGATCTCGTCCAGGACTGCTTCCTCGCCGCGTATCAGTACCTGGATTCGTACGACGTCGATCGGCCGTTCGGACCGTGGATCACCCGCATCGTGCTCAATCGCGGCGCCAACCTGCGCCGCTCCCGCGCGCGGCGCGCCACGGAGCCGGCGACGGCTGTCGTGAGCTCCGCTCCTTCGGCGCTCGACGAAGCCACGCGCGCCGAGGCGCGCGCCAAGCTCGTGGAAGTGATGGCGACGCTGAACGAACGGCAGCGAATGATCGTGACGATGTTCGACGTGGATGGCATGACGAGCACCGAGATCGGCGAGCGGCTCGAGCTCGCGCCGGGCACGGTGCGGTGGCACCTGCACGAGGCGCGGCGCGTCCTGCGCAACGCACTCGCGCGTTTCATCGAGGACGAACGATGACGGACCTGCATCTGCACCGCGGCGCGCGCGCGCCGCATGACGAACCACGCCGCGACCAGCGGTTCAGCGCCCTGCTGCGCGACCTCATGGGCCCGATCCCGATGGGCGAGGTGAACTGGGACGCGCTTGCCGGCCGCGTTGGCGCCGCCATTCGCGCGCGACAGGCGCCGTGGTGGAGCTACGTCGAGCGCTGGCAGCGGCGCACCCTGCCGCTCGCCCTCGCGGCCGGCCTGCTCGGCGCCACGGTGCTCGTGCACTCGTGGCTCACCCATCCCGAAGCGCTCACCAGTGCGCCGGACATGGTCTCCGCCGTCGTCGCGGGCGCACCGGCGGAAGACGCCGCCACGGCGTTCTCGCACACCGTGACCACCGCCGCCGCGTATACCACCGACCTCCTGGAATGATCGCCAGTCCGTCGCGCGCCGCGCTCATCATCGTCGCCGTGGTCATCGGGAGCGCGCTCGCCGGCGCAGCCGTCGATCACGCCATCGTGCTGCGCAATCCGCGGCGATTCCAGCGGTCGCTCCTCGCCACCGGCACCGAGGCCGCCGAGTCGCGTCGCACCGACATGCTCGAGCGGCTCACCGACGAGCTCTCCCTCCGCCCCGAGCAGCGCGCCGCCATCGACTCCATCATGCGGCGCACCGACTCCGTGCTGCGCGACGTGCGCCTCGAGATGCAGCCACGCGTCCAATCCGCGCTCGACGACTCGCGTCGTCAGATCAAGAGCCACCTCGATTCCGCGCAGCGCGTCAACTTCGACGCGCGCCAGCCGGCGCGGCGCTGGCGCCTTCCGCGCTAGCTCAGTACCCCACCGGCTGGCCGCTCGATCGCGGGTCGCTCATCCCCTCGTAGCCGCCCTGGACGCGCATCACCGCGTTCACGAGTCCGATCCCGCGCGACCAGCCGACGTTGTACCCCATCGCGCGCAGCGAGTCGGCCACCGCCGGCGTCACGCCCCCGCGCTCGATGTACAGCGTGTCGGGCAGCGCCTGATGGTGCAGCCGAGGCGCGCTCATCGCCTCGGCGAGCGTCATGCCGTAATCCAGCACGTTGAGGATCACTTCGCTCGTGCTGCTGATGATGCGCGGGCCACCGCGGCTCCCCGCCACCAGCAGCAGCCTGCCATCGCGGCCCAGCACCACCGTCGGTGACATCGCGCTGAGCATCCGCTTGCCCGGCTGGATCGCGTTCGCCTCGCCCTGCACGAGTCCGAACATGTTCGGCTTGCCCGGCTGCGCCGCGAAGTCGTCCATCTCGTCGTTGAGATAGAAGCCGGCCGAGGTGAGATAGACGCCCGACCCATACAGGTTGTTGAGCGTCGTCGTCGTCGCCACCGCGTTGCCCCGTTCGTCCACCACCGAGTAGTGCGTCGTCTGCATCCCCTCGCGTACCGCGCCGCCGATGCTCGCCGTCGGCGTGGCACGGCCATCGCCGATCGTCGCGCGCAGGCTAGCGGCGTACGCCTTGTCGGTGAGCTGCGCGATCGGGACCGACACGAACGCCGGATCGGCGAGCTTCGAGTTGCGATCGATGAACGCTCGCTGGTACGCCGAGCCCTCCAGGTGCGCCCACCGCGTGCTGCCGAACGGCGGCATCGGTGAGAACCCCTCGAGGATGTTCATCGTCTCGGTGATCGTCACGCCGCCCGATGACGACGGCGGCATGGTGAGCAGGGTGTAGCCGCGGTACGTCGAACGGATCGGCTCGCGCCACACGGGCTGGTAGCGCGCCAGGTCCTCCATCGTGATGATCCCGCCCGCCTTCTGCAGCTCGCTCGTCCACGCGCGCGCGATGTCGCCCTCGTAGAACGCGCTCCGCCCGCGCTCGGCGATCGCGTGCAGGGTGCGCGCAAGCGCCGGCTGGCGGAACGTCGAGCCGATGGCCGGCGGTTGTCCGTTCGGCAGGAAGAGCGAATCGCCCGCGAACTCGCCGATCAGCTCACTGTTGCTGCGGAGCGAGTTGTGGAACGCGGTGTCGACGACGAAGCCCTGCTCGGCGTAGCGGATGGCGGGCGCCATCACCTGCGCCAGCGTCATCGTGCCGTACTTCGCCAGCGCGGCGGTGAGTCCTGCCACGGCGCCCGGCACGCCCGACGCCGTCGGTCCGACGATCGACTTGTCGGTCAGCGTGCCGGTGGAATCGAGATACATGTTCCGCGTCGCGGCGAGCGGCGCGATCTCGCGGTAGTCCAGCGCCGCCGCGCGGCCATCGGCCAGGTGAATCACCATGTAGCCGCCACCACCGAGGTTACCCGCCTCGGGATACACCGTCGCGAGCGCAAACCCCACCGCGACCGCCGCGTCCACCGCGTTGCCGCCCTGCTTCAGGATCTCCACGCCCGCCTCGCTCGCCAGCGCCGCATCGCTCGCCACCATCGCGTGCGCGCCGAACACGGCGCCACACGCGGCGCGATAACGCCACGTGGCGGGGAACCGCGAGCTCGCTGCGTCCGCTCCCGTGCACGATGCCGACCGTGGGGTGCCGACGTCCGTCGCGCCTGGCACCGTTGCCGGCGCGGCGACGGGCGCCGAGACCGGGGGGGGCGACGTCTGGGGCCGACAGGCGATGGCCAGCGCGACTCCGGCGAGAGCGAGACGGATTTTCACGGCGACTTCCGGTGAAGGTGATCGATCAGCGCGGGCGCGCACCGAGCCCGAATCGTCCGACGATGCGCGTCGCGGTGAGGCGCGCACTGGTCGCTTGGCCGGCACCGAGCCCGCTCTTCTGGTGCAACGTGGTGATCTGGTCCTGCACCACGTCCACGCTGAATCGTGGCGAGACGTTGTAGCCGACGCCGTAGCCGAAGCCGAAGCTGAAATCGGCGTCCGCCGTTCGCGGGCCGATCGAGGCGTCACTTCCACGCGCGCTGAAGTTGTAGTACAACGTCGCGCCGGCGCTCAGCTCGAGCACGGTGTGGAACTGGCTTCCGCCTACCACGTGCAGCGACCCGAGCAGCTGCGAGACGTTCGCGTCCGCATCGGTGCCGAAGAGCACGTCGCCGCCCGTCATGGACGTGTACCGCAGCGGGACGCGCGCCGTGGTGCCGCGCACGCCGAGCGAGGAGCCGGCACCGAAGTTCTTCTCCAGCGCCACGGCGAACTGCGTCGCGTCGCTGAAATCCCAGCTGCTGCTCGTGGTGCCGTCGTTCACCGTCCACGGCTGCAGCAGGCCGACCCCGAACGACACGAACGTCGTCGGCTCCTGAAACGGCATGCCGCCGCGACGAATGATCTGCGCACCGGCGGCGGAAGGAACAACGATCACGAGCGCGAGCAACAGCAGTCGGCGCACGGGAGCTCCGATGGGTTGCGGGTGGCGAACGGCGTCCGGTAACTTAGCCGGGGCGCGCGGGAGACGACAACCAACATCTACCCGGCCGGCCACGCAGCGTTCTCTCTCCTCCGCCCGTGTCATCCAGAGTCACCGACCCACGCGTCACCGAGCGGCGCAATCCGCGCACGCAGCAGATCGATCTCGCCGAGCCGCTCGGCATCGTGGACCTCATGCTCGCCGAGGACGAAACCGTGCCCGGCGCGGTGGCCACCCAGCGTGAGCGCATCGCCGACGCGATCTCCGCCGCTGAGTCCACCTTCCGTGCTGGCGGCCGGCTCTTCTACGTCGGCGCCGGCACGTCGGGCCGTCTCGGTGTGCTCGATGCGTCGGAGTGCCCGCCCACGTTCGGCACCGATCCCGAGATGGTGCAGGGGATCATTGCCGGCGGCACGCCCGCGCTCACCAGCGCCCAGGAAGGCGCGGAAGACGACCTCGAACAGGCGCGAAAGGATCTCGCGGCGCGCGGCGTGCGGAAGGGTGACTTCGTCGTCGGCATCGCCGCGTCGGGCACCACGCCGTACGTTCGCGTCGCATTGACGTATGCCAGGGAAATCGGCGCCCGCACCGCGATCGTCGCCTGCTCGCCGCCGCCCGCCGAGACGCTCGCCCAGACCGACATCCCCATCGTCGCCATCACGGGACCGGAAGTCGTCACCGGCAGCACGCGCCTCAAGGCCGGCACGGCGACCAAGTTGATCCTCAACATGATCACCACCGGCGCGATGATCCGGCTCGGCAAGACGTTCGGGAATCTCATGGTGGACCTGCGCGCCACCAACGCCAAGCTCGCCGATCGCAGCGAACGCATCGTCGCGGAAGTGTGCGGGCTCACGCGCGAACAGTCGCGCACGCTGCTCTCGCTCGCCAACGGCAGCGTGAAGCTCGCCATCGTCATGCAGGCACTCGGCGTGAGCGCCGACGAAGCGACGACTCGTCTCACCGACGCGGGTGGAGTGATCCGTCGCGTCATCGACGCGCCGCCTCCCGTGGTCGGATGACCGACCCCGCGCCGCGCCGCGGCGGAGTCTACTGCGGGCTCATGTCCGGCACGTCGCTCGACGGCATCTCGGCGGCCGTCGCGCGATTCACGCCCGGCGACGGCGCGCGCTACGACGTGGAGCTGCTCGGCTTTCACGTGCTCGAGTACACCCCGGCGCAGCGCGAGCGCATGCTTGCCGCCATGCGCGAGGGCACGGCACGCGAGTACTGTCGTCTCGCCGTCGACTTCGGTGGCTGGCTCGCTGACGCTGCCGTGGCCGTGCTCGCCGAGGCGGGCGTATCGAGAAAGGACGTTCGTGCCATCGGTTCGCACGGCCAGACCATCTGGCACGAACCCGGACACTCCACCTGGCAGCTCGACGCGCCCGCAGTGATCGCCGAGCGCACCGGACTCCCCGTCGTGAGCGACTTCCGCGTGCGCGACGTCGCCGCGGGAGGGCAGGGTGCACCGCTCGTCCCGATCGCCGATGCGCTGCTTTTTGCCGGCGGCGAGTGGCGCGCGCTGCAGAACATTGGCGGCATCGGCAACGTGACTGTCGTGCCACCCGACGGCACGCTCGCCAGCGTACGGGCGTTCGATACTGGTCCGGGCGTGGGTGTCCTCGATGCCGTGGTGCGCATGGTGGATCCCTCGCAGCGCTACGACGCCGATGGTGCCATCGCCGCGCGCGGACGTGTGCTGCAGCCCGTCGTCGACCAGCTGCTCGCCGAGCCGTATTTTCGCGCCGAGCCTCCCAAGAGCACCGGGCGCGAGCTCTTCGACGCCGCGTACGTGCAGCGACTGGTCGACCTGTGCCGCGCGCAGGGCGCGGAGGTCACCGACGCCGATCTCGTCGCCACGGCCACTGCCCTCACCGCGCAGAGCATCGCCGACGCCTACCGCCGCTTCATCCCCGAGCCGATCACCGAAACCCTGATCGCCGGCGGCGGCGCGAAGAACTCCACCCTGCGCCGCATGATCGCGCATGCCGTCGCGCCATTGAAGGTGACGACGTTCGACGAGCGCTACTTCGACGGCGAAGCGAAGGAAGCGGTGGCCTTCGCGCTGCTGGCGCACCTGCACCTGGAAGGCCTGCCCGGCAACGTCCCCACCGCCACGGGCGCGCGAGGTCCGCGCGTGCTGGGGATGCTCACTCCCGCCTGAGCCGGCAGGGACGCCTACGGCGTCTTCTGCGCTGCCGGTGGCGTCGTCGCCGAGGGTGGCCCGATCACGCGCGCCGCCGTCCGATAGACCCACCACATCGCCGCCGCGAGCATCACGAGCAGGAGCATCATCGCGATCAGCGTTCCGCGGCTGCGCCGACGTGCGGCGTCGTCGTTCGGGACGGACGACGTCAGGATGAACGCCTCCGGCGGCATCGCGTTCGGGCGCGAGGCCGCCGGCATCTCCTTCGTCGTCGCCGTGCCGAGCCGGTCGATTACCGGCGTCGGGCCCGAATCCGTGGACAGCGGGAAGGTGCGGTGCCCCACGTCGTCCGTCTCCACCGGCGCCTCCAGTCCCTCTCCCTCGAACCGCGCCACCACCACCGTGATGTTGTCCGGGCCGCCGCTTTCGTTCGCGAGCTGGATGAGCCGGTTGCACGCTGCGCTCAGGTCTCGCTCGCTCGACACCACGCGCGCAATCTCGTCCGCGCGCACCTGACCGCTCAGGCCGTCGCTGCACAGCACCAGCACGTCGCCACGGCGCACACGCTGGTGGGTGAGATCCACCTTGATGTTCGCCTCCGGCCCGAGCGCCTGGAGGATGATGTTGCGCCGTTCGCTCTGCTCGGCCTCCTCCTCCGTCATCTCGCCGGCCTCGATCAGCTTCTGCATCAGCGACTGATCCTTCGTGATCTGTCGCCCCACGCCGCCGCGCACGAGATACGCCCGGCTGTCGCCCACCTGCGCCAGGTAGAGCGTGTCGCCGAGCAGGCCGGCCACCGTGGCCGTCGTCCCCATGCCGCGGTACTCCGGGTGCTCCACGGCAAAGCCGTGGATGTGCGCGTTGGCCGAGGCCGTCGCGCGCTTGATGGCCGAGGCGAACTGCTCCTCGCTCGGCGGAGTGCCTTCGACGAGGTCGCCCTGCAGCTCCTGCTGGATAATCTCGACCGCCATTTCGCTGGCGATCTCACCCGCCGCCGCCCCGCCCATCCCGTCGGCAACCATGAACAGCGAGCCGCGGTCGCCCACTTCGTGCGTCTGCAGGTCGGGCGTCAGCGACGTCCTGCCACGCGTGAGGTCCGCGACGACGAACGCGTCCTCGTTGTGCTCGCGCGTGCGCCCGACGTCCGTATGCCCGAAAACGTGGACGATCACCCCTGCCTGCGGCCGTGTGCTCATCAGCTCCCTGTACGGAAATGCCCAGCCGTCGGATTCGTGGCCGGGCGGCACGTTCGGCGCGTGCGGGAGAAGCAGGCGCGTCGCGCGAACGCGTGGAGCGCGAATATAGGATGAACGAATGAGAGGCGTCAACAAATCGACGTTCCGGAGTTAGCTTCCCGCCATGCCACTGCCACGCCCAGCTCGCGCCGCCACGGCGCTTTTCCTGGCGTTCATCAGCGCCTGCAGCACCGCTGCCACAGGCTCCGGGACCACCACGGTGCCGGCCCCCGCCGCACCCGCGCCGGCGCTGCCTCCGGTTCCGCTCGTGGACGGGCCCCTCGCCATCAACGTCGTCTATCCGCGCGAGAACCAGGTCATCACGTCGCGCGATTCCAACTTCGTCTTCGGCTCCATTGGCAGTGGCAAGGCGTCGCTCACCGTGAACGGCGTCCCGGCTCGCGTCTATCCCAACGGCGCGTTCATCGTCTTTCTCGCCAATCCGTCGGCCGACTCGGCGCGCTATACGCTCGTCGCCACGCGCGGCGCCGACACGGCCCGCAGCGTGCGCAACATCAGGTACCCGGCGCGCGTCGCTGCCCAGCCGACGCCCATCGTCACGCCGGACACCAGCGCGCGCACCAAGCCCGAAGCGCTCGCCACTTCGCGCGCCGATACCATCGCGGCCCTCAATGCCCGGCTGGACACCCTTCGGGCGTCGCTCGATGCCGGCAAGCCGATCGGGTTCGTCCAGATCGGCGAGCCTTCCGCCGCCGCGGACACGGATCGAGTGATCAACGGCCGGCCGATCGCGAGCGGCACCTACAAGTGGTTCTTTGCGCCAGGCACGGTGGTTCCCCTCGTCGGCCGCGACGGGGGCTTCTACCGCGTACGGCTCGACCGCGATCTCGACGTCTACGTCGACTCCACGGACGCACGCGTGCTGAGTGACACGACACCGCCGCGGCGCATCATGTCCAACATGAAGGTCCGTGGCGCGCCGCTCGGCGAGGACGTGGTGATGCCCATCGGCGAGCGCGCGCCGTACTTCGTCGAGGAATACGACCGCGCCATCGCGCTCACGCTGTACGGCGTGCGCGGCAACACCGACATCGTCAACTACGCCGCCGCCGACAGCATGATTACCACGGTGGAGTGGAAGCAGGAGACCGACGAGCGCGCCCGCGTCACGGTGAACCTGCGGGCCGCGCCGTACGGCTACCTCGTGCTGTGGGAGAACGGCGCGCTCGTGCTGCGGCTGCGTGGACGTCCGGCCATCA
>Ga0157372_10009662_pt1 | contig 10253 bp, 8 predicted proteins | sample C55metaG_FD_115307 | JGI IMG/M metagenome (GOLD analysis project Ga0157372, IMG submission 115307) | Corn rhizosphere microbial communities from Kellogg Biological Station, Michigan, USA - C5-5 metaG | ecosystem: Host-associated > Plants > Roots > Rhizosphere > Soil | place: USA: Michigan...
ACCGATGGAGCCGGTCACGACCGCGTACTGGTGCCCAGGAAAGGACTCGAACCTTCACGGGTCGCCCCGCCAGCACCTGAAGCTGGTGCGTCTACCAATTCCGCCACCTGGGCACGCTGCGTCTCGCGGCGCACCGCGCCAGCGAGCCGCGTAAGATAGCGGGCTGGCGGCCCGCCTGTCAATGCACGAACCGGTGCAGCGGGGCGTGCGGCCGGGCCGCAACCGTGCCCGCTCGATGCGGCACTCACGCGGAGTGGCACGGATGGCGTGCCGGTTTTCGTTCGCTCGGAGGACAGGATGAACAAGCGCGTATTGAGTTCCCTGGTGGCAGGCACGCTGGCGGCTTTGCTCGCGCTGCCCGGCTTCGCCGCATTGCAACCGGGCGCGTCGGCGCCCGATTTCACGGCGACGGCCAGCCAGGCCGGCAAGGACTTCACGTTCTCGCTGAAACAGGCATTGGCCAAGGGTCCGGTGGTCGTCTATTTCTATCCCGCGGCATACACGGGCGGCTGCGATCTCGAGGCGCACACGTTCGCGACCGAAAAGGACAAGTTCACGCAGGCGGGCGCGACGATCATCGGTGTGTCGGCCGATTCGCTCGCGCGGCTCAACCAGTTCTCGTCGGACCCGAAGTATTGTGCCGGAAAGTTCGCGGTCGCTTCCGATCCCGACGGCAAGATTGCGGCGCGATACGACCTCGAGATGGTGCCGCCCCAGAAGGGAGTGACCGACGTTCAGGGCAAGACCGTGACGCACGGGTTCTTTCCGCGCACCACATTCGTGATCGACCGCGAAGGCAAGATCGTCGCGACATTGTCCTCGAAGGAGGACCACCTGACGCCGGACGAGCACGTCAAGCGCTCGCTCGCGATCGTCGAGCGCCTGCACGCGGGCAACGCACCCTGAGCGGCGCCGGCTTGCTTTCGCTGCGCCTGGGGCGAACGGGGCGCCAAGGACGCCGGGCTTGCGTTTGCCGGCGTTCTGCATGACCCTGATTCGCGGATACCGGGGTCGCATGGGTTCGGAGGGCGCCTCATGGTCGACTGCAGCGAGATGCCGGCCGGGTGTTCGACCGATGCATTGTTCATCGAAGTCTACGAACGCCTCAAGGCGATGGCCTCGAGGCGGCTGGCGGATCAACGCCGCAATGGCACGCTCGACACCACCGAACTGGTGCACGAGCTGTACCTGCGCATGGGCGCCCGTCCCGCATTGCGGTTCCAGGAGCCGGCGCAGTTCTTCGCCTACGCGGCGCGCGCGATGCGCCACTTGTTGATCAACCGTGCGCGCGACCGGCTGCGGTTGTGCGCGGGCGGGCAGTGGAACCGCGTGACGCTGGACGAAAGCAACGCGCAACTGGCCATCGACACGGCCGAGCAGGCGCTGGCGCTCGACGCCGCACTGGATGCGCTGGAACAGGCCGACGAACGCGCTGCCAGGGTGGTCGAGTTGCGCTATTTCGCGGGACTCAGCCTGGAGCAGGTGGCCGCGGCGCTGGGACTCGCCCGCCGCACGATCGATCGCGATTGGCGTTTCGCGCGCGCCTTCATCAAGGCGCGGATGGATTGAAAGCTTCTGCGTCGCAAATGGCACGCCGGTGGGGTTTATCAGAGGAGTCGCGTCGGGATTGAAAGGCCGTTCGTGTAGCGAGCGCAGCTCCGCGAAGTAGAAACAGGGGCAAGTTCCCGGATTGCTGCCCCTGGACTTCGCGCCGCCGGTGCCGACCGGGGGGCGGACGGGTTCTGCGAAAGTTCTGGATAGGGCCGGGGCGTTGCCGCGATGGAGTCCACACCGACTTTGCGCGACTTGTTCGAGGAGGCGCTGAAGCTGCCGCCGGATGCGCGTGCGCGCCTGCTGTCCGACGGTTGCGGTGATCCGTCCATGCGTGCCGAGTTGCAACGTATGCTGGCGGCCGATGCGGCCGAAGGCGAATGGCTCGCCGCGGGCGATGCCACCAGGGCCGCGCAGGCCATCGGGGAATGCGCGGCGGCCGAACCGTTGCCGGCGGGCAGCCGCATCGGCCCGTTCGAGTTGCTGGAAGTGCTGGGCGAGGGCGGCTCGTCCACGGTGTTCCGCGCTTTCCGCGACGTCGAGGGCGTGCGCCAGTTCGTCGCCGTCAAGCTGCTGGCGCGCGGCCTGTACACCGCCGAGGCGAGGCGGCGGTTCCACCACGAGCGCGAAGCGCTGGCGCGCCTGCGCCATCCCGGGATCGCGCGGTTGATCGAGGGCGGCGTCGCCGACAACGGCCTCGCCTACATCGCACTGGAATTGATCGACGGGAAGCCGATCACGCGTTACGCGCAGGATCACGCGCTTTCCGAACGCCAGCGCCTGACCCTGTTCCTGCGGGTGTGCCGGGCGGTCGAATCCGCGCACCGCGCGCTGATCGTGCATCGCGACCTGAAGCCCTCCAACGTGTTGGTCACGGCAGAAGGCGAGATGAAGCTGGTGGACTTCGGCATCGCCAAGCTGCTGGACGACACCGAAGACGCCACGCGCACGCGTCACCACGCCCTGACGCCCGCCTACGCGGCGCCGGAGCAATTCACCCCGGGCGCGATCACCACTGCGACGGATGTTTACGCGTTGGGCGTGCTGTTGCGCGAGTTGCTCACGGGCGAACGCGGCGGACCCGTCGATGCGCGGACGCCACGCTTCGCCCGCCCGGAGAGCGCGCGGACACGACCGCAGCCGGCGCGAAAGTTGCGCGGGGACCTCGCCAACATCGTCGCCAAGGCGACGGCGCCGGAATCGGAGCAGCGTTACGGTTCCGGCGGCGCCCTCGCCGAGGATATCGAGCGCTATCTCGACCGGCTGCCGGTACGTGCGCATCCGCCCTCGCGCTGGTACCGCGCCAGCCGGTTCGTGGCGCGCCATCGTGGCGGCGTCGCGATCACCGCCATCCTGCTGCTGGCGATCTTTGTGTCGTTGTCGATCGCGTTGTGGCAGGCTCAGGTCGCGCGGCGGCAGGCGACCATCGCAGAGCAGCAGGCTGCGCGCGCGAACATGGTGCGTAACTTCATCGAAAGCCTGTTCGCGCCTGTGCAGTATGGCATCGCTGTGTCGAAACAGCCCAGCCTCGAAGAGTTGCTGGCGCGTGGCGCCGCCAAGCTCGAACACTCGCCGCAACTCGGTCCGGGCGAACGGGTCGACCTGCTGGCGATGTTCTCGCGACTGTACGAAGACCTCGGGGATCTCCCGCAGTCGCGCAAGCTGGCGAACCAGGCGGTTGCGCTTTCGCGTCGTGAATTGCCGCCCGGTGACATCAACGCAATCCGCGCGCTCGTCGCGCGCGGCTATGCCGCGGTCCGCGCCGAGGACTATGCGGCCGGCGGCGCCGACCTGCGGCTCGCGCACCAGCGCATGCAGGCGCAGGGCGTCCATGGCGAGGCCCTGGTCGATCTGCTCGAACCACTGGCCGCGGTCGAGAATATCGAAGGCCACGGAGCCGCCGCGTTGCAGCTCGCGCGGGAAGCGCTGAGGGAAAGGATCGCCGCGTGGGGGCCGGACGATCCGCGCGTCGGCGTCGGATACAACGATGTCGCTTCCGCGCTGGAAGGGCTCGAGCGTTACGAAGAAGCGATCCCGATGTGGGAGAAGACATACCAGCTCGAACTCGCGCACCTCGGGGCCGACAGCGACGAAACCGCGTTGGCGATGTCCGGATGGGCCTCCTCCGAGTGGCGCGCTGGCCACTGGACCCGGGCGCACCGGTTGTTCACCCGGGCGATGGCCGCCTATGCGCGGATCGGCGGCAAGCCGCAGGTCACGCAGGTCTATGCGGCGCAGAAGGCCTGCGTGCTGGATGGCACGCGGGCGGACCGCGTTTCCGGAACGCGCGACTGCGCACTGGCGCAGGAGCTGTCGGCCACGGGATTCGGTGCGGGCACGCCGCTGCACGGCGATTCGCTGGAAGCCACCGCATTCGGCGAAATCGAAGCAGGTGACATGGTCCGGGCGAAGGTTTTGCTGGAGAAGGCCCGGGAGCTCTACGGGTCCGACCCTGCCAACCGGATGCGCGTGGGTCGCGTGGACAGCGAACGGGCCGGGATCGCGCTGATGGAGGGCCGGCCCGCGCTGGCGCGCGAACTCTTGCCGAGTGCCATCGCGGATCTGCGCACGCGCGCCTACAAGGTGCCGCCGCTGATCGCCGAAGCGCGGTTGCTGCTGGCGTGCACGCAGTCCCCCGGCCCGCAGTGCCCGGCAAACCTGGAGGCACGGGTCGAAGGAGACCTTGGCGAAGTTGCCGGACGCCACGACCCGATGCTGCTTTGGGTCCACACGCTGCTGGCCCGGGTCGAACTGCAGCACCACCAGCCGCGGATTGCGCGCGCGCGGTTGGCGCGGGCGATCGCGGCCGCCAGCGACGAATTGCAGCCTTCGCATCCGCGGCGTCTTGCCGCGCAGTTGTGGCTCGCGGCCGCCACGGCGCAGGCAGGTGATTGCGCCGGAGCCACGGCGCAAGCCGAGGCGGCGCGCGGGATCATCGAAGCAAACGGCCTCGCCTCGCACCCGGAACTTGCCGAGGCGCGCGCGGTACTCGGCCATTCCATCGGAAAGTGCGGTGTGGTGATGCACTGATCCGCGGACGGGACGGGTCGCGCGATTCGTGTCGCAATTCCCCTCCGGATGGTGTTCTCCCTGATGGCCATTCGCATCGGGAGGACAGCGAAATGCATCATCGATATTTGCCGCAATCGGCCGGGCGCCGCCGCCTGGCCGCCATCACGCTCCTGCTGCTCGGCGTGGCCGGCGGCGGGGCCGCGCGGCAGACCGCACTGCCTTCCCACGCGGACGGGCTGGTCACCCGCGACCCTTCCGGGTGGCTGCAAACCAGCACGCCGACGGGCCACATCGACAAGGGCAATCCATTCTTCCAGAGCCTCGGCAGCAACGGGCGTTCGTGCAGCACCTGCCACCGCCAGGCCGAAGGCTGGACGATTTCGGCCGCCGAGGTTCGGCAGCGATTCGCGGCGACGCGCGGTACCGATCCGATCTTCCGGATGGTCGATGGGGCCGATTCGCCGAATGCCGACGTGTCGACGCTCGCGGCACGCGAGGCAGCCTATTCGATGTTGCTCGACCACGGCGTGATCCGGGTCAGCCTGCCGATCCCGGCGAACGCCGAATTCCGCCTGACCGCGGTCGATGACCCGTACGGCTACGCCAGCGCGCAGGGGCTGCCGCTGTTCCGACGCCCGCTGCCCGCGACCAACCTGATCTGGGACACGGCCATGATGTGGGACGGCCGGGAGACGTACCTTCCCTTCAAGCCGCCGATGGATGCCGGCATCAATGTCGAGGACCTGCGCCTCAGCCTCGCGTCGCAGGCACTGCATGCGGTGCTCGGGCACGAGCAGGCCGCGCTGGCACCGAGCCAGTCCACGCTGGACGCGATCGTCAATTTCGAATCGCGGCTGGTCACCGCGCAGTATTACGACGACCAGGCGGGACGCCTCAATGACGACGACGCGATGGGTGGCGCCGATATCCTCGCCCAGCAGAAATTCTGGATCGGCATCAATGATCCGCTCGGCGGCGATCCGACGCTCGATCCGTTCGACCCGAAGGTGATGAGCCTGTTCGATCATTGGCGCGATCCGGAATTCTCGCACCGCTTCGATCCGCGCTCGAAGGCGCGGGCCGCGATCGCGCGCGGCCAGAAACTGTTCAATTCGATGCAGATCGAAATCACCGGCGTGGCGGGCCTGAACGACGTGACCGGCAAGCCCGTGATCCAGGGCACCTGCGGCACCTGCCACGACTCGCCGAACATCGGCAACCATTCAATGGCCGCGCCGCTCAACATCGGCATCGCGGACGCCAGCCGGCGCACGCCCGACATGCCGCTGTACACGTTGACCAACATCAAGACCGGCGAGGTCGTTCGCACCACCGATCCCGGCTTCGCGATGCTGACCGGCAAGTGGGCGGACATCGGCAAGTTCAAGGGTCCGAACCTGCGTGGCCTCGCGGCACGCGCGCCGTACTTCCACAATGGTTCCGCGGCGACCCTGCGGGACGTGGTCGATTTCTACGACACGCGCTTCAACATCGGCATGTCGGAACAGCAGAAGAGCGACCTGGTCGCGTTCCTGGCGGCGCTGTGAGTCCGGCCGTGCACGCCCCGTGGGGCAATTCGCGGGACCCGTTCTGGACCGGGAGACGGTTCAGATGATTGCGGCGATGGGGCGTGCGCACTTGCTTTCGCGCCGCCGCTCCGCGACGCTGGCGGCATGCCACGAAACAAGCGTACGTCTTCGACCCCGGCGCGCAAGCGCGACTCGTCCAAACAGGCCCGCGGCCGCGGCGGAGCGGCGCCGAAGCCACGCAAGCCCGCATCCGGAAAAATGCCCGTCGCCGGGCGCGACGACCGGCGCGGCAGCATCGTCGATCCGCACGCCGAGCGTGAAGCGCAGCGCTACGAGCATCCAATCCCGAGCCGCGAGGCGATCCTCGCATTGCTGACCGAGCGCGGCAGCCTGCTGCGTCCGGAGGAAATCGCCGAAGCCCTCGGCATCGACGATCCGCAGCGCCGCGAAGCGCTCGACAAGCGACTGCGCGCGATGCTGCGCGACGGCCAGTTGCTGCAGAGCCGCCGCGGAGGGGTAGCGCCTGCGGAGAAGATCGGCCTGATCGCAGGCACGGTGCTCGCCAATGCCGACGGCTACGGTTTTCTGCGCCCCGACGAGGGTGGCGATGATTTGTATCTGTCGCCTGCGCAGATGCGCCAGGTACTGCACGGCGATCGGGTGCTCGCCTCGGTGGTCGGGCTCGACCGGCGCGGCCGCCGCCAGGGCGCGATTCGCGAGGTGCTGGAGCGTCGTCCGGCGCGGCTGGTGGGTCGGGTGGTCGAGGAGCATGGCGTCACCGTGGTCGATCCCGACGACCGGCGCCTCCACCAGGACGTGCTGATTCCGCCCGACGCGCGCAGCGGTGCCCGCGCGGGACAGATCGTGATCGCCGAAATCACCGAGCCTCCGACCTCGCAGCGTGCGCCGATCGGGCGTATCGTCGCGGTGCTTGGCGAGCGGCTGGAGCCGTCGCTGATCGTCGAGATGGCGATCGAAAGCCATGGGTTGCCGCACGAATGGCCGACCGAGGTTACGCGCGAGGCGGAAGCCGTCGAACCGCAGGTCGCCAACGCCGAACGCGCGGGGCGCGTCGATCTGCGCAAGCTGCCGCTGGTGACGATCGATGGCGCCGATGCGCGGGATTTCGATGACGCGGTGTACGCCGAGCCCGTGCGTGGCGGCGGCTTCAAGGTAATCGTCGCGATCGCCGACGTATCGCACTACGTCCAGCCGGAAACGGCGCTGGACGAGGAGGCGTACCACCGCGGCACCTCGACCTATTTCCCGGGCTTCGTGGTGCCAATGCTGCCCGAAACGCTGTCCAACGGGATCTGTTCGCTGAATCCGGAAGTCGATCGCTTGTGCATGGTCTGCGAAATGCGGGTCAGCGCGGCGGGTGAGGTGACGCGTGCGAAGTTCTACCCGGGATTGATGCGCTCGCATGCGCGGCTGACCTACGACGAAGTCTGGCAGGCGATCGGCGAACACGAGTCGGACGCCCGGCGCGGCATGGGTGGGCTGTTGCCGCAGATCGACAACCTGCACGCGCTATACATGGCATTCGCCGCGGCGCGCAAGCGGCGCGGGACCATCGAGTTCGAGACCGGTGAGGTCGCCTACCGGCTGGACGCGGGCGGCGAGGTGGTGTCGCTCGGCCTGCAGGAGCGCAACGACGCGCACAAGCTGATCGAGGAATGCATGATCGCCGCCAACGTAGAGGCGGCGAAGTTCCTGGAGAGGAAGAAGATTCCGGCACCGTTCCGCGTGCATGCGCCGCCGCCTGCGGACAAGTACGAGGACCTCCTCGCGTTCCTGCGCGAATACAAGTTGAAGCTGCCGCCGCTGGACGAAGCGGAGCCGCGCGACTTCGCAAACCTGTTGAAACGCGTGGCCGACCGTCCGGATGCCGAACTGTTCCGGAACGTGTTGTTGCGGTCGCAAAGCCTCGCCAGTTACCAGAGCGCCAACCATGGCCACTTTGGCCTGGCGCTTTCCGCGTACGCGCATTTCACTTCCCCCATTCGTCGCTATCCGGACCTGCTGGTGCACCGTGCGATCCGCTATGCGCTGTCCGGCGGCAAGCCGGCCGCGTATCTCTACACCGAGAGCAAGATGGCGACGATGGCGGCGCAGTGCTCGCGCACCGAACGGCGTGCGGAGGAAGCCGAGCGCGACGTCGACGACCGCTACAAGTGCGCCTGGATGGAGCAGCACGTCGGCTCGGAGTTCGATGGCATCGTCACCGGCGTCACCTCGTTCGGACTGTTCGTCGAGCTGACCGAGTCGAAGGTGTCGGGCCTGGTGCACATCACCCAGTTGCGCAACGACTACTACCAGTTCGATGCGCGTCGCCATGAACTGCGCGGCGAGCGCACCGGCTCGATCTTCCGCCTGGGCGACGAAGTGCGCGTCCAGGTGCTGCGCGCCAGCATGGAGGATCGTCGGATCGATTTCAGGTTGGTGGGCATGGAACGCGCTTCCTCCGTGCGCGCACGGACGACGAATGCGCCGAAGGCGGACAGGGGCAGGCGCGCAGGCAGGAAATGACCATGGCTGAGGTACGTCTCGGTCGGCCGCCGCGTGGCGCTGTTCCTGCAACAGGGTGAGGGCGTCAAGCATGCGCGAACACTGGATCGTGGGCATCAACCCGGTTGCCGGCGCGCTCGCCAACGATCCCGCGCGCGTGCGCGAGATCCTGGTGGAGCAGGGCAGCCACAATCCGCGCACCGCGGAGCTGGTGGACGAGGCGAGGCGCCTCGGCGTGCACGTGCACACGCGCCCGCGGACAATGCTCGACAAGCTCTCCGGCCACGCGCGCCAACAGGGCATCGTCGCGAACTATGAGGTGCCCGCGGCGAAATCGGAACAGGACCTCGAGGCTTTGCTCGAGGCGGCCGGTGACACGGCATTATTCCTCGTACTGGACGGTGTCACCGACCCGCACAACCTCGGCGCGTGCCTCCGCAGCGCCGCGGCGGCAGGCGCCACGGCGGTGATCGTGCCGAAGGATCGCGCGGTCGGCATCACGCCGGTGGTGCGGCGCGCATCGGCGGGCGCGGTCGATCGGGTTCCACTGGTCGAGGTCACCAACCTCGCGCGCAGCTTGCGCGAGCTGAAGGATGCAGGCGTGTGGCTGACCGGGCTCGCGGGAGAGGCCGATGCGTCGCTCTACGGCCTGGATCTGCGCGGCAAAATAGCGCTGGTGATGGGTGGCGAGGGTGAAGGCATGCGGCGCCTCACCCGCGCGGCGTGCGACCATCTGGCGCGCATCCCGATGCCAGGCGCGACGGAAAGCCTCAACGTATCGGTGGCGGCAGGCATCGCACTGTTCGAGGCGGTCAGGCAGCGGGGAGAAAAACCGTGAACGTGAACATCACCATCGACTGGACGATCGTCGTCGGTCTTGTCGGCATGATCGTCACCTTGCTCGCGTATTTCCTGTTGCAGGCGCAGAAGCTGCACGGCAACGGCCTCGTCTACCAACTGATGAACGCGGTCGGTGCGCTGGGCGTCGCGCTTTCGCTCCTGTTCGGCAAGTTCAACCTGCCAGCGTTCCTGCTGGAGGTGACGTGGCTCGCGATCAGCATCTACGGGATGGTGGTGGCGCGCCGGACCCGCGTGCAATAACCGGTCGACGCCACTCTTCATGCCCTTGCCGCGACAGGACGGGATGGACAAGCGCTACCAGCGCATCTACGCCGCGATCGTCGCCATTCCCGCCGGACGCGTCGCGAGCTATGGCCAGATCGCGGCACGCGCGGGGTTGCCCGGACGCGCGCGGCTGGTCGGGACCGCGCTGCGCGAAACCCCGGATGGCATCGAACTGCCATGGCACCGGGTACTGCATTCCGACGGCACCATTGCGTTGCCGCGCGGCAGCCGCGGGTTTCGCGAACAGGCCAGGCGCCTGCGCACCGATGGCGTGGACGTACGGGACGGACGTGTGCCGATGCGGGCGTTCGGACTCGACCACGACCTGGATCGGGCCTTGTGGCGCTTCGACTGAGCCGTGTGGCTTGACGCTTTTCGTGCGGGCCGGTCTAATACGCGGTTCGTGATCGCCGTTCGCGCAACGCGGGCATGTCGGGCGATCCGCTGGTCCGGCCAGGTAGCTCAGTTGGTAGAGCAGAGGACTGAAAATCCTCGTGTCGGTGGTTCGATTCCGCCCCTGGCCACCAT